>Ga0208029_1000418_pt1 | contig 27253 bp, 22 predicted proteins | sample MalvireepMed_s12_FD_184242 | JGI IMG/M metagenome (GOLD analysis project Ga0208029, IMG submission 184242) | Marine viral communities from the Global Malaspina Expedition - Malaspina viral metaG DeepMed_s12 (SPAdes) (version 2) | ecosystem: Environmental > Aquatic > Marine > Oceanic | place... | reverse complement strand
AAAGCTCTAAGCTTGAATTAGTTCAACCTAAAACTCAAAACACCTCATATGCAGTTTTTATTGGATATCGTATCCACTTCAACTACTTTTAAGCAATAAACAGGTGGTTTTGAGACAGACTGCCGTTGCCAGTAATTTGAACAAAAATGTGCCGATACGGAATTAATGCATATAAACCACATTACGCTTGCTTTGAATGTAGAAAAACATTTAAAAGGAAACTAATGGTTGATATTGACAGAGACTTTAAAGATTGGGAAAAGCAATCTCACAAATGTCCTGAATGTGGAGGATTGACAGCAAATATGGGACTTGACTTTGAATCGCCTAAAAAGTCTGACTTGAAAGAGTGGAATCATATGAAAGACCTTTATGAAACTGGAATTACATTTCACTCTTGTGGATGTTCTGGACCAGGCTACATTCCAAAAGACAAAAACGCACTGATTGAATTTCTAAATGAAAAAAAAGAAATGTATGTGGAGAATTTACGATTTTGGATGACAAGAGTAGAACCTAAAACAGAAAGTGAAAAAAGTAAAGATTGGAATAACAATAGTCATTTTTTATTCAATCTTCCGAGTGAATTAAAAACAGGGACTAAAAAGAAAAGAAGTACTGATTTAAAAAAAGCAGTTGAATATTGGACTGAAAGAGTTAATGATATTGAAAGTAAAATAATAAAAACTACTGGCAACAATGTATCCTATGAAAAGCCCTAGTCCAGTTCTTTAAAGTTAATATTTAAATTTTAATTACTTCATAATTTTGATTTTGGGGTGTTGAATCGTTGATAATTCCGATAGGATTATCAATCATTCAATACCTATATAACTTGCTCGGCATTACTGAAACAAGTTCAGCACAGGCTCTATATGTGATACGCGCATCTTGGCGGTTCACCAGCATCTGTATGATTATAAGCTATAATAAATCTGGTCACTTGCTAACCGATGTGATCTAAACTCAAGTAGTCACCTACGTTGTTTTGTGATCCAGATTTTGCTACTTCTATGTTGAGCTTTGTTATTGGTTTATTATTCTACAATCCCTATCTCATAGGGAATTCCTGTTTTTATTACAGCTAAGATGCGGCTTAGTAATTTACGAGCCACCTTAACGATTATTGATTTTACGTTCTTACCTTGATGTTTGCGATAATACTCTTGCATTACCGGGTCTGTTCTGATCGCTTGCCAAGAAGCCTCAATAAAATAACTGCGTATCAAGCGGTGTGCTCGCATACTCACACCGGTGTGTCTTAGCGTATCGCCACTTTGATAAATACCAGGAGCTAAACCTACATAACCCGCCAGATGCTTTATGCTTTTAAAGCGTCGCAGATCTCCAAGTTCACTAAGTATACCACTGGCCACAATAGGACCTATGCCCGGTATACTGCGCAATAGCATGTAATCGTGTTTAAAATGTGTTTTAATATGTCTTCTAAGTAACGTAGATACATCCCGAAACTCTTGATCTATAAACCGAAAACTACGCATACGACTGCGTAAAACTTCTGTACCTGTATCATACTCAAACTTCAAGTCATCTAACCAATATCTGAAGTTATGGCTCCAGTGATCATTGTCATACTCCGGTGGTATTTCTATACCATAATACAACAACTGCATTTTGATATAACTCTTGATCTGACGCATATCTTTAACCAGATCATTACGTCGACGAAAGAGGCTGCGCAATTGCTCACGACATTTATCAGGCACACATATACTCGTTAACCTGCCATCTTTGAGTTCGCGAGCGATCAGTAGTGCATCAATACGATCAGTCTTTGTAAAGCGTTCTTTACCCTTTCTAAAAATATCTGCAGGATTCACTACCAAAGAGCTCCAACAATAACTCTCAAAGCAGCGATGTGCGTGGTAGCCGCAACATCCGGCCTCATACGCAGTGGTTACTTCATAATCGCTATAATGCTTGGTGACATACTCTTTCAAAACTTCAGGTCGAGGTGGCATACTGAAAGTCTTACCTGAAAACAGATCAGTTGCGCAATGAATCTTCCAGCTACGCTTGTGAATATCAATACCAATGAATAATTTAGACGAAGCAGTTTGTTGAGTTTCCATATCTTTTGATTTTAGTGAATCTTAAAGATACTCGACAGGCTGCTTTTACATAGATGCTATAGCCAATGGCGGCTAAATACTTAATCGATATTCGATGTTTTTAGCTATATTTATTTTAAACGGACACAACCTGGCTAACCAACCCGCAACTGTCCATACTCGAAACCGTTGTATACCATTAAAAAACTACCGCTCAACATTAATAATACCCCAAAATCGTTCTACCAAGTAACTTGGTTCAAGTTCATTTTTGGTTGTTAACCGCCACTCAATTAAACCTGCACCCGCTGAAATTGTGGCCTGCATCATAATCTCTTTATCTATAGGTTCCTTTATGGGTTTGTTTTCAATAAAATCATTTAATCCAACTTTTAGAATTTCTTCCATTCTTTTCCGAAAAAAGGCATTGTCCTCTCCTGTAAGCATCACTTTATAAAATGCAGCATTGTCGTTTAAATAATCAAAGGTAGTCAGCATCGCTTTTTTAGATGTAAATAATTCGTTGTGGTTACCTGTACAACTGGTCATAAGGTGCTTAAGATGAAAATCAATACATTTTTCTCGTAGTTCAAATTTATTCTTAAAATGAAGGTAAAATGTACCTCTATTTACATCAGCTTCACTTGTGACCATTGCAATAGATAACTTTTGAAAAGGATGCTCGACCATCAATTTTGTAAAGGCATCAAATAAAGCCTCTCTTGATTTTTTAACTCTTCTGTCCATTTTTCATTGTGTTTTCTTAGTGGTATTACTCAACAGATTTCTTTAAAATGTTTAATAAGCAACATATGAAGCTTATCATTTCTTAAACCTTTCTGCAAAGTTAAATAAACACTTGTTGATAAATAAACACCTGTCTATTTTTGTGTGAGATTAAAGATTATTAGCCACTTATAATTCTAAATGCACAATATGAAATTTAAAATAGCTTATAAAAAAAACAGACTAAAAGCAGTTTCCTTTATTGGTATTTGCACCATTGTCATCGGTACGATAGCCATTTTTAGAGTAACAGCACAGTCCATTAATCAAAATCAAGAAATGATGATCACAGAAAACAAAATAACAGAAACCGCAATAAATGAAGATAATACCGTACTTGTAGAAGTGTGGTCAGATTACCTATGTCCATGGTGTTATATAGGGGAAGCCAATCTTGATAATGCGATTGCTGATTTAGGTATCAATGCTACAGTGGTATACAAGAGCTTTCAGTCAAACCCTACACTGAAAGGAACTTTTGCCGTTAATGAAATCGCAAAGCAAAGCGGTTTCAGTTTAGAGGAAGCGAGAAAAAAGTCAAAATACATAGAGGATATGGCAAGTAGTGCAAATGTGGAATTACACATGGACTCGGTAATTATGGTAAACACAATGGATGCACACCGTCTTGCTTTTATGGCCAAACAAAGAGGTCATGGCAAAGCAATGGCAAAGAGACTTTTTGAAGCTTCTTATTTGGAAGCTAAAAATATAGCAGACCCAAATGTGCTGACAACATTAGGTGAAGAATTTGGTATCTCAAAAGAAGAAACTTTAGCCATGTTGAAAAGCGACCAATATAGAGCTGAAATCAAATCGGAAATTCAAGAAGGCATTAAAAATGGCCTACGTGGCGTACCCTATTTTGTCATTAATAAAAAATACTCACTCTCTGGGGCACAACCTAAAGAGGTATTCAAAGAGACACTCTCAGGCATTTTAAAAGATGATGGCCCTTACAAACCTTTGACAAGCAAAAGCTCTTCTGGTTATACCTGTGATGAAAATGGCTGTGAGGTTCCAAATAAACAATAATCAACTTTAAATTATATACAATAATGATACTCATAACAGGAGCAACAGGTCATTTAGGTTATTTGACCTTACTAGAACTATTAAAAGAAAAGTCAGCATCCGAAATAGTAGTTTTAGCTCGTAAAGTAAGTGACAAAACTAAGGAGATTGCCGCATTGGGGGTTGAAGTAAGAATTGGTGAATATGCCAATAAGGAGTCCTTGCTAAAAGCTTTCAATGGTATTAAAACCCTTTTCTTTGTATCTACCCACGAAGCAGCACAAGATTTTACAGTTCATAAAAATGTTATTGATGCAGCAGTAAATAGCAACGTTCAAAATATAGTATATACAAGTACACAAGGTGAAAAGTCACTAGGTAAGAATAATCCTGAAGGAGCTGCTGATATGCACGCCTTAACCGAAGAAGCTATTAAACAATCCGGTTTAAACTATACCATACTTCGAAATGCACCTTATATGGAATCCTTACCATTGATATTAGGAGAGAAGGTTTTAACTGAAGGATATGCAATGCCAATGGGTAACGGAAAGCTTTCATTTGCTACAAGACAAGATATGGCTATTGGCTCAGCCAAAGTATTATCCAAAAATGAACATGATCATAAGACGTATGAATTTGGAGGTACTGCTTCAGTAGGTTTCAATGAAGTTATGGAAATACTATCTGAATTGACGGGTAAAAATCTGGAATACAATCCAATTGATTCTGAAACCTACGAACAACAAAGTAAAGAAGCGGGTACCCCTGAAATGTACATTCAAGCAAACCTGGGTTTTGCCAACCAAGTAAAGAATGGTTATTTTGACCATCCTACTCAGGATTTAGCTAATATATTGGGACGAGAGCCTGTTTCAGTTGAGGACTTTTTGAAAGATACTTACAAGCGGTAAACAAAAATGAAATAATAACGGTACACAACAATGTGTCCTATGAAAAGCCCTAGTCCAGTTCTTTAAAGTTAATATTTAAATTTTAATTACTTCATAATGTTGATTTTGGGGTGTTGAATCGTTGATAATTCCGATAGGATTATCAATCATTCAATACCTATATAACTTGCTCGGCATTACTGAAACAAGTTCAGCACAGGCTCTATATGTGATACGCGCATCAAGGCGGTTCACCAGCATCTGTATGATTATAAGCTATAATAAATCTGGTCACTTGCTAACCGATGTGATCTAAACTCAAGTAGTCACCTACGTTGTTTTGTGATCCAGATTTTGCTACTTCTATGTTGAGCTTTGTTATTGGTTTATTATTCTACAATCCCTATCTCATAGGGAATTCCTGTTTTTATTACAGCTAAGATGCGGCTTAGTAATTTACGAGCCACCTTAACGATTATTGATTTTACGTTCTTACCTTGATGTTTGCGATAATACTCTTGCATTACCGGGTCTGTTCTGATCGCTTGCCAAGAAGCCTCAATAAAATAACTGCGTATCAAGCGGTGTGCTCGCATACTCACACCGGTGTGTCTTAGCGTATCGCCACTTTGATAAATACCAGGAGCTAAACCTACATAACCCGCCAGATGCTTTATGCTTTTAAAGCGTCGCAAATCTCCAAGTTCACTAAGTATACCACTGGCCACAATAGGACCTATGCCCGGTATACTGCGCAATAGCATATAATCGTGTTTAAAATGTGTTTTAGTGTGTCTTCTAAGTAACGTAGATACATCCCGAAACTCCTGATCTATAAACCGAAAACTACGCATACGACTGCGTAAAACCTCTGTGCCTGTATCATATTCAAACTTCAAGTCATCTAACCAATATCTGAAGTTATGGCTCCAGTGATCATTGTCATACTCCGGTGGTATTTCTATACCATAATACAACAACTGCATTTTGATATAACGCTTTATCTGCCGCATATCTTTAACCAGATCATTGCGTCGACGAAAGAGGCTGCGCAATTGCTCACGACATTTATCAGGCACACATATACTTTTTAACCTGCCGTCTTTGAGTTCGCGAGCGATCAGTTGTGCATCAATGCGATCAGTCTTTGTAAAGCGTTCTTTACCCTTCCTAAAAATATCTGCAGGATTCACTACCAAAGAGCTCCAACCATAACTCTCAAAGCAGCGATGTGCGTGGTAACCGCAACATCCGGCCTCATACGCGGTGGTTACTTCATAATCGCTATAATGCTTGGCAACATAATCCTTCAAAACTTCAGGTCGAGGTGGCATACTGAAAGTCTTACCTGAAAACAGATCCGTAGCACAATGAATCTTCCAGCTACGCTTGTGAATATCAATACCAATGAATAATTTAGACGAAGCAGTTTGTTGAGTTTCCATATCTTTTGATTTTAGTGAATCTTAAAGATACTCGACAGGCTGCTTTTACATAGATGCTAACAACAATTGCGGCTTTGTGTCCTGCGGACACAACCGCGCAAGCATAAAAGTCGGGAATTTTAGTTATCTTAGTTTCAAACCAATCCGTAACTGATTGTTATACAAGACCGTTGTGGTGCATATAAACAAAACGAAATGGAAAATAAATTAAAAATATCTTTCGCCGTTTTATTGATTTTAGTAATTATCGGATGTCGAAATACTGACGAAAAAGAAAAAGAGTCAACACAAGTAGAAACAAGCTTGGTTCAAATGGAATTTGGAAAGTGGAATAGACCAAATGATAGTCTAGGCGTTGAACTGAATACTGAAAAGTTCAATAATTGGAATGATTTAGTTGAACGAGCTGGAAAGATTGTTTGTAATGACAGTATTCCAAAAATAACTTTAGCAACAGATAACGAAATCAAAACCATTTATTTCAGAAACACTTGTCTAAAAGACGGCTCTGCTAGAATTATAAAAACTAAGAATGTAATAGAGGTCCATAATAATAAGATTAATAAAAATACAGAATATGGAATTCCCTTGGATAGTTTGGAAGGTGTTTTAAGAAAAGATATTGAGAATAAAGGAAAAAACCTCGAATTAAGCGAAAGCCCAGAAAAGCTAACGATATGTATTCAATATGATGATGAAAATAATTTCAAAAATCTGCCTAACATCTTAAATCAACTTACAGAAACCTATTACCGAATTACAAACAAAACGGATTTAAAAATACTTTTAATTGATGAAAACTATTTTAGTCTACCACCAAGGCCAAAGGAATAAATTTAAAAATACGCACCAAAACAAAGAACTGAGTTAAAATTCAAGAGTATTTAGTTCAATTTTGTCGCTTAATTTGGGTCATAGGGCAAGCCGCTCTTTGCGATTGCAAAAGCTTGTTTTATTAGTTTATTTATCGACTCCTATAAAAAGCCCTAGTAACTCTTGTTGTTTCCAAAATAAAAATACAGGGTAGCACCCCATAAACGCTGGGGATCATCTCTATGATGAAATTCAGTAGGCTGACTCTGTGGTCCAAGCTCGGCAGGCTTTTTAAATTTTGTTCCAATTGGGCTTATCGCATCCATAAAAGAGATATTTCCTTTAGGGAATGCAGGATTTGTATTTTCGTTATTCGAATCCTTTGGCGTAAACAATCGAAGAAAAACATCATCTGTAGCCGAAACTATGGTAATTGGCGATTCTTCAGTATCGATAACCGCCCAGTACATCCTGTCGTGATAGCCTTTAAATTCGGGATACCCCCAATCAGATCCCGTTACGGTATTATTATAATCCTTCTGGTGTACGGCAAAATTCTGACCTTTCATTCGGTTTTTCCAAACTCGGTAGGGTCCTTTCCCTAACCATTTTACACCTTTCACTTTTTCTTCAGGATAATCGAAATTGATTCCCATAAAATCTTTTCGACCTCTTAAGAAATACGAGTAATCCAATTTTAACCAGCCATTGGCCTGCATCGTATACACCATTTTGCGAATAGGGCCTTCGTATTCCATTTCTACTACCTGATCATCGCCTTTTTGGTAATGTTTCAAGGATTTGAATTTGCTATTCGCATCGGTTAATTTTGGGCCATTATTGAATGATATCGGAGTCTTTTCATTTTTTACTGAAGTGATCAATCCATTTTCAGTATTAAAACTAATTTCAACTCCGTTTGCTGAAAGTGTAAGTACGCCATCTTTTTCTGAAGCGCTTGCCGCAGTTTCTGAAGTTCCTGAAACAATAGCCTCTGCAGTTTCCTCCGGAGATTTCACCGGCCAGGACCAGGTCATGATCTTACGTCCATGAGGATCTGTTGCCGTTAAATATAATGCATCGCTTTGCGCCCAGTTTTCTGGAAGATCTAGCTGAAGATATCCTGAAAGATCTGGTGCAATGTGTGGTGAACTTGCCATTCCAGATTTGCGGATTTCATTTTCGGTTCCTGAAGCATTTGGTTTTGAAAAATTAATAAGTTGCCACTCAAATTCACATTCCGATAAATTGGTGAACTGGTAACGATTTTCCAGTTTCAGCTTTCCATTAAATTGAGGCGTTATATCCTTTTTGTCGATATACACCGGAGACCAGATTTCTTTAATGGTATAAAAACTTCCTTCTTTTTCACGATAGGGGCCTACAATCCCGTCTGGCGCCCAGGTTTCTTTGTCTTTTACATCAATAAAGCCATCTTTATCTGTTCGTACCACACCTTCATCTGCAAAAACCCAAAGGAATCCACCGGCAGATAACGGACTTTCTTGCATAATATTCCAAAAATCTTCTAAACCAGCACCATGACCGCCGTCATACAATCCGTGTAAAAATTCGGTTGGAAAATACACTTTATCGCCATTGGTAAGCGCTTCGTACACATAATCGTAAGAAGGATAATGCAGCGTATTGGTTTCGCCTAAAGTATTCCAGGGATGAATTACGGTTCTATCCTGAATATCATATTTTGGATATTCTTCGAGCAAATTATAATTATTACCGCCTTCGTTTCCGTTAGCCCAAATCACGATTGAAGGATGATTTACATCACGAATAATTAATTCTTTTACCAACTTTTTTCCAACCTCGGTATCATATGCATTTTGCCAACCCGTAAGCTCATTGATCACAAAGAGTCCAAGGGAATCTGTAACTTCTAAAAAATGTTGACTTGGCGGATAGTGCGACATTCTAACCGCATTCATATTCATATCCTTCATCAACTCGACATCCTTAATACTAAGCGCTCTACTAGCTGAACGCCCTGAAGAAGGCCAGAAACTGTGACGATTTACGCCTTTAAATTTCACCTTCTCTCCATTTACGTAAAAACCGTCTTTAGCCCTAAGTTCTACGGTTCTAAAACCAAATTTTTGAGTGATTGTATGTAAAACCTCATCACCATCTTTCAGGCTTACTTCAACCTGATAACGATTAGGAAATTCTGGAGACCATAATTGTGGATTTTCAGCCTGATAGTTTAATGTAGCTTTCTCTAAATTTCTATCTGCTACAGCAGAAAAAACACTTCCTAAAGATTGTCCTTCTAAATCACTAATCTTAGCTTCAATAGTTCTTCCTTTTTTAATATTTTCAGTAAAAACATCCATTTTAAAAGAACCATCGGCTTTTGCATCGATCGCTACACGATCTATATATTCTTTCGGTTTTACCTCTAAATAAACAGGTCTGTAAATTCCGGCGAATGCCCAAAAATCGGCATCTTTTTCAGCTCTATTCACAGTGTCGTTATCTGAAGCATTTTTAACCTCAACTTCGAGCAAATTTTCTTCGCCAAACTTCAGAAAGCTGGTAATATCATATTTAAAGCGATAAAAACCGCCCTGGTGAACAGGCCCAACCAATTTACCGTTTACCATAACTTTGGTATCTGTCATCACCCCTTCGAACACAAGCTCAATCGTCTGCGATTTCCATTCTTTTGGTACAGAGAATTGATGCTTATATTGGCCAATAGCGGCAGATTCTGGTCGTAGCCTTCGCCAATCGTGGCCGTAAGTATAAATACCAAAACCTTCGAGTTCCCAGTTTGAAGGAACTGCAATCTTAGACCATTCACCACTTCTACGACCTTTATCGATCTTGAAATCCCAATCTACGCGATGATCTTTATCGGTACCCGAGAGGTGAATTATTTGAGTGGCGCTATTATCTTGTTGTGCTACACCAGCTGTACTTACTACGAAAACAGTAATTGCCAATAAAATAGTTTTGATAATCCCTATTCTATAATTTCTCATATTTATATGTATTGTTGTCAGATAAATGAGTAACCTAAAAAAGACCACGCTTATTTTTTAATACGTTTAGAGTTACCACTCAATAAATTTCTATAGGTAAAAATACATATTATTCGACCAAATCTATTTTCGAACAGCTGATCTCATTGGTTGATGATGTGACGATAAGTAAAGGGGAAAAAAATGGGGTTCAGGATCGTTATACCAAACGGGTCACAATATAAGATCATTTGGATTTTTTTTGTATTAAGTCAAGGTTGTTTTACACATATCCTCTTTACTCTTAGGCCGAAGCTTCGGGAGACTACGTTTGGAATACACTTGAAATTACTAAAGCTTGTGCCAAACCAGAAAAAATGAGTACTTTACTAAGTAACTGACCTTTATAAATACCGTTACCACAATATGAAAAAAACAATCTTACTAATATTAACAATATGCACAATCGGAATATTAAAAGCCGAAACAGCTCTGACCGCCCAATATCCTGACAAGATTAAATTTAAAGGAAGAGAATACAATCTAAATTCAAATCCACTTGAACCTTATTTTGAAAAATATCCTGATAAAAGACCTCAAGGGGGTATTATGTCAACAGCTTTGTGGCGTGGGTATGTGGCTCATTTTGAGATTATCGATGAACAACTATTTCTAACCGACATTAAAATTCAAGTTTCAGATAAAGACTCGAAAGAAGGTTATCGTTACAAATGGATTTCTGCGTTTAAACAAGTTTTCCCAGATGAAAAAAAGGTCAAAATTGACTGGTTTACCGGAATTCTAATATTACCACACGGTAAAATGGTTGAATATGTTCATATGGGATATGCTTCAACTTACTCCAAGTATTGGCTTCTCGAAATAGAAAGCGGAGATTTTAACGAAGCGAGAAAATACAAAAACAAAGAATTTGTGCAATTTAAAAGACGTCAATTTGAAGAATTTCAGAAGACGGCAGAGTACAAAAAACTATATGCTGAATTAAAGAAAAATGACGAATATGGAGACGAAAGTTTTATAAAATCATTTATTGCTGATTTTGTAATCAACTACACATCCAAATTTTTAGCCGATTAAAATACTGTGGGTAATGACGACAACCGTTGCATAAGGCTTTAAAACGCAACATTACAAACTCAAATAAACTTCCCGAAGCTTCAAGACTATTGGTTTTGTTGTTTTTGATCAATTTACACTTAGGAAGTTAAGATAGTTTAGCAAGCCTTAAATGGCTTCTTTAAAACTTCAAAATTGTTCAAACGAAGCTTTTGTTGGATATCGCATACACTTCAACTACTTTTAAAACATAAACAGGCAGTTTTGAGATAGATTGCCGTTGTGCGCAAGCTGAAATGAACAAAGTAATTTTTATATTAATTCTTGGAACTGTCTTTATAAGTTGCAATACAAAAAAAGTGCAAATTGAAAAGGACTTCATTATTAACGAAAATTGGGACAATAATTATAACAATGCAATTCTAATTGAAAAACTGACTACAACCGACTCATCCTATAGCTCTTATAATAAAATTGACAGAAGTGTAATTGAAAGATTAAAAGTTGATTCAACTTTTGTCGCTTATTACAGTGGGCTTAATGCAAATGAGCCGGACAAACCAAGGTTAAAAGGAAAAGTGTTTTTTGACAAGAATAATGGTTGGAATTGGAGTGTAAATGGAAAGGAAAAAAGAGTACTTGGTAGTTTAGAAAATAATTCTTGGTACAAATTCTCTGAATTATATGGTTCGGCAATCTATGAGTTTGTTTTTGTTGACAATAACGGTCATACATCTGTATTGACAGTTAATTTAAATAACTATTAAATAAAGCCAGCCTACAACTTAAAAAAAGCCGAGCAGTTACTGCTCGGCTTTCTGTTTTTAATAATACTGCCTCTTTCAACTACTCAGGAAACTCCGGCTTCACGGTGGTAGGTTGGTTTGGAGCGCTGTATTCACCAAATAACAAGGCTTCTTGCCTGATGGTTTCTTCTCCATTTTGCGAAATAAACACCAAGTTGGTCAAGTTGATGGTCAGCCTGATGTTGTTTAATGAGTAGGTGTGTACGCGATACTCATTTACATTATAATCAACAGCGATGTTGGGGTTTAAGTAATCTCTGCCGATAGAGGGATCAGTTGGTTCATCATTATTTGGATTCAAATCACCATCTATATCTTCATTAATCGTGAGTACGCCATCGCCGTCATCATCAGGATCCATAAAGTTCGGGATGCCGTCTCCATCCGTATCCAAAGATGCTTCCATATTGATTGAGCCGTCTTCATTTAAAACAACACCTTCCTGATTGGTTGGTATGTTATCCCCGTCATCGTCAAAATCATAATAGTTTGGGATTCCGTCGCCGTCAAGATCAGTCTCACCGTTTAAGGTCATTTCAAACTCCGCGTCGATCCCGTCATTATCATCGTATTCCCCTTGCGTAACGATGGTCACAGTTCCTTCGGCGCTGATGTATTCTTCAGTTACGCTGGGTTGTGAAGGCGGTACTTCGTTACAGAAATAATCTGAGGTGATGGCATTATTAAAAATGCGATACGAGACAAAACTATTCGAGCTGCTGCCCAAATTAAAGGTATAAGGCGTTTCATTGCTCAATTCGGTTAGAATAGGTTCGTCTGTACTTATCCTAAAAGCGATCGCCTCGTTGGTTTCTGAGTTGATCTTGTAAAAAATATAATTTACGGTTTCAGATTCGGTATTATCTACCGTAGAGCAGTACTCAACATCTTGTTCAGAAAAGTCAAAAGAGGAAACAATGATATCACCATCATCACAAGAACTCAAGGCGATAAGTGAAAGGAAAAACAGGATCTTTTTCATAGACTAAATACAAGATTTTGGGCAAAAATAACGGAAATGCATTTTACTAACGCTTAAGCGGACTAAATAATTTTATTCTCGTTAATTTTGTGCCACTAAAATTTAGAAATGTCACAAGTGTATTTTGATAATGCGGCAACCACCGCAATTCGTCCTGAAGTATTAGAGCGTATGATCGAGGTAATGCGGGAAGTTCCGGGAAATCCTTCTTCTACGCACGCCGTGGGCCGAAAAGCAAAATCTATTATAGAACAAGCGCGTAAAACCATTGCGGGATATTTACATGTAACTCCGGCAGAGATCGTTTTTACTTCCGGAGGTACTGAAGCCGATAACCTGATCATCAACAGTGCGGTGCGCGATCTTGGGGTGCGACACATCATTACCAGTTCTATTGAGCATCACGCGGTGATTCACGTGGTAGAGCATTTACAATTGGCTTATGATATCAAGGTTTCTCATGTAAACATCAAAGAATGTGGGAGTGTAGATCTTGAGCATTTAGCGCAATTGCTTGAAGCGAGCGACGAGAAAACGCTCATCAGTTTAATGCACATCAACAACGAGATCGGGAATATGCTCGACCTTGAAACGGTGGCTAAACTGGCTAAAGAGCATAATGCCTTATTTCATAGCGATATGGTGCAGTCGGTAGGACATTTTGATCTGAATTTAAGTGAGATTCCTGTCGATTTTATTGCTGCAGCTGCGCATAAATTTCACGGCCCCAAAGGTGTGGGTTTTGCTTTTCTACGGAAAAACAGCAAGATCAAGTCGCTTATTTTTGGTGGTGGGCAAGAGCGCGGAAGTCGTGCAGGAACCGAACCGGTGCACAACATTGCAGGAATGGAGACCGCGTTGATCAAAGCTCAGGAGCATCTTGCTGAAGAGCGCGCCTACATCGAAGAGATTAAGTGGTATTTTAAAGAGCAATTAGAGCAACACATCCCTGATGTACATTTTAATGGAAATTGTGGTGACGGTACCAAAAGTACCTACACACTGCTCAATGTGTGTCTTCCGGTGCCTGAAGATAAAGCGCTGATGCTTTTGTTTCAATTGGATCTAAAGGGAATTGCGTGTTCAAAAGGAAGTGCCTGTCAAAGCGGAAGCGATCAAGGCAGCCACGTGCTCAATGCCTTTCTTGCCAAAGACAAACTGAACAAGCCGTCGATACGTTTTTCCTTCTCTCACGAGAATACTAAGGAAGAAGTAGATTATGTGGTGGCTACGTTAAAGGACTTTATCGCCTAGCTAAAAGCGTGCACGTAAGCGTATGTTAAACACCCGTGGCGTGAGATAATTGGGAACCGCATATTGTTGCCGTGAAGCTGCATCTCTTACAAAAGTATTGGTAATGCTGTTGCGACGATCAAAAATATTGAAGATCTCAATCCCCGTGCTGAGCTCTTTAATAAAGCTGTTTGTTGAAGCACTGCGTTCTGCGTTGATGATATCGTATAAAAAGCCTACATCAGATCTGAAATAGAAGGGTAATCGTGTTTGATAAAAATAAGGATCTGCATAATTGGGAGAACCTCCGGGTAAGCCGGTTTGATACACCATTTTGAGGTAAAGTTTCATATCAGGAATGCGCGGTACATAATCCTGAAACAGAAAGGCCATCTTAAAACGCTGATCAGTAGGTCTGGCAATGTACCCGCGGTCTTGAATATTTTCTTCGGTTTTTAAGAGTCCGAGACTGATCCAACTGTCCGTTCCCGGAACAAATTCTCCTGCAAGACGCACATCTAAACCATAGGCATAAGCTTCGGCATCATTGGCGGCGCGGTACCTGATGCGTACATTTTCTAAAGTATACGTATTTACGTGATCTAGACTTTTAAAATAAGCTTCAGAAGTGAGTGTAAACGGGCGACCCCACATATCAAAACTCCAATCATTGCCTAGTACCAAATGTAAGCTGCGTTGTGCTTCAACCTCAGGAAGTACTTGTCCCTGAGCATTACGCAGTTCGCGGTAGAAGGGAGGTTGGTGGTAAACACCGGCAGCAAGTCTAAAAAGCATATCGCTTTTCCAATTCGGTTTTATACTGAATTGCCCCCGCGGACTAAAAACCTGCTGGGTGTTGGATGCAATTCCTAAACCACTTACCGTCCAGGCTTGTGAACGCAGTCCGATGTTATACCAGGCTTTTGAGCTAGACCAGTTCAATCTTCGGGAATATTGAAAATACCCCATCAACCGATCGATGTTCACCGCGTTTTGTGCACGTCTTGAAGTAAAGGGAACCAACGGAGCGTCAAAGGCTTCATAAGGTTGCTGGTTGGTAAACGTTTCAAGCGGTGGGTGCACAGAAAAGCCGGCAGAATCTATGATCTCATATTCCTGCAAACGGTCTCTAATCGATTCGTGTGCATATTTCAGACCCCAATCCAGTTGATGCTCATTTTTGATATACTGTCCTTTATGCTGAAGGTTTACAATAAGCGCATCCAGATCATTGCGGGCGTGCGTGAGTTGCGAACCAATTGCACGTGAAAAATCGACTTCACCGGCATCGGTACTGCCTATATTGGTACTGGGCGTACCCAAAGCGTACCGTGCATGAATGTCGTAATGCTCTTGCTCCTGCGTATGATAGGCAGAGGAGGTAAATTTTAGATTGAGATGTGTGTTGGGTTTGTAGGTCCCGGTTACTGCACCAAAATAAGTTTCATAACGGTCTTGTTCCTGACCATCATATACCACCAGCAGGGCTACAGGATCGGCTAGCGTACCAAAATTAGTTTGTCTAGTCTGTGGCTCGTAATTGTAGTTATTGATAGCGATTGTTCCTAAAAAGTCCAAACTGAACTTAGAATTGAAGGTATATGTTAGATAGGTTTGTAAATCGGTAAAACGGGGTTGGTAATTGGTTTGTGTTTGTTTTGCATTTACAAGCAAGCTGTTATCCCAATAACGAGCACCTACAAGCGCAGTAAACTTTTTGTTGTTGCTTATGCCTTCTGCCGAAAGGCTGGCGCCAAGAAGACTTAGATCTGCTGAAGCTGCAAAATTAACGGGTCTTCGATATGTGATATCAAGCACAGAAGAAAGTTTGTCTCCATACTTAGCCTGAAAACCTCCGGCACTAAAATCAATGTCTCTAACAAGGTCAGGATTTACTATACTTAAGCCTTCTTGCTGTCCCGAGCGTATTAAAAAAGGACGATACACTTCGACATCATTGATATAGACTAAGTTTTCGTCATAGTTCCCGCCACGTACCGCATATTGCGTACTGAGTTCGTTGTTGTTGCTCACACCGGGTAAGGTTTGCAGCAGATTCTCTACACCGGGATTAGCGCCGGGAATTTTGCGTACGGTTTCTGGAGCAAGACTGACGATGCCTTCTTGTTGGTCTAACGTTGCTGAAGTGATAACCACATCTGCCATTTGTTCAACCGAAGTCTTCAATACGGGATTAAATTCAATAATCTCTCCGGGCTGAAGCTTAAAGCGAGTACTATTTTTTTTATAACCTATATGAGAGAAACTGATCCTGATCTCGCGATTGGCAGGGATTGTTATCAGGTAATACCCATTTTCGTCGGTTTGTGTCCCTTCAGAATCCCAGGAAATAGCAACTGCATCTAGCGGTTGTTGTGCTTCATTAAAAACAATTCCTTTAATCGTAGCGGTTTGCCCGCAAACTGTAGCGGCTGTTGTCAAAGCGCAAAGGGCTAAAAGGAATTTTAAACGGCTCAAGAGGATTATTTTCTGTAAAAAGTTGCTTCAAAAGTAGTACTATTCCCAACATTATCGGTCACGATGAGTTTAAAGTCGTTGGCGCCGCTTTGGCTTATACCATCTTCAAAAGCATAGGTGAGTTGGTTCTTTTTATACTCATACTCCATAAGTGCAAAGTTACCATTGATGGTAGCCCGGTAACTTTTGATGCCGGTATCTTCATCTGTGATCTTAAAGTTGATCGTCTTATGGTTAGAGATCCACTTTCCGTCTGTAAAGTCTAAAGATTGAATTTTTGGGGGTTGCGTATCCAAGCCTATTTTAAAATCGCCCAATGCGTTTACGCTAGCCGTAAGCTGATCTCCCTCGAGACGTGCACCTTCGTAGCGCAAGCTGCCACGATAACTTACCCGTCCTATAAAAAGTTTTTCTCGATCTTCGGGCTTAAAAGCCGAAACATCGTAAGCCAGTCTGATATATTTGTGTACCGGAATCAGATCTTCGTCCAAATGTAACGCATCGGTTTTAGCCGAGATATCCAGATAGTAATCGTCGTAAAATGCACCATCAGGAATAAAGAGTTCCCAATCGCCCACTTCAAAATTCTGACTGGCATCAGCCTGCACATAATAAGGTGTGGTTTTTTCAACCTTTGGCGTTAAGATTTCTTCCTTTTTAATTTCGATAGGAATAACCAGCGTAGTCGTATTGTCTTGAATGTCTTTAATTTTTATGGAATAGATCGCGTTAGAACCATTCTCTGTAAGGTTTAGGATTCCATTGTCCTTTTCATATTTAAAAATGCTCAAGGGATTGTTGCGCTCGATAAAGAGTTTTTGAACGCGTTCACGTTCTCCTTCATAACGAGCGTAGTCGATCATTCGATTTAAATAGCGGGTCTCGGCAAAGGAGAATTTATCCATTAAAACTTCAAGCGTTTTCTCACCATTCAGGCGTGTTTCAATCGCATAAATGCCATTGTTGTTATTGGCACCGTCTTGTTGATCGATGGTTCCTACCGCAAACCCTAGTGGACCATAAGCACGTATTTTTTCGGCTAAGAAGGTTCCATCTTGCTGTTTTGTAAAGTTCAGTTTTTGTTGCAATTGTGATTGATTTACCTGGCTTGAGTCGGCTAGGGGATAGACCACAAGGTCTTTGATTATCGGGTCGCGATGATCTGGAGCTTGTATACCAAAGAGTTGTGCATTCATCGGTCGCTCATTCTTGTCTCGAATTTCAAAATGCAAATGTGGACCACCGCTGCCACCAGTGTTGCCGCTGTAAGCAACCAGATCGCCTTGGGTTACCTGTAGTTCATCAGGATTGGGAAAAAGTTCAATCTCATAACTTTCTGCCAGATATTGCTTTTCTTTTACATAGGCCTCGATCGCCGGAGCATATTTACTCAAATGACCGTAGACCGTGGTATGCCCGTCAGGATGTGTGATGTAAAGCGCTTTGCCATAACCATAATGCGAAACTTTAATGCGACTTACATAACCGCTGGCGCTGGCCACCACCTCAAGTCCTGTACGATGTTGAGTTTTGATATCTAATCCGCTATGAAAATGATTGCTTCTCAATTCGCCAAAAGTTCCCGCAAAAACCGTTGGGATCTTTAGGGGGTTGATAAATACATCCTGCGGAATATCACTCTGAGCACAAAGGATTCCGTTAAACATCAAGAAGGCTAGCAGAAAGTTCTTATTCATAGAAAAGCTAAATTAACTATTTGAGGTAAACTATAGGAATTAAACATCAAATGCTACGAATTAGTACGATGAATCTAACCTAAAACACCATTCTTTTGAACAATTTAATTGGGAACTTGAGTTTTAATTTATAACCAATTGAGTGCTAAAAAACTAAAATCCAAAACATTATTCACAGCTATGTGTAATTTAAAAATAAAATAGATTGTATTGGGATATTAGTGCACGAATGTTAACTTTGTGTGACGAAGCATTGTTAAAACGAGGTTATGAGTGAACTGTTGGAGCGCGTTGATGCATTACAAAATGTGATGAGCAAATTGGTGCATCGCTACCAGAAGCTTCAGCGTCATAACGAACTGTTACTGGCTGAAAATGAACAACTGAAGCAAGAGAACGACAACTTGCACGAGGTTCTTCAAACTTGGGAAGCAAAATACAGTACACTTAAAACTGCAAATGCAATGCTGGGCAGTAATGAATACAAACGGGAGACCAAGCTCAAAATAAATGCTATGATGCGCGAACTTGATGCGTGTATCGCACAACTTGCAGATTAGCACTAAAGGATATGTCAGAACACTTAAAGATCAAATTATCTATAGCAGATCGGGTTTATCCTTTAACCATAAAACCTCAACAGGAAGAAGGCTTACGTAAAGCGGCGAAAGAGATCGAGGTAATGATTAAGAAATTTGAGCAAAGTTATGCTGTGCGAGATAAGCAAGATGTTTTAGCCATGTGTGCTTTACAGTTTGCTTCAAAAACAATACAACAGGATATGAACGGCGCAGGAGAACACTCTGAAGCCATCGAGCAACTGAAAAACTTAGAGTTGCTGGTTAAAAGTCAGTTATCCTAACGTTCTTTAAAATAGAATTACTTACTGCCTACATTGGTTACATTTTTTGGTAAACTCAACACTATATTCTTTAAGAGGGATGAGTCTGAGTTGTAAAAGCGCGCCGTCTTTGAACGGATTCTTGATCAGCTCGTTAGTCCTATGATTTATTTTAAGGAGTTTACTCAAAACACTTCCAATGTAGGCTTTTTTTATATATACACTAACTCAATGGGAAATACTGTACTTATAATCGTAGGTGTCATCTTAATTGCCGGCACACTAGGATTTTTACTAGCAAAATTGCTAGAGAAAAATAATGCCTCTCAAATTGTAAGCAATGCAAAAAAAGAAGCTGCGAACATTGTAAAAGAAGCAAAGAGCGAGGGAGAATCTATTAAAAAGGATAAGATCCTTCAGGCAAAAGAAAAGTTTATCGAGCTTAAATCTGAGCACGAAAAAGTGATTCTTTCACGTGATAAAAAGATCAATGATGCCGAAAAGAGAACGCGTGATAAAGAGTCTCAGGTAAGCAGCGAATTGGCCAAAAACAAGAAACTAAATAAAGAGGTTGAGGCCAAGATAAAAGACTATGATGATCGCTTAGAATATCTTGATAAGCGTCAATCTGATATTGACAAGTTGCACGCCAGTAAGGTGCAACAATTAGAAGTAATCTCGGGACTTTCTGCAGATGATGCTAAAGAACAACTGGTAGAATCTTTAAAGGATCAGGCAAAAAGTGATGCAATGGCGTTTATTCAAAACGCGATGGAAGAAGCCAAGCTAACCGCAGAGCAAGATGCTAAAAAGGTCATCATCAACACCATTCAGCGTATAGGTACAGAAGAAGCTGTTGAAAACTGCGTTTCTGTATTTAATTTGGAAAGTGATGATGTAAAAGGTAGAATTATTGGTCGTGAAGGTCGTAACATTCGTGCGATCGAAGCCGCAACCGGTGTTGAGATCATTGTAGATGATACTCCGGAGGCGATTATTCTTTCTTGTTTTGACAGTGTGCGAAGAGAAGTTGCGCGTTTATCACTTCATAAACTTGTAACAGATGGTCGTATTCACCCGGCACGTATTGAAGAAGTAGTAAAGAAAACTACTAAACAGATCGAGCAAGAAATTGTAGAAGTTGGTAAACGTACCGTAATTGATCTGGGAATTCATGGTTTACATCCCGAATTGATCAAAGCAGTAGGTAGAATGAAATATCGTTCTTCTTATGGTCAGAACTTATTACAACACAGTAGGGAGGTAGCGAAGCTTTGTGCGACCATGGCTGCAGAACTCGGAATCAATCCTAAACTTGCTAAACGCGCCGGACTTTTACACGATATAGGTAAAGTGCCGGAGACTGAAAGCGAGATGCCTCACGCATTACTAGGTATGGAGTGGGCTGAAAAATACGGTGAGAAACCAGATGTATGCAATGCAATTGGAGCCCACCATGATGAGATCGAAATGAAAACTTTACTAGCGCCAATCGTTCAAGTGTGTGATGCGATCAGCGGAGCGAGACCGGGAGCTAGACGTCAGGTGTTAGACTCGTACATTCAGCGATTAAAAGATCTTGAAGATATTGCCTTTGGTTTTGCAGGGGTGAAGAAAGCTTATGCGATCCAAGCGGGTAGAGAACTGCGTGTAATTGTAGAAAGCGAAAAAGTAAACGACGAGAAAGCTTCGGCCTTGTCTTTTGAAATTTCACAAAAAATTCAAACTGATATGACCTATCCTGGTCAGGTTAAGATCACCGTGATTAGAGAAACCAGAGCGGTGAATATTGCAAAGTAATTTCACTAGAAATTCAGTATAAAAAAAGGAGCTTCAAACGAAGCTCCTTTTTTTATTTTAGTGTATCGTGATTATTCTTCGCTTCCCGAAGAAGATTCATCCATCGAGTGGTATACGTTTTGAACGTCATCGTCTTCTTCAATTTTCTCCAGAAGTTTTTCTACATCTTCCGCCTCTTCAGGAGTAAGCGTTTTGGTTACTTGAGGAATGCGTTCAAAGCCACTGGAAAGGATTTCGTGACCGGCTTCTTCCAGGTAAGCCTGCAAAGCGCCAAAGCTTCCAAAAGGGCCGTAAATGATGATTCCGTCTTCGTCTTCAAAAACCTCTTCTGCACCGTAGTCGATCAATTCGAGTTCGAGTTCTTCAGCATCAACACCTTCTGCATTGATTCTGAAGTTACACGTGTGATCAAACATAAATTCTACAGATCCTGAAGTTCCCAGGTTTCCGTTGCATTTATTAAAATATGAACGAATGTTTGCTACCGTACGGTTGTTGTTATCTGTCGCCGTCTCGATAAGAATGGCAATTCCGTGAGGCGCATAACCTTCAAAAAGTACTTCTTTGTAATCGCCAAGACTTTTATCGCTGGCACGTTTTATGGCGCGCTCGATATTGTCTTTAGGCATATTGACACTCTTGGCATTTTGTATGACAGCGCGTAAACGAGAGTTAGAATCAGGATCAGGACCGCCTTCTTTTACGGCCATTACAATATCTTTTCCTATTCGTGTAAAGGCTTTCGCCATTGCGCTCCAGCGCTTCATTTTACGAGCTTTTCTAAACTCAAATGCTCTTCCCATAATTCGGATTTTTAAAGGCGGTAAATTTAACAAAATTCGGCATTTCCTAAAGTCTAATTTTCAGATTAAAAACACCTGTGTCTTTCACGTTAAATTTAGCTTTCCATGAGGTCTTCGATAGTATGCGCGAGTTTAAAATCCTTTTCTGTTAGTCCGCCGGCATCGTGTGTAGAAAGTGAAATACTCAAGGTGTTGTGCACATTGGTCCATTCGGGGTGATGTTGTTGTAATTCGGCTTCAAAAGCGATACGCGTCATTGTCGCAAAGGCTTCTTTAAAATTTTCAAACTCAAACGTTGTGTGAATGGCATCGTCTTTATATTCCCAGCCTTCCAGTTTGTCTAAGCGTTCGTCTATACTGCGTTGATCTAGTTTTTTCATAAGTAAATAATTTTGTGGGCAGAAGTTAGCCAGAGTTTATAGGCTTCTAAAGTATTTAAGCCAAGATTAACTTTTTGGATTATATGGAAAAGAATACCATTTTGAAAGGCGACCAAAAGTTATCCTGTACCTTTGCAAAAAACGATTTTATGACAAATAACGATATACGCCAACTCGAGCCTCAAGCGGTTTGGCAAAAGTTTGCCGACTTGAACGAAGTGCCTCGAGCTTCTAAAAAAGAAGAACGTGTTATTGCTTTTATGAAAGCCTTCGGCGAAAATTTAAATCTGGAAACTTTTGTAGACGAAGTAGGAAATGTGATCATCAGAAAACCGGCTACTTCAGGTTTAGAAAATCGACAAATGGTCGTGCTGCAATCGCATCTGGATATGGTGCATCAAAAAAATAATGCCACGCAATTTGATTTTGATACTGAAGGGATCAAAATGAAAGTGGAAGGCGATTGGGTAAAAGCTGACGGTACAACGCTGGGAGCTGATAATGGTTTGGGAGTTGCGACCATTATGGCGCTGTTAGAGAATACAACTATTCCGCACCCGGCGCTAGAGGCTTTGTTTACTATTGATGAAGAAACCGGAATGACCGGAGCTATGGGACTTAAAGGCGGCGTGCTGAAAGGCGATATTCTACTCAATTTAGATACTGAAGAAGATGATGAGATTGGTGTGGGTTGCGCAGGTGGTGTAGATATCACGGCGACGCGAACTTATCAAGAAGAAGCGGTTGCTACTGGTAAAACCGGATTTAAACTTACGGTAAACGGGCTCCAAGGTGGACATTCGGGTATGGATATCATCAAAGGTCTTGGTAATGCCAATAAGTTTATGAATCGCTTTTTACTTGACGGATTTGAAAATTACGGTTTACAGATCGCCGAAATAAATGGTGGCGGTTTGCGTAATGCGATCCCTAGAGAAAGTGTGGCTGTTTTTTGTATTGATGAAATTCACACCGAAGCTTTTAAAGCAGATATTGCTGAATTTACCGAAACGCTAAAGGAAGAATACAAAACTCTAGAGCCTAACTTAAAGGTCACGCTTGAAGAAGCGCCGCTGCCTGAAAAGGTTATGAATCTTGGAGTTCAGGAAGGTTTATTAAAAGCTTTACAAGCTGCGTGGAATGGAGTTTATCGCATGAGTCCGGATATTGAAGGTCTTGTTGAAACTTCAAATAATGTTGCACGTGTGGTGGTTAAAGATGGAGAAATTGAAGTATTGTGTTTAACGCGTTCTTCGGTTGAATCATCTCGTACCGATCTGGCAAATACGATTCGAAGTGTTTTTGAACTTATAGGTTGCGAAGTAGAATTATCTGGAGAATACCCGGGATGGAAACCAAATATGGATAGCCCGATCTTGAAAGTGCTGGTAGAAAAATATAAAAAGATCACCAACGAAGCGCCACATGTCGCTGCGTGTCACGCCGGATTAGAATGTGGTATTTTGGGACAGAATTATCCGGATATGGATATGATCTCATTTGGACCAACCATACGTGGCGCGCATTCACCAGATGAGCGTGCAAGTATATCTTCGGTGCAGAAGTTTTGGCATTTTGTACAGGAAATTTTAAAAGATATTCCGGTTAAGCAATAACGCCTAACAAGTGCCAAGAAAAGAAAAGGGAGCTGAATTTCAGCTCCCTTTTCTTTTTATTCAATTCTGAATTTATCCTTCAGTTTGTTTCTTCATCATGATTCCCTGAAACTTTTTCTGAAGTTCTTTATCCTGCTGAAGCGCCATCGCTACCGCTTTATAACGATCAAGCGTTAACCCGTGGTCTTCGATAATTCCCGCCATTTTGGTTTCTAGAGCCGGTTGCATTTTTTTTAACTCGGTAACAACTGCGGCGTGCATCTTCAGTTCTTCATCTGTAGCTTCAACTTCAGCTTCAGGATTCATTTGCGCTTTTTGAATTTCAGTAAAGCGTTGTACATCGAGTCCTTCGTCCTTGGTGATTCCCATCATCTTTTGTTGTGCTGCCTGATTTTCTACCTGAACTTCCTGAAACGCATCTGCAAATTTGCTTAATTCTGCAGTAGTAATATTGGCCTGCGCTTGTGTAGTTATGGGAGCTTGCATTTCTTGTGCTTTTGCTGCTGTACTAAGTGTACCCACTAAGGCTCCGGTTAATGCAAGCGTTATAATATTCTTTTTAAATGTAATCATTGCTTTTGCTTTTATATGAACTACCAAGTTTAGGCAAAGACACAGCCAATGCAATAGAATTGGGAAAAAGAATCTCCATTTTTAGAAAGGCTTAACAGAATCGGGTTTTAGCCTTAACATTTGACACAAACCTATTAAAAAAGCCGCCTTATTTGGCGGCTTTTATTATTCATTCTCGGTTTCTCGATCATCAACCAGTTCGATCTCAAATACCAAATTGGTTCTTGGTGGAATGATGCGGTATCCGCGTTCGCCATACCCCAAATAATATGGGATAAACAGCGTTGCTTTATCACCGTAATTGAGTTGCTGCACACCTTCTTTAAACCCGGCGATCATTTGAGCTTCTGGACCGTATGGAATTTCGGTGGGTTTGTACATTTCCTCTTTAGGTCGTGTTTGCACATCCCATTTTTCAGCATAAGATTTCATACTGCTGTCAAAGAGTTCGCCATCTTCAAAATATCCCGCATAATTCACTTTAACCATTTGCGAACGTTTGGGTTTTACATCACTTCCTTTTTCTGAAATGTAAATGGCTAAACCACTTTCTAGCGTGTCGGCCTTTTGGCGTTGTTCTTCAAACAGTGCTTGTTGTTCTTCTTTTAATTTTTGTTTTGCACGTGCTGCTTCGGCAAGTTCTTCAGCGTGACGATCTATCTCTTCAGTAAATACCTCGGGTGCCTCAAAATGTCTGGCATCCTTTCCTTTTCTAATAATGCGCACCGATTCCATAGTGACGGGACGCATCGGTTTGCCGCGACGTGGATCTTTCATTTCTACTTCAGTAATCGCTTTAAGCACATCGAAGCCTAAAATCAATTGACCAAAAACTGTATGACATCCAATTTGTGGATTCTCACAATTTTTAAGGTTGTCTTCAGCATCGTATCCGTCAAGGTGTGGAGTAGGAGCATCGGTGATAAAAAATTGACTTCCATTGGTTCCATACCCTGAGTTTGCCATAGAAAGCACACCAATGGTGTCGTGTTTCAATTCTGGGCTAAATTCGTCGTGAAACTTATAACCGGGACCGCCACTTCCTGTACCATTGGGGTCACCGCCTTGAATCATAAAATCTTTGATGATGCGGTGAAATTTTAAACCGTCAAAATAGGGCTTCTTCTTATAAATAGAATCGGCTAACGGATTATTTCCTTCAGCAAGAGCAACAAAATTGGCAACAGTTGCCGGGGCTTGCTCATAAAAAAGCTGCACGACCATCGTGCCTTTGTTTGTATTTATTTCGGCATATAAACCGTCTTGAAGGTCGGGGTATTGTTCATCAGAACAGGCTATAAATGTAAAAAGAATCAAGAATGTAAAAAGAAGGGCTTTTTTCATAATTAATTTTCAGAATTACTGGATTTTATGTCGTTGAGTGTAACGCGGGTTTGTATGGGCAGGTTAGAACCTATTTTGTCCTCATAACCATAATAGCCAAAGGCTTTGTGAGAAGGAAGTAAAAAAGTTACTGTCTCGCCTTCTTTCATCAGTTTAAGGCCATCTTTGAGTCCTGAAATAAGATCCTGATTGCTTTGCTCGATCTGGTAGGTTTGCGGGCCTAATTCGGTTTTAGTGACAATAGGCGTTCCGTCAAGAGCGTTGATCTCATATTCAAAGCTTACCAGGTCGCCGGTTTCTGCGGTAAGAACAGCGCTGGTATCGCGTTTATTATAATAATACCAAAACCCTTTTTCTGAAGTAAAGTATTCTACCTCGGGATTTTGAGCCATGAGTTCTTTTATCGCGTTTTCTTCGGCTTTATTGAGTTTTTTATTGCGGGCTATTGAAGCATCGATATAAGAACCAGAAGAATGGCTTACTGGTCGTCTGGCTTCTGGGGTTTTGCAGCCAATTGCAAATAAAACCAAGAGTATTGCGCTTATAATTTTATTCATTAAGAGCTTCTTTGTATTGGGGTAATATACTAATAAAATAAGCAACAGTATCTTCTAATGAACGATCGCTTTTACCACCGGCAGCATTGGTATGGCCACCACCTTCAAAATGTTCACGTGCCATTAGATTCACAGAAAAGTCACCTTTAGAACGCAAAGAGATCTTAATGATGCCTTCCTGCTTATTTTCGATAAAAATGAGCGCCAAAACGGTATTGTCAAGAGACAGACCGTAATTTACAAAGCCTTCGGTGTCGCCTTTTTGATAATCGTGAGCATCTAATTCTTCCTGAGAAAGAGTAATGTAGGCTGCTCTGTATTCTTCCAGACGATGCAGGTTTGTCAAGGCAGTGCCTAACAATTGCATCCGTGAGAAATTATTAGCATCATAAATTTTCTCGTGTATCAAAGCATTATCGGCACCTTTCTCTATAAGGTCTGCAATCACGCGATGTGTAGTCGCGGTCGTAGATCGAAATCGAAACGAGCCGGTGTCTGTCATGATACCTGTATACAGACACGTGGCGATGGCTGCATCCACCTGATCGGTAGCTTCAAGCATTTCAAGGGTGTGATACACCATCTGGCAAGTGGCACAAATACTGGTGTCACTGTACGTAACCACAGCATAATCATCAGGTTGCTGGTGATGATCGATCATTATAAATTGTGCTTTGGCTTGTTGCAGCGCAGGAGCCATTTCAGCTACGCGAGAAAGCGCATTGAAGTCTAGCGTAAAAATAAGATCGGCCTCTTTGATGAGTCGCACCGCCTTTTTATTCTGAAGATCATATTTTACAACAGTTTCTTCAAAAGGCAGCCACTTCAAAAATTTTGGATAATCATTGGGAGAAACCACGTGTGCGGTATGTCCCGTTTTGATTAAATATTGATAGAGTGCAAGTGTAGAACCCATCGCGTCTCCATCGGGGTTTTTGTGAGGGACAATAACAATTTTTTTAGGCGTAGCCAATAGCTCTTTGAGAACTGCTAATTCTGATGCTTTCATAGAGGGCGAATATACAATTTCTTCATCTAGGCTTAATGTGGGATACCTTATTTTTG
>Ga0208029_1000412_pt1 | contig 27351 bp, 34 predicted proteins | sample MalvireepMed_s12_FD_184242 | JGI IMG/M metagenome (GOLD analysis project Ga0208029, IMG submission 184242) | Marine viral communities from the Global Malaspina Expedition - Malaspina viral metaG DeepMed_s12 (SPAdes) (version 2) | ecosystem: Environmental > Aquatic > Marine > Oceanic | place... | reverse complement strand
GATGACTACGATGTGACCGTGGTACAGAAGGGCACAACGAACAAGTCTTATAGCGCCACCTTTAACTGCAGCAGCAACTGCAATAAGACCATCACGATTATGCAAGAGAACTAAGGTTTCACGTGAAACATGCGTTGGTAGTGCTTGTTGGGTTGGTAGCGTTACGCATTTTCGATCCATGGCCGGTAGAAACCCTTCGACTTAAATACTTTGATGCGTTGTTTTCTTTAGGCGACCCAAGACCCAGCGAGTACTTGGCTGTTCATGACATCGATGAGGATGCGTTAGCTACCCATGGTCAATGGCCGTGGCCTCGTAGTCAGTTGGCTGCGCTCAATGATGAGCTACTGGCCAAAGGAGCATCGGCTGTGGTGTACACGGTGCTCTTCCCTGAGACAGATCGCTTTGGTGGTGATCAGACATTTGCCGAAAGCATGCAGCGGTTGCCTACGTTTCTTTCAGCAGTGGCGACCACGGACACTACGCGTCAGGAAGGTTGGCATATTGGTGTAGCTACACTTGGGCCTGTTAAAGAAAACACGCTTCAGTATCCAGGCATTCTCCCTAACGTTGCATTGCTGCAAGAAAATGCTGTGGGTACGGGTGTAGTGAATTCAGTTCCTGAAGTAGACGGTCTTGTTCGAAGGGTGCCGATGGTCATCCGTGTGGGCGATGCGTTGTATCCGGCATTAGGTTTGGATGTGTTGCGTGGATTAGCAGGTGATCCTAGTTACCAAGTGAAGGCAGGTGACGCAGGTATCCAAGCTGTGCGTGTTCCTAATTTTAATACCATCGAAACAGATAGCGTCGGACGGGTGTGGGTAGATTGGAATACCACCCTGACTTCTAATGTAGAAGGTCGAATTGTTTTTGTTGGGGTGACGGCGGCAGGAATTAGTCCGATGGTGCCAACGCCGATGGGTCAATTGCATCCGCATCGGATTCAAGCAGCACTTTTTGAGACATTAATCCAAGGAACGGCACCTGTTCGTCCCGATTGGGCATTAAGTGCTGAATTTCTGGCGATGCTCATTTTTGGGCTTACGACAACGCTCGTCACGCGATTCTTAGCTGTAACTTGGGTTGGGGCATTAGTTATTGGCAGCGGTGCTCTAGCAGCCTCTGCGTCGGTCTACGGCTATGTTCGCTTAGGAATCCTCATTGATGGCGCATTTCCCCTGTTAACGAGCTTTTTGGTGGGTGGAACAGGGATTGCCCAGCGAATGATCGCTGAATATCGTCTCAAGCTACAGATTCGAGGACAGTTCGGTACATATGTTTCACCTGACTTGGTGAAGCAGTTAGAAAATGACCCATCGCTTCTTCGCTTGGGTGGTGAAACCAAGACCATGACGTTTCTTTTCTCTGACATTGTGGGATTCACACCGATCTCAGAAAAGTTACAGGAAGACCCTCAAGCATTAGTCGAACTTATTAATCGATTGTTAACACAGTTAACCGATTGTGTGCTCCGTCACGGAGGCACTGTGGATAAGTTCATGGGCGATTGCATCATGGCTTTCTGGGGTGCGCCCTTGGATTGTGAGGATCATGCTGAACGAGCCATGCTGACGGCTAGAGACATGTTACTTATCTTGGATGATCTCAATGCTCAGCTGGATGCGGAAGGATTGCCTCATCTCAACATCGGAGTAGGTATCAATACAGGGCAATGCGTGGTGGGGAACATGGGGAGTCAGAGTCGATTTGATTATTCTGTGCTCGGGGATGCCGTCAACGTAGGTTCAAGGCTCGAGGGCCAGACGCGCAATTACGAAGCTTGGATTCTGATTGGGGAATCTACGGTACAATATCGCCCCGATTGGGCCGAGTATGTGGATTCCATACAGGTCAAGGGAAAATCGGAACCACTTAAAGTGTATACCTTAAAAGATGGGATTTAAGTTATCCGCAGTTTTGCTCCTTGTCATCGCTGGGATGGGAGGGGCTTTCAAGTTGTACTATGACAAGTCAGAAGCTGAGAAAGAGGCTATGGCTACGCAGTTGCAACAGGCGATGAACAACCAAGAGCTACTGGAAAGCACCATCTCTACCCAGAACACTCGAATAGAAGAGCAGTTACAGAAGCAGCAGGAGAGTCAGGCTCGTATTACTCAACTCTCTACCGCCAGTTCTGAAGCACAAGAAGAGATAACTGAACTCCGTGGGAAGTTTGCGAAGCACGATCTCAACATGCTGAGCATGACCAAGCCTGAATTACTGGAGAAAATGATCAATCGAGGGACCGCAAGAGTAGGTGATGACCTAGAAAGAATCAGTGATCCACACCAATTTGATGAAGACGATACTACCGATACTCCTGCTACTGAGTAGCGGCTGCTCCTTTATGGGTGGCTCGCGCTTTACCCCGCCAGAGGTCAAGCCTGTGGAGGTGGTGACCATTGAAAGACCTGCACCCATGTACCATCCGCCGCTTCCTAACCAGATCAAAGCGCTTCCAGTGGAGTGGAAGGTCTTGACACCGGACACCATGGAGGAATATTTAAATGACCTGAGAGAGGGGGAAGCACCCTCTCATGCATGGTATGGCCTGACCACTAAGGGCTATGAGAACTTGTCGAATAACATGGCAGAGGTTAAAAGGTACATACGGCAGGTGATATCGGTCATTGAGTACTATCGAAAGGCCGATGACGCGAGACAGAATGAAGAGTGATATGCTACGAGATGCCTGTAACTTCGTGCGGATGAAGCATTAATGGCGGTTGATCCCCAAGTCTATGATGACAAGCTGCTGGAGATTATTAATTCTCTCCAGATCCCTCCTAGTCTAGAAGAACAACTTAGCATTGGGGCCACGGATTTATTGGCGCCTTCATGGAATTTACCAGGTGGCCCTGAAGGCGGTATTTACCCGCTAATGCCAGGGATGGAATACGCCCCCACCATGGCTACAGCGCCCATCATTGCTCCACCCAAGGGTGGGCCTGAGCCACCTCCAGAAGTTGTTACTGATCCTGGCCCCAGTGATCCTGGCCCCATAAGCTCTGCCCCAAGTGATGGTATTCCCCCTGCAGCGGGGGGTACTGGACCACCTTCTATCCCTGGTTATAACTGGGATGAAGGGTTCTGGACGCCTGAACTTATGGACAAAGTTCTAGCTGGTGAAATTGATTTAACTGACCCAGGTTTTCAACATCACGTACCTCCTGGGACAGGTCCAGGCGCTATTGGAAATCTTCTCAATTGGATGAGAAATAGACGAGGTGGTTCTGATATTGAATTGCCTGAATTAACGCCAGATTTTTCCAATATTCTTGATGATGTGGAGGGATCTATTCCTGATTTCTCCACTGACAGAGAATCATTGGATGCTTTAATTGATGACCTTGCTGCTAATGGTCTTAATGTTCCTGATGATCTTTTCGAAGGTGTAGATGAGGCAGATTGGAAGACCAAGCTTGGAGATTGGTTGGGAAAGACTTCTGGGTTACCACCTGGGTTAGGTGGTGAATTTCTTGGAAACTTAGTAACCAGTGGCCTTGGGGGCATACAAAATTTACTAGGTGCCATCCCTGGCATTGGAGATCTCTTTGGTCCTGAAGGGGGCATTGCTAATTTACTTGACCGAGGCGGTGATTTTCTTGGGAATATTCGAGGAGGCATAGGAAATCTTTTAGGCTTAGGCAACTTGCCATTTTTTGGAGGGTCAGGCCGAGGCATTGGCGGGTTCTTAAGAGATTTGTTTGATAGAGAGGAAGATAAGCCAGAGCCAGAAACAGACGTGAGTTTGGCAGTGGGTGGCATTGCTGGATACCCTCGTGTTAATGCTCTCATTGAAGGTCCAGGCACAGAGAAAAGTGATGACATTAAAGCCATGTTAAGTGATGGCGAGTTCGTGACGAATGCTGCAGCATTGCGTGGCATTGGTCGATTGAATGGGGCTGATCCTAAAGATAAGGCAGAGCAGCGCCGCATAGGTGCTAGAGAAATGTATCGTCTTCAACGAGCGGGTGAAAAAGCCGCAGGAGTCACAACGTAATGGGTTGGTTCACTGATCTTTTTGGATCTAAAAAGCAAGAGTCCAGTACGACACAGCCAATGCCCATGCCTTCATACACCACGGCGGGCGTGGCTCCATGGGGTGAAAAATTAGCACGTCAGATGGGTGGCGCTTATTTTGGGGTACCTGGCCAGTCTTCTGGCATGATCAACCAACCGATCCCTATTCCTATTCGTCGAGCAGGAGGACTTTCCCCTCTTGAGATTCAAGCACGTAACTTAGCTGGCGGGTTAGGTGGTTTTGGCGGTCAACTTTCAGAAGCGCAAGGACTCATGCGTCGAAGCACAGGGGAATACAACCCATGGATGACGCAACAGTATTACAACCCCTATGAACAAGATGTTGTCCAGCAAACCATTCGCGATGCTCAGGAAGCACAACAACGTTCAGGTATTCAACGACGCCAGCAAGCATTAAGTTCTGGGGCTTTCGGTGGTTCTCGAGGGCGCATGCTTGCTGAAGAAGCTCAGCGTGGATTTGGCAGAGGTCTTGGCGAAACTTTAGGTGGTATTCGTCAACGAGGTTATGAAGGTGCCCAACGGGCAGGCATGGGAGAATTTGGACGCGCACGAGGTGCTGAGCGTGCAGCGGCTCAAGGAATCGCAGGATTAGGCCAGCAAGGTTACAACATGTTGACGGGTCAGATTGGTACGTTAGGTGGCTTGGGTGAAATAGGTCGAGGTATTGGAGACGCAAATCAACTTTATCGTTATCAAGCTGCCACACAGATGGCTGATGAACCTTGGATGCGTATGCAACGTGGGATGACAATGCTAGGTGGTCTTCAACCGTACATGGCGCGTACTACACGAGGCATGTCAACTGGCCTTGGCGGCATGGGTTACAACCAAACGCCTTCTGGATTTATGCAAGCGTTGGGGAACATAGGCAACATATACAGCCTCTTTAGCGGCAGAGGAGGGGATTAATGTACGACGATGCTCTTAGTCGGCCTATGTTTCAAACTCCTGGTGAGCGTGCTGGGTCTGGCATCATGAGTGGTGTAGCTCCCATCAATATGCAGGAGGGTGGTTGGCTGGAGGACATAGGTGATATGGCCTCATCGGGTATTGCTGCATTAAAAGATTGGGGTGGTGCTGCCGGTGAATTTGCAGGCGATATTGCTGATTACGCTAGCGGGTTAGAAATGGCTGATGATTTCTTTTCATTAGATAAATCTGCTGAAGGCACTGTCAATCTTAGAGATATTACTGACTTCCTTATTGCTGATCCTAATGATCCTGTAGATGTGGCCATTGCAGCAGCGACAGCTCCCTTATGGTTATTTCCTCCTGCTGCTATAGCCGCTCGATTAGCAGCGCTTGGATACAAAGGATCTAAGGTTGCAAAAGTTTTAAAGAAAGTTGCAGATGTACAAGAAAAAGTACCTGTAGCAAAAGGGGCCGGAAGAACAGCGGGGTATGCCCAATCTCAAATAGCTAGAGAAATGCCTGCTGCTGCAGCGCTTGCTCAAGAACTAGCGGGTGAGCCTGATATGGATGAAGTATCTGTCCAAGAAAAAGTATCAGAGCAAACAACCGCCGATGGTGATGATGTCATTACAGACAAGGATGTTATTACTGCAACCACAATGCCTGCTGTTGTAGCTGGTGTCCTTCAACCGCCCAAGCCTCCAGTAGTGACACGCAGTTCAACCACAAAGAAAGATAAAGATTCCAAGAAGAAAAAGCGTAAGGCTTTAGATTTATCTAAAGAATCTGGGTGGTTCCCAGGCAAGAACATTCTGAAAGGCATTAAAGATATTGGTGATGACGAACGTTGGCTTGCTGCAGCAGGTGGTGAGATCTCTACAGAGCGTCGTGCTGGTGCAGCTGAGAAAGGATTTGGTCCAGTTCAAAAATACGGACTAGGTTCTTTAGTTATGAAGGGAGTTAAAGCAGCTGGGAAAGGAATTAAAGGGGGTGCGGAAACTGCAAAGAAAGTACCAGTGCTTGGAGCTCTAGCAAGAAACCCTGGTAAATCTGCAGCGTTGGGACTTACGGGTGCTGGATTAGGAGCGGCTCTTTTAGGGGGAGGAGAAGAAGAAGAGGTCATTACTGAAGAAGTTATTCCCAAAGACGATCCAGATGATGATCCAAGCTTCTGGAGGTCATTGCTTCAGAACATAGGAGATCTCCCCTTAGAGGCAGGTCAAACCATCATAAATTCTATGGATCGGATCAAGACAGATCCTGAATATCGTCGAGCGATGCAAGCAGCTTTCTCTGCAATGACTCAACCAGTTGAGGGTGCTGCCCCTGTAAATTTTCTAGGTAAAAGTGTTGAAGCTTTCCATGATGAAATGGATAAGATCAAAGCGGGTAAATCAAAAACAGAAGAAATGATAGAAACGCTGGCGGTAGCTTATCCAGATGCTTCAGAAGAAGAACTTGTGAAGATGGCTTTGGGTAAAAGCAAAAGCGATTACATCAAAGAACAACTCACTGCATTAGTGAAGGGTGGCACTCCAGCCCAAAGCTTATTTGTTAAACAAGAAAGAATAGTGACTGATGCAGATGGTAAAGAAACAACCATCCAATCTAGTGCCTATGATGAGATTGTAAAAACCGCGATAGCTCTCCAAGAGAGAGGCGTTTTGTAAGTCATGCTTGTTGACTTAGGAAGCGGTGCTTCCATTGAAGTTGACACCGATGATCCCGAAGAAGCACGGCGAATTATTGAAAGCTCATTGGGGGATATAGGCGGAGTTGACGCTGCATCTGAAAGTTTCATGACCACGGGCGATTTAGTTCGTGGTGGTGCGGCAGGTCTTGTTAAAGCTGTCGAAGGTGTCTCTACATTAGCTGCTGCTCCCATTGAACTTTTACTTGATGACCCTGGTTATACAGATCGGGTGCGTGCGTTCTATGAAAATATTACGCCGAAGGTCTATACCCAAGGCGGTCAATTTGCCAAGTTGATCACGCAATTTGCTGTTCCAGGGACAGCGGCTGCTAAAATTGCTAAAGCTAAAAATTTAGGAGACACGGCTCAAGTTGCTGCATTGATGGGTGCAGATTTTGCTGTGGCCACACAGGATGTAGAGTCTTTCTTGGGAGATTTCTTCGACATTGAGCCGATGAAGGCCACTAAAACTGAAGACCTTGAAGGTATTGAGAAAGCTACAGCAGAACTTGGTAATCGATTGAAGGTAGCTGGTGAAGGCGCTGCATTGATTCTTGGAATTCCTCAGTTGCTTAAAGGTATAGGCAAAGGGGGTGTGTATGCCATGGATAGGGCGGCAACTTCTAAGACGATGCAGAAGATTTCTGATTCTCAAGCGGCTCAATACATTCGTGAAACTGACTCGCCTCTCAAATTTTTAAATCGTCCTGAAGATTTAGAAAGTCCCAGCATGCTTAGGCGAGCTATTCAAAGAGCGAATAATCAACGCAAGAAATGGTTTACGTTTCAGGGAGAAATGCCTTTCAGGGAACTGGCAGATATCAAAGCCACGCAAGTTGCTGCAGCTAATGCTGTTGATAACTTAATGGGCAAACAGTTCGATCAAATTGACCGTGGCTTTAGGATCTTGGCAAAGTCAGGTGCTCTCAACAAGGGTCTTCAGGATGATGCAATTGAAGCGCTGAACAACAGTCTTTTTAAGGAAGATCCAGGGAATTCGATAGCTGCACTAAAAAAGTTGGATGAAAAAATTGGGGATTTGGCTGCAGGTCGTGTCTCTCTTGCAGGCACTAAACACGTCAAGTTAGCTGAGGCTTCTCAAAACATACGCAAATTAATTGACGAGCAATCCAAGCTTCTAACGAGTGGTGAGCGAGGTATTTTAAACCCAGAGTTGCATACACAATTGATTGAACAGATTAATAATCAACGACAGTACTATGGCACACGCGCTTATCGCATGCTGCATGATGTTGATTACAAACCACCCCCTAAAAGTTTTGATAACGCTAAGAAGGAATTGAAAGAAGCGTTACAAGATACAGGAAAGTACGATTCAGAAGCTGCACTAGAGAAAGAAGCCATTGATATCTTAGATCAATTGCGCTCACGCACTACCTTTGATTCTGCTGGCATGGAAACACGAATGCAGTTTGATGAGGATGTTATTCGAGCCGCCGGTCAAGGCCCGTTGAAGGGACGTACTTTAGATAACTTACACGCTGTCCGTGAGTGGATGGGTGAGTACACGGGTGATGCCGATGTGTTCATGCGAGCAAGACAAGCGGATGGGACTTTTAAAGATATTAAAACAGGTAAACGAGGATTTGAGGATCGTAAAGAAGGCTTGCTGACTAAGGCAAAAGAAACCATTGAGGGGCAAGCTAAGCTCCTAACGAAAGGTAAATACTTTCGAGACATTACTGGCTTTAACGATTTGCTTCCTGCTGAACAAAAGTTTTTGAAAACAGCAAATGAAGTAGGTGAAACGGGCGACATTCAAGGGTGGACCAAGATCGGTGGTGACAGCGATGCGGAACGTCTGAAGTTTGGCCCTCTTGCTGATAAGTGGGCAAAGACAGAGCATGCTCGAGCGTTTCAAGATGTCCCTGCTGCTTTACAAAGTCTTGCAGAGAACAAGTACTACGCTACTTTCTTGGGCTTAAAAGGTATGTCGCAGATGGCGAAGACCGTATATAGCCCCATTACCCAAATACGTAACGGTACCACGGCCTCTTTTTTTGCTATCGCCAATGGCAATTTAGGCAGAGGAAAAGAACTTACTGAGTCTGCGCTCACTGTATTCAACGATATCTTTGATAAGTACAAGCTTGCTGAAAAAGCTGGGGCTATTAGACCTGGGGAAATTAAAGCTGTTCGTGACGCAGAGTTCCAAAAGTATTTGGACTTAGGCTTAGTAGATACAGGCGCACGCAAAGGAGAGTGGGAACAACTGATTCGTGAAGCGAATCAAGCTTCGCTCTTAGGCTCAACCAAGTTAGGCAAGGATGCTATGCGTTTTATTAAAGGACGCCGCGATTCTTTTGCTAACAAACTTTATCAAGGCTCTGATGATGTCTGGAAGATCTATAGCTACAAGATGGAATATGGGCGTCTTGAAAATGCTATTCAGACAGCAGCTAAAAGTAGAAGGCCGCTCAATATTCCAGCAACAGATGCTCAGAACATATTGGAGTTTGGACGAGGAGCAAATATTGCAGCACTCACTGACAAAGCTCTAACTAGGGCTCTGGAACGAGAAGCTGCCGCCATCGTTAGGGACACTGTCCCTAACTACGCTCGTATCCCTCCAGCTATCCAAGCTTTACGTCGGTTGCCTTTAGGTAACTTCATTGCATTTCCTGCAGAAATTCTTCGTACCAGTGGCAATATCCTGACTCGAGCCGTCAAAGAACTGGCAAGTGAATCTCCAGAGATTCGCTCTATAGGGATGCGTCGGCTCGTAGGATTAAGTGCAGTTCAGTTTGGATTGAATACTGGGCTTTACAACATGGGGTTGTGGCTTACAGGTAGTGATAGAGAGCAAGTCGATGCATACAAACGCTCCTTTGCTGCACCATGGGATCGTCATAGTGAATTGATTCCTATCGCTTCCGATAAAAAAGGCAACCCCACTGAGTTTTATAATTTCTCTTACACCAACCCTTACGACTACATGCGTAGGCCCATCACGGCGTTGTGGAATACCGTTAATAAAGGCATTGATAACGAAGAGGAGATGCTTAGCATTGTTTATGATTCTCTGAATGAAAGTGTCGGTGAGTTTCTTTCACCCTTCGTTTCGGAATCCATGATCACGCAAAAGATGCTGGATGTTGCAAGAAATCAAACAGAGTTTGGGCGTCCCATTTGGAATGAAGCTGACCCTGAGTCCATGAAATGGGGGAAAAGACTATCTCACCTACTGGAATCTCTTACTCCTGGCATCTCTCCCATTGAGATTCGGGCGGGTGCAGATTCCCCATTGGGTGGCGGGTTGCTGTATCTGGATGTAAAGGCAAGAGATTTTCCAAAAGCCATTGGCCTTGCGTTTGGTGCTGATCCTGCTACCAATCGGAAACGTACAGGTGAACGCTTAGATGCTCTTGGGACAATGGTGGAATCTTTAAGCGGTGCAAAAACCATCAAGCCTCAGATAGAAAACACATTGTTTTATCGAGGTATTGAAGCAAGCCAACAAGTGCGTGAAGCCGCCAGAATATTTAACAGGGTGGCCCGTAGTCGAGACGCTAAGTCGGCTGAAGATATAACTAAAGCGTATGTCTTAAGTAACGAGCAACGCTTCAAAGGATTACGCGATTTGTCTATGGCGGTGGAAGATGCTCGACTGTTGGGGATTTCTGATGCAGACATCGTTGCTCCACTGAAGCGTGCCAAGACACCTAAGTACCAAGCAATCATGAATGGAACCTTTGTTCCTTTCTTCCCCTCCAAAGAAACAATTGCCGAGGCTCAGTTGGCTAGACGCAATAAAGTTTCAAACCCAATTGATATGGGGCTTATCTCTCAAGCGTACGCTCAGCAAGCGCAACGTCGATTCCCTGACCTCACGCCAGCAAGAGGGGTGAGCTTTAGCCCTCCAGCACCTACTGCTCCTGGCGCACCACCCTTATCACTATTCAATCAGCAACCTGCGGCCCAACAACCAGCAGCACCCACCCAAGGCACTCAGGCTCTACGCCAAGCTGAGATCAATAAGTTACTTGGTATTGGTGAGCCATGAGACGCCGCTACCGCAACAAGTACAAAGCCATCAAGGTAACTTACGATGGCATTACATTTGATTCCAAGCTTGAGGGAGCACGTTACAAAGTTCTGAAGATGCTGCAGGAGGCAGGCGAGATCAGTGATCTTGAGACCCAGGTGCCGTATCGATGTGACGTGAATGGTAAGTTGATCTGTCGTTACTACGCTGACTTTCGCTACAAGGTGAATGAGCGTGTGATCGTGGAAGATACCAAGGGTGTGCTCACCCATGTCTTCAACCTCAAAAAGAAACTAGTCGAGGCGTTGTACCCTGACGTGAGCATTGAGATCGTCACCAACCCAAACGCTGACGTTCTACCCAAGGAAGCAGCATGAGTGACCCCTTTTATTACAACGCAACGCTGGTACGGGTAATAGATGGTGACACCATTGATGTGGACATTGATCTGGGGTTTTCTGTGTGGCTTAACAAGCAACGGATTCGTTTGGCAGGCATTGATACACCGGAATCCCGAACCCGAAACAAAGAAGAAAAGGTACTGGGTCTAGCGGCAAAGGAACGGTTGAAGGAGCTTTGCGGTGAGAAGCTGGCCGTGCAGTCGTTAGGTCGGGGAAAGTACGGGCGTATCTTAGGTATCCCACATACCGAAGAGGGTAAGGATATTTGTAAGATACTCATTGAGGAAGGCCATGCCCGAGAATACTGGGGCGGCAAAAAAGAGTCTTGGACATAGGAGATAGCGATGAGTTTACGTAGCTGGTGGAAGCGCAACGTGCGTAAGGTCAAGGAAGTTGAAGTACGCACACGCGATGAAGATGGTCGCTTTGTTGCAGATGATCCGACCACCAAAAAAGATGAGGCGTGGACAACCAAAGACGTTCCTATCGAAGAAAAAGAAAAAATCTCTTCTTAAAAAGCGTCTTCATCCTCATTCATGGCCTCTATGTAGTGGCCGTTAAACTCAGTACGTAAAGGTTCCATGTGTTCCATCACGTTGGCATCGAAGTCTATCTTTGAGAGCTCGCGCATCTCAACGCTACTGAAAGCCATGGCCCCTATTTCTTTCTTGATGGCGTTGGTAAACGTTTTCCCTTCCTTGGTGTAGGCAATCACATCGTCCGTGCTCTGCTCTGGGAAGTGATCGGCGTTCACCAGGTCAGGTATCCATAGATGGTCTTCACATCCAGCCCGTTGGTCTTCAATACTACGGGCCGCCTCATGCCTCCTACAGAACCACACAGCGCCGTTTGAGGAGGTTAAGGGTTTACTACTCAGGCAGTTACGACAGTTGGCAGAGGGCGGTAGACGCCGTTTAAAGTAGATGTCCTTGAAGATCTGAGCCTCGTACTTCATTTCCCATGCGGATTCAGATTTCCCTGCAGTAAAAGGCACAGAAGATTCAATGATCCGTTGAGCTTTCTCTTGAGCTTTCTCCCAAATCTTCTCGTTAAACGGAATGATCTGGGTGTACAGATGGCTGGTGTTTTTGTTGTAGACCACCACGAGGGCGTACTCCAGATTGAAAGCACCCATGTAGCAATGGATCTGCCATCGATAAGTCTCTGACCATCCCTCATAGTCCTCACTGTTGGCCAGTTCTTTAAAGCGTTTGTCATTAGCACTCTTTACTTCCAAGAGCAGCATGGTGTCTTCATTGGGAGCAGGGAACACATCTTTGACTAGACCATCCGTGGACCCAGCGAAGTGGCCGCCTAGCAAAGAAGTGTTGAACTGTTCTCCATCCTCATCCTTGGCGGCAACAGGTAGGACGTTGCCTAGATGTTCAATCACCTGATCTTCAATGTGATTGCCCAGATCGAACAGACGTAGCATGCGGCCTTCAAAGGTAGGCGGCAGGCACCAGCGGAAGTTCAGCCAGAGCTTGCGCTCATCCGAATCACCAATGCCACTGAACCCCAGGTGCCCCCGATAGCGTTGATCTAGCTCCTTAACCTTGTCATCAATGCGCGTAACCAGCGCCTGACAGTACTCTTCAGAATCCAGTTCCAACAACATTCCAGTATTTTCCTTCCTTACGTACCGTGATAGAGGAGATTTTGTTGAAAGCCCCCAGATTTATTTGCCTAACGGCTTCATCCACATCCAGCGGTAAGTCATGAGGCCATTGAGTTAAGTTGCGCCATTGCGCCATGGATCTAACACCCACACGCCCATACATGCCGATCATCAGAGCCATGCTGTAGGGATAGAAACTATCTTCAGTAAAGAAAGAGATCCCACAGTACGTGTTGCCTTTTTTTGACACCTTCACTTCGGCCGTGACATTCTTTATGTCATGCACCTTCTCTTGAATCGGTGCTTCTTTCAGTTCATCCGAAAGCACATTGCCTTTGGCGGCAATACGAGCAGCCGCTGCATCTTCTTCTGCTTCCTCAAAAGGAATCACATCGGACTCCACGATCTCAGGAAGGGGCTTCGGCGCCTTGCACTCTCCACATAGGGGTGCATCGATGGGATTCACATGCAGGCATGCATCACAAATCCAGATCTTTTCCTTCTCTTCATCTTCAGGTGTGGGCGGTTTCGCCACATCAATGCAGCCATGACGTTCCATATTCTCACCATAGTCTAGAAGTAGGCAGTTCTCTTTCTCTCCCCATGGACGCATGCCACGGCCACAGATCTGGACATAAAGGCCCAGTGATTTAGTGGGACGTAGGATAGCAATGCAGTCAGTGCGTGGTGCATCCCAACCTTCGGTCAGCACAGCAACGTTGCATAGCGCATTAATCTTACCGTTCTCAAAGTCCTTAAGGATCTGAGCTCGCTCATCGTTGGGAGTTTCAGCAGTAATAAGTGCAGCTGATATCTTTGCTTCTCTCAAGAAGTGCGTCATCTTCTCGGCATGAGCAATGGTCACGCAAAAGAACACCGTGCTAAGACGACCTTTGGTGTAAGCCTTATCAATCCAATCAGCGATGATGGCCAAGATGGTTTCTTCATGCATAGCCAGTTCTGCAAGCTCGCCTTCCCGATAGTCACCGCCCTTAAATTTAAGCCGTACTTTGGATGCATCGATGACGGCCTGCTTGTTCACAGCAAACGCAGACAAACGAGAAAGATGACCGTGTTTAATGAGCTCGGGGATGCCTGCTTGATAAGCCACTCCTCGAAAGAACTGATCTTGTAATCCATAGATGTAGCCCTGGCCCATGCGATAAGGCGTAGCCGTGCAGCCCATGATCCACGGATCGCCCAACTCCCTGAAGTGATCCAGTATCTTGCGGTACTGAGTTTCGGTTTGAAGTGACACATGGTGGGCTTCATCCACCACAATGAAATCAAAGGGAGGTGCTGCTTCAAGACGTTTCTTGGAGGCCAAGGTGTCTCGACTGGCAATCACAATGGAGGCACTGGCATCGAACTCTTTAAGTCCTGCCGCCATGATGCTGCATGGTGCATCGGGCCAGACCATGAGCAGTTTATCTTTAGCCTGAGCAATCAACTCTTGGCGGTGAGCCAAGATGAGGATGCGGTTCTCGGGTGCGATCTCGAGGATCTCTTTGATCAACGAGACAAACACAATGGTTTTCCCACTCCCCGTGGGTAACACAAGGAGTGGGTACGCATCACGAGACTGCGTGGCAAACCAATGGTTTAGACCGTCAAGGGCTTCTTGTTGGTAGTAACGTAACTTCATGTTTCGCTCTTATCCATAGGGTGATTTCCTGATTTCGGCTCGCTCTTGTTCGTTGGTTGTCTTCTGGGCAATGGCTCGCTCCGTAAGATTGGTTGTCTTGATCCTCATGGCTCGCTTGGCAGTTTTGGTTGTCTCATCCGCAATGGCTCGCTCTGTGATCGTGGTTGTCTCAGGCGGATTGGCTCGCTTGCTGCCACTGGTTGTCTTTTCTTCTCTGGCTCGCTTCCATTCGGTGGTTGTCTCATTGCATATGGCTCGCTTTTCATTGCTGGTTGTCTTGATTTCCGTGGCTCGCTCTACACCGCTGGTTGTCTCCTTACCGATGGCTCGCTCATGCTCAGTGGTTGTCTCTCACCCAATGGCTCGCTAAGGAAGCGTGGTTTTCTTGTGTTCCATGGCTCGCTGCACAACATTGGTTTTCTTCGTTCAGCTGGCTCGCTCATGCTCAGTGGTTGTCTCTCACCCAATGGCTCGCTCGTGCACAGTGGTTGTCTCCCCATTTCTGGCTCGCTAACGTCAGTTGGGTTTCTATATACAGTTGGCCCGCTTTTACATATTGGTTGACTGCTGTTTTCTGGCTCGCTAACGATGTGTGGTTGTCTCCCGTTTTCTGGCTCATTTCAGGTTAATGGGTTCCTATTTTCCCATGGCTCGCTTTTTTCTTCTGGTTGTCTCCTTGCAGATGGCTCGCTCCCTTTCGGTGGTTGTCTCGTTGCTCATGGCTCGCTTTTCTCCCATGGTTGTCTTTGGACCATCTGGCTCGCTGATATCCATTGGTTGTCTTCGTTACAATGACTCGCTCGAGGAATTTGGTTGTCTTGGGTCATGTGGCTCGCTCGAATTTTCTGGTTGTCTAGTCTTTTTTGGCTTAAGCCGCCTTGTGTTTAATCCCTAACTTCCCCTCACTGTATTCAGATGCCACTGGCAATCCTTCAAGCTTCCGCCATGCCACATAAAGATCCACGAGGAATCTCTTGACCATGTACCTCACGGCCATGTTGTGACGATGGCCCTTGCTCTTCTCTTCATGAGCAGGCATGTGGGCAAGTCGCTCTTTGTAGTTGTCATAAACCGTGCGGTAATACCCCCCCGTTTTAATGAAGGAGCTACCTAAGACACCGATCAACTTGGTCTTCAGGAAAGGATTGAAAGTGATCGACTTCTTGGTCTGTTCCTTACCATTGGCATCAAGGTAGGTATCGTCCTCAAGGTGATGCGCCTTACGGGATCGCCCCTCACCTTTGACCACGTCCAGCCCAGCATACTTATGCAGTGAGCTCGGGTACTCGGCCTTGTGAATGTCGTACTCACTGATGATGACTGCCGCCATCAACGGACCACATCCTTTAACTTCTTCAAGGAAGGTGTAGTAGATGGGGAAGTTACGTACCGCATAGTGAATGTTACGTAACGAAGTACTCTCAGCTTCTTCAAGCTGGATGTACTGCTGGATCAAAGCGTACTCGGTGTAGTCTGAGATAATGCCATCGGCCTTAAACTTCTTTGGCGTCATGGACACCACCCCTTCGGTGATCTTTTTGAAAGAGAGTCGCAGCTGGCTCAGCAACATCTTGGCATCAGCATCCAACTCCTCTTCCGGCTTGCCAGGTTCTTGCCCTAGCTTCACCTTAAAGTTTGCAACGATGTTGTTGCCTACCTTGATCCGTGTTTTTTGAATGGCATACATGCCTTTAACAGCAGCACGCAGCGAAAGTTTTTGCGTATTAATCAATTGAGATTCCTCTTATTTGCTTTCATGGCTTGCTCTCTGACTTCTAGAGCGCTGGTTTTAATGGATTCGACTAGCTCATCCATGCTCTCTTCCGTGGTCATTAAGTAAGCTAACGTGAGCGCGTATTTAACTGTGCATTCGATGACATCCTTGTCATCAAACCCTTGATCACTCAGGTCATCGATACAGTCAGCGATGATATTGAGGATCTCTTCCCGCTCTGGGTTATTTGGATCTTCAAATAACATGCGATACATATCGTCTTCCTCCAATCACTTGCTCCACTTGGGTTTAGATTGAGCCGGTGCCTCAGCAGCAGGTGTCTCGGCCTCTTGAGCTTGATCACCATTGCTTGGACGTAGGAAAGACTTCACTCCATTGGATGCCCCGTAACCATCCTTTGGCGGCTGAATCTTGACGTTGGCTCGGAACTTCTTGTTCATCAAGTCATTCATGTGCGAAGAGTTGAAGTCTTTAATCTCCGATTCCAACCCACAAGAAGCGACCCAAGACTTCAAGCGTCCCAAGGCAACGGGTTCCGTTAAGACAAAGTTCTCAAAGATTATGCGGTTATGATAATTACCTTCTGCCACTGAGAACTGAACAGTCAGCATGGGTCTTCCTGTGCTTGACGGATCATCCTTCCAATGAACTGCTTGCAACATGTACTTCCCATCAGGGATAGGCTCGAAGTCACCACTGGTGTCTTCAACTTGGGTCAGGTCTAGCTTGTCAAATGCCATCGTTCGTTCTCCTTACGCGGCTTTAGATTGTTGATTAGATAGCGCCTTGGTGTAGGCATCAGCGAAAGATTCCCAAGTGAATTCAAGTTCCTTGGGAAGTTCCAAGCGTGACTTCGCATCGAACGAAGCATTGAAGCTCGTGAACAACTTGCGCTTTCCATACGCAATGGCACGGTTCTTTCTCTCTTGCTTGTCAGAGATCTTGTTGAGCTCGTAGTTGGCAAAGAAATTGAAGTCCACCCAATCCTTGATCAACGCATTGACGTTCTTATCGCAACGCATTTCCCAGCGGTTGTAGTCTCCTTCACTCGGATCACTGAAGATCTTTGCCTCGACATGCGAGAGTAAGATCACATTCATCTGGCGATCCACTCGCAGTGCGTTGAGTCCATCAAGAAGATGTGCCCACACAAGGCGCAGTTCAGCTGGCCCTTTGCCCCAGCCAGGTGCTTGGATAGATTTCCATGAGTTATCTTCACAAACATGCTGTTCGCAAAGATTCCCGGCGGCGTCCGTGGTATCAAGCACGACGGTCTTGAATTTGTGGTCGTCCTTGAACAACGTCTCAACCTGATCCATCAGGTCGCTCCATGTATTACATAGAGGGAAGCGATCAACATCTAAGTAGCTAAGGCCATCCTCTGCTTGGATGAAGATCGGGTCAGGAGCACCCGTTCCAAACGTGCTCTTACCAATTCCATCCGTCCCTTGAATGTTCATTCGTAGGGGCGGGATCTCTCCTTGACGAGAGACAGCTTCAAGTAGTGACATTTATGTCCTCCTTTTGGTTGGTTGATTTTTGTGATGTCTTGCCTTTCATGTATTCTAAATGCTCACATTCAGAACAGAGATTTCCACGGCCGTTCTTTAGAGATCTTGTGTACTGAAGACAGTAATTACCACAGTCACAACGGCAGACCCATTTAGCGTGACCCCCGTTGTGCTGCCTTTTTTTATACTTCTCTTCGAAGGCTAAAATATCGGAGGCTGTTTTCTTTGGGGGTTTTGTAAGAAAGTTATGGAGTTTTGCGTTCTTTACAACGGCAAGATAGTTTTTATCTGGTTGATGCTTACCAAGTACGACAAGCCTGCCAAATCGCTTTCCAGTCATAGTTCTTAAATGATTTACCAATGTAACGTTGCTTCCTTGATCTGAAGGAAGTTGATAGAGCGAGGGTTGAGTCTTAAAACAATTAAGAAACTTATGGGGCGGTTCGTACTTTTCTCCACGCCAGAGCATCCGTACAGCAAGTTTGTTTATCGGGGAAGCACCCTCTTCATAGATTTTGTTCTTTTTAATCTTCATGTGTCATTCCATATCAAGTGGATCATCGGTCCACACTACCCATTCCCCTCTGTGTTCATCGGTCAGGATGGATGCGCGGTAACCCCGTGCAATACAAAATTGCTGCATGATCAGGGCCGAGAGGTATGAGTCGTTCTCAAGCCAGTGCAGCCAGCCTAGAACCATGTGGTTCACATTGTCATCCGAGTCATCAAATTCAAAACGTTCGTATTGGTCATGAATAAACGACTTGCAACTCGTGTGAGCCAGATAGGAAATTTGTTTCGGGGTGAAGGAAAGCTCAAGCTTTGTGGCTTCAGTCATCCTCATCCTCCTTCACTCCCTTCACCCTCGGCTGACTCACCTCCAAGCCATAGGCTGGAGTGAACATGTCAGCAGCATCTAAATTAGCAGCCGCCCACTTCATCCACTCTCGGTTGTCTACCTTTAAGGTAATGACTTCCTTGATGAAGTGAGGCCAATGAGGACGTTCGATCCGGTCGCAGATATCGGTCAGCGTTTCCTGATCCCAATGATGCGTTCGACGCAGTTCCACACAAACACCATCGACAGTCTTACTGCCGCCAGCGTTGTGAAGGGGAAGGATAGCTTCTTGAATTTCGGGATGGTCTAGAAGGTCACGTTCGACCCCAGCAAGCACACGTTCTAACTTCTTTATCTTCGTCGTGAACTGCAAATGCAGAGCTTTTAAAGCCGCAATCTCCATAGCAATTTTCCTATTCTCTCTATACACACACACCACATCACAGAGCATTTATCGCATGCGCTTGACGGGGAGTCAAGGAAAAAGATACACTTTTTCTATTGGCGGTCTATAGAGCAGAGTACGTTTTCAAAAAATGGCTACGAAGAAAAAGATTACTTTAGCTGAATGGATTTGGAAGCTTGGAGACGACGAGGTTGTGCGTCGAACAGGCATCAATCCGTCGTCCATCAGGCAGTACCGTTACCTCACTCGCTCACCAGCAGTGAAGCAAGCTAAGAAATTCATTGTGGCTTCCAATGGGGAGCTAGATTGGGAATCGATATTTGGTCCTGCCGAGGAGATCAATTCAAAAATCGCTCAGCCTGATGACATCAGCAAGACACGTAGTCCTGCGATGCAAGTCAGGCTGGGGGTTGAACATGTGAGAAGTTGATGGCTTTGCTTCTGCCAACGGGTGGTGGGGAAGACCTATCACCAGAGGCAGCTTTAGAGATCCTAGAGAATCTGTGGCAACACAGGTTCCACCTTATCCCATGCGGTAGTCCTACCGACGTGGTCCCTAAGTTCTTTCGCAGCCGCCATCCCTTTGATGATGAACCCACCCTGAGCGCACGCTGGGCTAAGACCCCACGGGTTAGCTGGAAGCACTACCAACGTGCTCAACCTACGTGGGAAGAGGTCAAGACATGGCACCAGATGTATCCCAATGCCAACTGGGCAGCGATCACAGGCATTACCTTCGCTGTCTTGGACGCTGACTCGGATCAGGCAGTCGAATGGATTAGTCAGGGAGGTGTCAGTCGTACCCCGTTAAGGCAGAAGACGCCTCGAGGTGGCTCCCATTTCTTCTACTCCATTGGTGGAGTCAACGTTCGTAACTCCACTGGCTCCAACAAACTGGATGTCCGTGGTGAAGGCGGCTACGTCCTGATCACACCCAGCAAAGGATACGAATGGAAGATCGATGAACACTTCATTGCTGAAGACATGGACGATCTACCTGCCCTCAACCAAACCGATCTTGAGAACATCTTAGCGTTCAACAACGAAGGCAAAGTCCAGAAGATCACGCAGCATCTGACTGAAGACCCAGTCAAGATGGGTGAACGCAACGATACCTTGGCACGGCTGGTTGGCCGGTGGATCAAGGAAGGCTGGGGTCAGCGTGAAGTGCTGATCAAAGCCCAGGATTGGAATCAAACCTTAGCCCCACCCATGGGACTGATCGAAGTCACGCAGACAACGGTCAGCATTATCCATGGTCATATCCAACGGCACCCTGAAGATGTTGATGGTGGTGCGTTGAGGTGGCAGACAAGTAACTGGCATGTCGATCTCACTGAAGAGCTCAAGGAAATCCAGAGCCAGGAAGATCCCATTGAAGCGGAGCCTGCAGAAGTAAAGCACCCGCTGGGGTTAGAGGTATTCACCCACGAGAGTTGGACTGAGTTAGATGATTCCGCGGTTGAGCAGTACTGGGGTGATCGCTTTGTCTTTCAACGCTCAAGGGTGCTGCTGTTAGGTAAGCCCAAGATCGGCAAGTCGAACTGGCTTGGTGGCTTTGCCGCCGCTGCTACAACGGGCACTGAATTCATGGGGGTACCATTCAGCCGACCGCTTAAGGTGGTGTGGTTACAAGCGGAGATCATCCGTGAGTTCATCAAGAGCCGAGTTGAAATGTACTATCGGAAGTTTGAATCCGACCCTGATCTCCTGCAGATGGGGTATGGCAACCTGATTCCGAGTGGGCGCCTACGTAAGAATCTGATGCGAGACGGTGACATCCAGATGATCAGCGATGAGATCGCTTATCACGAACCCGACCTCGTCATGATCGACCCCATCATTAACTTCTTTGATGGAGAAGAGAACAACAACGCTGAGATTCACAAGCTATTGGATCGCATCGATCTCTTGATTGAGGCGCACAATATCTGCGTGATTGTTGCCCATCACACCGGCAAAGAACGTGCTGATGACAAGAGCTTCATGTCAGCACGGGGAGGCAGCGCCTTCGCAGGCTGGTTCGATAGCGGCATCAAGCTATTGGGCGAGAAGCCTGACGTGAATCTCTTCTATGAGGCACGTAATGCACAGGAACCCAACGAACATCTGGCGGCATTCGACTTTGATGAAGGTGAGTGGAAGGTCAATGCGTTCACACCGATCACTCCAGGCAAACAACATTCAGAGGAAGATCAGGTTGCGATTGGTCGTGTGCTTATGGGGGCAATGGATAGCGTCACCTTCTACCGACGCAAGGAACTAGAGATCTTGGCACGTCAAGCATTAAAGAAAGCGGAGCTTTCAAGTGGTAATAAGGCTTGCCGAAATGCTGTCACCTACGTACAGAAGTACTTGGGAGATAAGGTCAAGACGTATGCTGAACCTGGTAAAGCGGTGTGGCATTACCTAGCATCGAATGATATGCAAAAACCATGGGAGGTTGAGTAATGTTAACTGTTATCTCATTAGGTGCGGGCGTGCAGTCTTCAACGATGGCATTGATGGCAGCTCATGGTGAGATTACACCCATGCCTGACTGTGCAATTTTTGCTGATACTCAGGCTGAGCCTACCCGTGTCTATGAATGGTTGAGTTGGCTGGAAACGCAGCTGCCTTTCCCTGTACACAAGGTAACCAAAGGTTCTTTACGTGAGTCCATCTTGGAATCCACGACCGCAAACGAAGATGGTTCTTTTGTAGGACGCTTCGCTGGGTCTCCCTTTTACACGACCTCCGAACTAGGACAGCGTGAAGGCATGCTTCGGCGGCAATGTACCAATGAATACAAGATCCAACCTATCAACAAGAAGGTTAGGGATCTGGTAGGTCTAAAGCCTAGGCAACGCGCACCTAAAGATGAGGCAGGGAAGGTGAAGATCCTTGCTGAACAATGGATTGGTATCTCTTGGGATGAAATGCAGCGCATGAAAGAACCAAGAGAAGCATGGCAACGTCATCGATGGCCCCTCATTGAGGAGCATATGACTCGGCTGCAATGCCTGGAGTGGTTACAAGATCATGGGTACAACCAGTTGCCTAGCAAATCAGCATGCACTTTCTGTCCCTATCATGACAATGCGACATGGCGGGAGATGAAGAGCAGTGACCCTGAATCTTGGGAAGATGCCTGCATGGTGGATGAAGCCGTGCGAGAAGGTGTGCGAGGGACATCTCAACAACTGTACATTCATCGAACCCTCACACCCTTACGTGATGCTGACCTAGCCGATCCGGCAGAGGGCCAAGCAACGTTTAGCTTTATGGATGAATGCGACGGGATGTGTGGGGTATGAAAGGGGAGGCGATCCCTGCCTTGGGAAACAAGAACCGCTTATCCCCGTGCTTTTTCACTCATGCATCGGGGTGGATGCACACTGGGAGTATAACGGAATGGGCATGAGAGTTCTTGATTTGTTCAGCGGGATCGGGGGGTTTAGCCTGGGTCTCGAGCGGGTAGGCATGGAGACCGTGGCCTTCTGTGAGATTGAGCCGTTCTGTCGGCGTATCCTGCAGAAGCACTGGCCTGATGCCATCATCCATGAGGACATAAGGAAGATCGATGGACGACAATACCAAGGGGCAGTTGAGCTTGTTTGCGGAGGGTTCCCCTGCCAGCCTTTCTCCCACGCTGGGGAGCAGCGAGGCAAGCAAGATGACCGCCATCTCTGGCCGGAGATGTTACGAGTTATACGGGAGGTTCAGCCAGCTTGGGTGCTTGGCGAAAACGTGCCTGGAATCATCAGTATGGAACTCGACCAGTGCCTCGCTGATCTGGAAGAAGCGGGTTACTCCGCAGGGGCGTTTGTTATTCCGGCTTGTGCCGCAGATGCCCACCACATTCGCAATCGAGTCTGGATTTGTGCCCACGCCAACGGCCCAGCCTTACGGAACGGGGCAGAATGGGCAACGCAAGGACGGCACAACGTTCAAGGGAGCAGGGATGCCCAGCTTGGACACGATGGCACGTCACAACCTATGGCCGACCCCCACCCAGAACGGCAACTACAATCGCAAGGGGTTGAGCAAGAACAGCGGGGATGGTCTGGCAACAGCAGTGAAGATGTGGCCAACACCGAGAGGTCCGAAGTACGGAGCCGATCCGAAGAAGTTGATTCGAGAGAAGCGCAAGCAACCCAGCGATCTGGAGAGCGCAGTCGCCCTGTGGCCAACCCCGGCGGCAAGAGATTGGAAGGATGGCAGAGTGGAGGGGATTGGGGATCGCAACACGCCGAACCTGAGCAGAGTGGTGGGCCAGTCGCCCAACACTGGGAGCCTGAACCCGACGTGGGTCGAGTGGCTAATGGGGTTCCCCATCGGGTGGACCGACTTAAAGGATTAGGTAATGCCGTGGTGCCCCAAGTGGTGGAGCGCTTAGGTCGTATGATCTTAGACATTGAGGAGGAGATGCATGGAACGTCAAGTGCCACGCTATAACCTAGTGGTAGGTCCGTACGAATTCGTGCAGGACATCAGCAATCTTAATCGCTATCACATCCCGGGCGGTGACGTGGTGGATGAGTCATGGATTAAGCAGTGGGCCTACGTGCGGAAGCTCGAGGTGCAACGTGTCAACACCCCGATGGAAGGCCGTGCTGATAACGAAGGACTACGCATGGGACATTGGGAAGATGAGACAAGAAAGCGGTTTGAAGGAAAGTTTAATGCTACGAATCGTACCGACAACACTAGCTGAAGCGAACGCCTTCGTGGAACAACATCATCGTCATCACAAGCCAGTCCCTGGCTCCAAGTTCTCAATCGCTGTGGCTGATGACAAGGATGAAGTGAGAGGCGTAGCTATTGTTGGAAGGCCAGTGTCTCGGGTAGTGGATAACGGTTGGACCTTGGAGGTCAACCGCGTAGCTACCGATGGTAGTAGGAACGCCTGCTCAATGTTGTACGGTGCCTGCTGGCGTGCTGCAAAAGCAATGGGCTACACAAAACTCATCACCTATACCCTGGAAAGTGAGAGCGGTGACAGCCTCCGTGGTGCAGGCTGGAAATGCCTAGGCCAAACCCAAACAGCAGGTCGTGGATGGAATACTCCAAGCCGCCCCCGAGTGGATACACATCCCCTTCAAGGCAAGCTCAAATGGGAGGCAAGTTAAATCAACTTAGGAGACAAAGTTAAAGTGAATTCTAGGGCGGCGCTACCCCGTTTAGGTAGGGTCACGGGGGGTTTTTCGATTTGACCCTACCCCCTGTGAAAATGAGCTAAGTCATTGATTTATATAGGTGGGTCATGGTGGGTCATAGGGTCACGCTGACCCTACGTGACCCTTGACTGTACCCCCTCTGGAGGCCGCATTCTATAAGGGTGGGTCATAGGGTCATAGGGTCACTCTCTAAAGAGAGGGAGAGAAAAATTAAAATTTTCTCACCTCGGTACCCTCTCTCTCACTGTAGAGGTAGAAGAAAAAAAATTTTGAAAGAGGTTTTCAAATGGGAAAGATTAAGGTCAGAATACAGGCATGGCTGAAAATACTCAGGCGGCTGACATCACCGACAATCACCATCGGTATCCAGTCCATCAGAAACAACCCAAGCTTACGAAGATGCAACAGAAGTTCGTGCAGCTGTATGTGTATCACGATCTCCCCAACTACGAGTGTGCTCACCGTGCTGGTTACAAACATCCTCAAGAGGTTTCAACTCAGCTACTCAATAGTCCCAAGTTCCGTTACGTACAAGATCGGATTCACGAGTTGCAACATATCCAACAGCAGAAATACGAGATCACGTTTGAGAAGGTGGCTCGAGATCTGCAGACAATCCGTGATGCAGCGCTGGAAGATGGGAGCTATGGGCCTGCGGTCCAGGCTGAGTTAGGCAGGGCTAAGTTGGCAGGACTTATGGTGGAGAGGAAGGAAGTGAAGTACGGATCGATCAGCCAGATGGATCGGAGTGAAGTTGAGAGCAGGCTACGTGAGCTCATTGATTCGAACCAACTTGCGCCCGTGCTAGAGGCCAGGGTTAAACGCACCGAGCTTGCGCCCGACGATCTCGAGGACATCGATGATGCCGAGCTCGTTGAGGAAGACTAGTCTGAGACCAGGTTCTTTTTACGTGAGGGAGGACCACGCAAGTCTGGGCCTCGACGTTCAGCGACAGTCAGTTTGTGAGGATCATCGGCGGCGTTGTCTAAACGATTGCCTTTGACTCGACATGCTACTGAGCACCAGATGCTGTACGCATTCATGCTTTGAAAAGGTTTCTTGCAGAGACGACACGTAAAGTCTCTGCGTTTCTTGAATGAGTTCAGCAAACGTCCTGCATCAGAGCGATCATTCATAGTGTTTCAATAGATAGAAGTTCATCTACATACGCACAGTGGTCATTCATCCATGCGTAAAGCTTGTTAACTAACTCCAAAATATTTTTAGCTTCTATGACGACTGAGTCGTGGTCTTGTACTTTAATTTCGTACTTAGTCATAACAGATCTCCATGAGGAGGTGATGGTTCCCAATTCTCTTTAGCTTCTAAGGCAATCCCAATGCATTGAGCAAAGGTGCCTTTGCGAGTCGCAAGACAAACATCCATGCCATCTGTGTAACGACCTACGACACATGCTTCGTCCATTGCTTCTGGAACATTGCAACCATCCTCTTCAGTGATAAGAAACATAGAGTTATCAGGCATCTCAAATGTGTTGGTGAATGCTGTGCATCCACCGCCAGTTAACATCTCTTCAAAGCCATGCTTCTCAGCATATGTGTTGACTTGATTAATCATGATTTTTTCCTCCAATCCAGTAAGGACATGATGCTTAGCTTGGGCTTAAGATCCGCAAGGATGTCTTGTCGTGATGGGCCAATCTCTAAAACGAAATTGAAATCCACGTATTCCACTTCAGGTAAGTACTCAACATCTGTGACGATCCGAAAGAATCCGTTACGGATTTCAACGACCTCACCCGTGCGTTCCTCATCCACGATCTTGACATAGGTATCACCTTGCTTTTCATGCAGAACAATGCGGTAAGTGATGATGGAACCGATGGTAACGATGCCTTCTACATCGTTGTTGATGATTTTGATTTCGTTCATGTGCGTCTCCATAAGGCAACACGTTCATCTTCTGATTCAATGTCGTTAAAGAGTTGCCACTTAGGATGTTGACGACGTAAGTAATCAATCTTATCTGGCGTGGGTTTCTCCGTGATGGTGTAAACCTTGCTGTCATCACGATCTAAGAACACGACCTTGCGTTTCATGATGTCGCGCATGTTTTTCAAGAGCAGATGGTCATTGATGAGGTGAGTGATCACAAAATCTAGACAGGCCCAGTCATCATCTAAGTAAGGAAAATCAGGGTTGGTTTCTTTCATCCAACTCATGGCAGCATCACTGACGTAGCGATAGTAAGAATGAAAGTCACGCTCACCTTGCCGTTGGTATGGAAAGTATTCGTTCGGACCACCCGAACCTTGGTTAGATACCTTGAACGCACGCTCGCCATCTAAGTAGATGGTGGCATTAAAGCAGTGCGTTTCATGAGATGCATAGGCTGCATGCTTCAGGTTTTTAAGAGTAATTCTCTTATGCATAGTTGATTCCCAAGTTTATGAAAAAGCAGAAAGATTCTAGCACGAGGGCGTAACAAGATCCACTTGCGGCCAGCTTGCGCCTTAGTATTTATGCGGGCTTGCGCCCCATTGACCGACGCAAGGGTGCTTGCATCGGTTTCTCTAGACGGATGCATGAGTCATGAATCCGTCAATCCCGCAGGGATTTAATGGTGTGGGTAAGAAACATTACTAACGTCTTGAGACCAACAAGCGCGACAGTCTCCGCACTGATTGGCTTGCGTGGATGCTGGGCATACATGCGAGTCTGTCGGTATGGTCCTATCGTGTACCGTGCTGGTGTGTGCAAAATGTTTCGGACGTGGTCCATCAATCATGGCAGCGCTAACACGGATGGTTAGATTCGACGGTGCTGATTGATTGCGTAGGAAATCGCGAACGATTCCAACCTCACGAGTTGGTAACCAATGCAAGGTGTCAGGTGTGCGCTTGGCTACGTCAACGATGTTGTGCAAATGGCGTAAGCTTTGAATATCTCCGCTATCGTGCCAACGAAAAAATGGTGCGTTGTTAATGCTGCGCGCCATGTTCGAAGCCCAATTTTTTTTGCGGATCGTTGCAAGCCTGCGTTCCAGCGCACGCTGTACGATTGGAAAAAGATAACGACCCTTCAACGCGTAGCAATCGGAACATACCGAACCGGAAAGCTTCGACAGCTGTGACCCTACGTTGCACTTATGTGCGGGAAGATTGTATGAATGGCATGGCATCTTGCTTGGGGCTGATAAACCCCCAACATATGCGCGTGCATCAGTTAATGCTGACATGATTAGTCCTTAGTGAAAAAGCAAGAGGATTTTAGCACGTATCACGAGCGCGTAACAGAATTGAGATGTACTGAAGTATTCACAGAAGCGGCAGAAAATCAGAGAAATTTAGGGGGGGAATCGCTCCGCCCTCCCAACCCCGTTTAGTTTTGGGGGTTTTTGTGGGGGTGTTGGTGGTGGTGATC
>Ga0208029_1000405_pt1 | contig 27498 bp, 59 predicted proteins | sample MalvireepMed_s12_FD_184242 | JGI IMG/M metagenome (GOLD analysis project Ga0208029, IMG submission 184242) | Marine viral communities from the Global Malaspina Expedition - Malaspina viral metaG DeepMed_s12 (SPAdes) (version 2) | ecosystem: Environmental > Aquatic > Marine > Oceanic | place... | reverse complement strand
TCCCTCCTCTCAAGTACATGTCTAATGTGGATGCCCTCCTGCTAACTTATGGGGATATCCTCCTCGACGCACTTCAGGTTCAGAAGCAGATGAAAGCATGGCATCCTGGGATTAATGTGAGAGTCGTTCCAATTCAGAACATAAGCTCTCAGGTTCTAGGAGTTGAGCCTAATCAACCTCGAGGCATCATCTTCTGTGAGTCAGTCCCACGCTCCCTGAGCCTGAATCCTGAACTGGCATTGCAGGCCCTCAATGCCGGGATCCCCTTCGAGCGAGTAAATGCTCCACACTCCTCGATCCCCACCTCTGAGTTCCTGGAAGAGAGATGGTATCCTGGGCCTCAGGCCATAATGGATGCTCTGACCAGGATACTGGGGATAGATCACATCGACGCCGACCAGCGACAGAATACTTTCACAGGCCCATTCTAAGGAGAATATGGAGAAAGATATTGAAATCCGTGCCTTCAGGTGGTTTGATAGTGAGTCAGCCAAGGAACTATTTGAGTTCAGAGACTCCCGAGGCATGCCACATCATGTTAGGCCATTCTCCACGCTGATCGCCAGCATGGGTAATCATTGGCATGAGGGCTGCTTCGAGGCCGTTAAAGCGATGGCCGAGCATACCTATAACGCCGGATATGATGTGTGCTTCTACGAGGAGCATGACCGATGCTTTAATCCCTACGACAGCCTGGGGACGATGCGTAACCTTGCATACATAAAGGCGATAACGCAGGGATATGAGTATCTGCTCTACGTAGATAATGATGTCATGCCGGAGCCTGACGCGCTGGTGACCCTGCTGCATAAGTTCATGCCCATCCTCTCTCCCAGAATGGAGTACTGGGATGGAGACGATCACGGGCAGGGGATACCCCGAATGGAGAAGAACAGAGGACTAGCAATGGTAGGATCTGTCCCACTGACCTTCCTCCTGTTTCAGACCAAGGTATTAATGCCCTGGATGTCCACCGACTTCTGGCGAGATTCCCTCGGAGCGGACGAAGGGTATCATTTCCAAAAATTGGAGGCCTTCGGACACCGGCCCTTCGTGGACACGGACGTCACCGTGAAGGTAATGTCTCCACCACATTATCCGCTTGATGATGCGGGAGACCGAACCACCAAGGAGCTAAATAACTTCGGATCCTATGCACCTCGCGCAATGGATCCAGGGCTCTACGCATCTGGATGGAGGAATTCTTGAATCCTGACGATATATCTCAAGTCCTGTCTCCGACCTCGGATCTAATCCGAGTGGCTGGATATCATGTCACCGTTAAGATGACTAGCTCCACACTGTCTACACCGGAGCGGGGAGCCATGCTGCTCAACGCGGAATCGGCCCTCAGGAGTACCATCGATCACAGGATAGAAGTGTTCCTGGAGCCCCGAGGCGATATGAACAAGCTCAGACTCAAACTAAGAGGAGTGAAAGTATAATGCAACCATGGGAATCGGTTCTCTATCTAACCAACAGGGTGAAGGGACTGACCGCCAAGGCTCAGTGGAACGAGAAGGACAAGGACGCTGTGCGAGAGCTTCTTAATCACGTTAACAACCGCCCTGACAGCGGACTGGATTACGAGGCTTGGGCTCGACGTCTGAAGGAAGCCTGATGAGTGACATGATTCTGGATGGGGATAAGCTCCCCTGGCACCTAGACCGGATTATCCAGTGGAGATCTGGAATGCGAATCGCGCCTGTGACCATTGATATGGCGCTAACTCGGCAGTGCGACGCCTCCTGTGGATTCTGCTATGCAATGTTACAGGAGAATGATCGACACGAGATAACCTGGGAGGTGATGAATGCGTTCCTTGAGGACTCGGCCCGTATGGGCGTACGCGGCATTAGCCTTGTATCTGATGGTGAGTCCCTCCTTTCTCCTTGTTACGGACGGACAATCACTAGAGGTCATTCTCTGGGTATCAGTATGGCTTCTGGTACTAACGGGTTTAGGTTCGATGAGGCTCTCCTCCAGGAAGTCCTCCCAGCCCTCACCTATCTACGTATCAACTTCTCAGCGGGAACGAGGGAGAGATACGCCGAGATAATGGGGGTGAAAGAGGCCTGGTACGACAGGGTGACGGAGAACATCCGAACAGCCGTCAGGATAAAGCGGAAGCACAGCCTGCCTGTTACCATTGGGATTCAGATGGTACTGATGCCACAGGACGCTGATCAGATCCTGCCCTTCGCGCAACTGGGATTAGACCTGGGAGTCGACTATGCAGTTATTAAACATTGCTCTGACGATGAGTATGGCAATCTTGGCATTGATTATAATCGTTACCGGGATCTTGACAGTAATCTCCGTGCTGCCGAGCATCTTTCTACTAAGGATTTTAGATGCGTCGTTAAGTGGTCGAAAATTAATGAAGAAGGAACTCGATCGTATCAACGCTGCTATGGAGCTCCATTCATGATCCAGATCAGCGGATCCGGCCTGGTGGCTCCCTGCGGGATGCTCTTTAACGACAGATACGCCAAGTTCCACATTGGGAACATCTGTGAGGATCGATGGTGGGACATCTGGCAGTCTCCTCGATACTGGGAGGTCATGGATTACCTCGCCTCAGACGAGTTTAATGCGCAGAAGAGTTGCGGCACGCTGTGCCTCCAGCACCGAGTGAATACCTCCCTAGACCAAATGAAGAAGGGGAATCTGGTAATCACGGAGAGACAGGATAAGGTGGAACATGTCAACTTCATCTGATTACAGCGGGTTCGAGGGGATCCGGATGATCAGCGATGATACCATGATGGGACTCTCACTCACACGAGTCGTGGTCATCGCCATCGGAACCGACTTCCTACCAGGCTGCCTGGAGCACCTGACTAAGACGATGCTGTATGCGGCTGACCGAGGGATGGATGTGGGGTTCTCCGTAATACGGAATGTGTGCATTCGACCAAATGAGGGAGTTCCCTTCATGAGGAACGACGCTATCGCATTGGCAATGGCAGGCGGCTGGGACTACATGTTAATGGTCGATAACGATATCCTGTGTGATGATCACTCCCTAATCGTTGACCTGGTGCGAGCCGGGCCTCCCCTAATAGCTCCATGGTATAATCAGGTGATAACCGAGGAGGACGGCTCCATACCCCGAGTGCAGTCACCAATGGTATATCCTCATCAGGGGATCATTCCTCTCAACTGGATATCCATCAACTGCGTCCTGTTCCATGTGGGAGCCCTCCGAGCCGCTGGAGGCCCTACACTCATTCCAGAGGCCATCGTAACTAATAAAGAAGAGCACATATTCCGTAAGTTTGAGCTAGTGGGATTCAGACTCTGGCAGAATACTAATACATTCATCACGCTGCTGAGACCGCCGACGCAGACATGGAAGAAGGTGGGAGAGGCGAATCCCAATCCCGATACCCCTGAGAACCGAGATGTCATCGGTCAGATTTACGACGAGATGGCCCTCCATAAAGATGCATGGAGAGGAGAGGACGAGATCCTCTATAAAGAGCCTGATATAATCATTAATGATGGAGATGAACCAGATGCGGGTGGAATACAGCTACCTGAATAAACAGTTCGGAGGGGCCTCCTCCTTGACAACCGATATCCTGAGGGATATCATGACTCTGCTCGATAAGGGGGATTATACCCTCGGAGATTGGGTAGATCGATTCGAGGAGGCATTCGCCCAGGTCGCCGGAACCAAGCACGCCATAGGGGTATCTAATGGAACAGATGCCCTGTTCCTTATCTACAAGGCGCTGGGTATCAAGTCAGCCGTGACTCCGACCAATACCTTCCTAGCTACGGTTGGGGCCATGATCCAGGCTGATGTTAAGGTAGAACTATGCGATGTGGAGGAGGACTATTTAATGAGCTCCACTCCCTTCTACGAGCCTTTCGAGGAGGGCAGAGCAATAGTGCCGGTTCACCTAACAGGACGGCCTGTCTCGGAGGCCATGAATGTGCTTCCATCAATCATTATCGAAGACGCGGCTCAGGCCATTGGTGGAAGCGTGGGAGGCAGACCCGTGGGATCCCTCGGACGAGCAGCGGCCTTCTCCCTGCATCCACTCAAGAACATTAACGTGTGGGGAGACGGAGGTGTGATCACCACTAACGATAAAGCCCTGGCCGACACGATCCGACTCCTTCGCAATCACGGACTGGCCACTAGAGATCTCTGCACGATGCCGGGATATAATCATCGACTCTCCAGCATCCAGGCCATCGTGGGGTTCCACTGTCTGAAGACCTTATACGAGCTCACCTCGGCTCGCATTGGAAATGCCAAGAGATACGATGAAGGCCTGGCAGGCTACGATGAGATCATTATCCCTCCCAGATATCCCTCCCTGAAAGAGGTATTTCACACCTACGTCATCCAGATAAGAGACGATAGGGATGGAATGCAGGCGTGGCTTGAGAAACACGAGATTGAGACCAAGATCCACTATCCCATACCTGTCCACATACAGCCGGGATTCTCATTCCTTGGATATAAAGAGGGGGACTTCCCTATTGCTGAGCGGCAGGCCGAGCGAATCCTCAGTCTGCCTGTTCATCAGTACCTCACTGAAGACCAGGTGGATTTCGTCATCCAGACCATACAGGAGTTCTATTGCTAGACGTGTGCGCATCACTCACCGTCCTTGGTGGATGGCTCCAGAGATACATCCCATTGTATGCCCTTAAGCCTGAGTTCCTGCGCACCCTCGCCTGCTGGGATCTTATCTAAGGAGATATACGATGGATCGACTTAGCTTCGACAAGGTCTTTCACCACAAGGAGAGCCTTAATCAATGGATAGAAACGGGGGACACCTACCCCGTCCACATGCAAATCGGTCTCATCAACGGATGTAACCATCGCTGTCCTTGGTGTAGTATTGCTCAAATGCAGCAGCACGCCAGGCCCGACATGATTGATCCCTATAGGCTGGTGCAGTTCCTTAGTGAGATGAAGGGATACGGACTCAAGGCCGTGACCATAGTAGGCAATGGGGAACCCCTTAGTCATCCCATGGCTGGGGAGATCATCCAGCAAATCGGGAAGCTGGGGCTGGAGATTGGGATATTCACCAACGCGAGCTATCTGGACGAAGATCGAGCGGAGATGCTCCTGAAGTATGCTACGTTCGTAAGGATGACACTAAATGGAGCTAACTGGGAGACTTATCAGCTTACCCACGGATTGCAGCATGACTCTGCACAGCACGAGTTCGAGAGATGCATCGAGAACATGCGATTGTTCGCTGACCAAAGGGATATACGGGGGATCAACTCACTTCCAACTGTCGGGATCCAATGTGCCACACATCAGTGGAATTATAGAGAGCTGCCCGAGCAAGCGCTGCTGGTGCGCGATACGATTAAGGCAGATTACTTCTCCATTAAACCGGTCATCAACCGATCCCCATTCCACGGGCGCAGGGTGACTGATACTCGACCACGGAATGCCATTGATCTGGAGGAACTGGAGCCTATACTGAAGGCCTGCGAGGCCCTTCAGACGGACACCTTTCAGGTCTACGCCAAACGAGAGCAGTTCCAGGAGGCCTTGCCTCACGACTTCAACGATGGCAGGGACTATGTGTCCTGCATCGCTCTTCCCTTCGAGGCATACATCCACGAGAATGGAAACTTCGATATCTGCGGCCCGATCAAGCTTGGAGGAACATATGCCACTCAGCCCCTGGTTAGGAGCGAGCTAGACGAGATCCAGGGGAAGAGCACACCGGAGGAGGGGCCATTCAACATCTATAAGATGGGCTTCGCGGAGATCTGGCATTCTGAAGAGAGAAGGAGGATGATCGACTCCATTAACCTGAATCACTGCCCAGCAGCCTGCCGACCTCATCCCCTTAATAAGATACTATGGGGGATTAAGAAGGAAGGGATACCTGCCTGGGCCAGCAACCTGGGGACTCCCAGTTCAGATCTACACGTGAATTTCCTATAAGGGGAGGAGAGATGGCGAAGACGGAACACGGCGCAGGCGTTTACAAGATAAAGCTGTGGGGGAAGGATGTTACAGACAGAGTGAGGTCGCTCCACGTAACTAAGGGTGGGGAGGGGAGACGCGGACGAGCGATAATACACGTCATGCTACCAAATGGGCAGCACATGACCTTCAACCGAGGAGCCGAGATTTGGATGGAGGACGAACTCATCTTCCTAGATAACGTGCAGGGATAATGCTCGACTTCACCTTAGCCGACATTATATCCCTGGCCCTTGTGATCATACTCATAATCGTCCTTTATGCACCAAGGAGAGGCTAATGTTCATTTTCATCCTGGGCAACCAGCGATCCGGAACCACATTCCTCTACCAGATGCTATGCGCTCACTTTAAGGTCGGCTTCATAAACAACTTCATGGCTAAGTTTCCAGACAACCCCTCCCGAGGAATTGAGATTGGGAAGGGGATGGGGCTGTTCACCAGGGAGATCTCATTCGAATCCAAGTATGGCAATACTCCCCTGCTCAGTGATCCCCATGAGTTTGGATGGTTCTGGAGAAGGTTCTTTAACCTCGACGCTCCCATGGCCGACAGCGCGATCAACGATGTCCCCTGGAGGGAGCTAAACGAGATCCTGAAGGCGATGCAGGTAGATTTCGATGGGATGCCGCTCGTGTTTAAGTGCGCCGGGATGGGATTCCACGCCTCCGATGTGGCCAGGGCCATACCAGGGAGCAGATTCCTCTACATACACCGGAGGATGCAGGACGTAGTCGAGGGCACTCTTGAGGCCATGGATGCTGAGGGGAAGTGGCACTATGGATTCAAGCCTCCTCTCCCCGATGAGACTGCTAACTATAAGGTGCAGGACAGGGTGCGGGCACAGGTGAGGGCCACTCATCATCTCATGGAGCAGCAGGTGTCCAGAATACCCCACGATCTTATATCTAGGATTGAGTACGAGCGGCTCCGAGACTATCCCTTCGAGCAGCTGGGGCAGATCCAGGATAAATTCGGCCTGGCTCCCGCGATGGTGAAGTAATGCACTCGCTCACCATAGTTCGTCAGAAGAAGGAGTGGGACTCCCTATGGGATCAGGTTAATACTCCCGTCTATTCCTCAATCTACGCCACGCAGCGATGGGTGAAGAACTCTACTCGTCTGGACAAGGGAACTGCCGAGCTCGCAGTATTCAGGAACGATAACGGGATCATAATACATCCCTACATCAGACGAGACATACCGAACACCAGAATGACCGACATAACCTCGGCATTCGACTTCGGTGGATTCTGGATGAGTACGCAGGATCCCAAGCACAGACAGGAACTAATGGAGGGATTCTGCACTCACTTCGACGAGTACGCCTGGCACAATGGAATCGTTTCAGAGTTCATACGAGTGTTCCCCTGGTCGACTCCTCCCCCAGCTGAACACTATAACTCCACGCTAGTCCGAGATAATGTGGTGATCGACCTGGGCCTGCCTCCCAGTAGGTATTGGGACGGCTTCTCTCCATCTCTTCGTAATAATCTGCGACGATCCGAGGAGAGCGGACTCACCGTCCGTATCACCTCCATGAAGAAATTCATGTATCTGTATCATCAGTCTACACGAGATAAAGGGAGAGATCCATACTTCCTGTTCCCCCGGCCCTACTTCAACACGCTCATGAATAAGCAAGGGGACTCCGACACCTACTGCCTTGGGGCCTATGATTTAGAGGGTAATCTGTGCTCTGCTCACCTCTATATCATAGACGGAACCCGGCTCTTCTACTTCCTCTCGGCCTCCAATCCCACTCGGCTTCAGCACCACCCCAATCATGCCATCATTTGGGCAATCATGAATCACTTCCGGAGTGGATTCGATTATCTATATCTCGGTGGAGGCAGGCCGGAGAGCCTGATGAGATTTAAAGAGAGCTTCTCTCCCAATCGAATCCCTTATTATATCTCAACCCGCGTCTTCGATCAGGAGGCTTATGAGTACCTTGAGAAGGCGGGAGAATCATTCCCAGCCTACAGGAAGGATCTAATATGATCTATGACATAGAGTTCATTCCTCAAGCCTTGTCCGACGACTATGCTCAGGAGGCCGTTATCCTCGCACATGGATGCTTCGACATCCTTCATCCTGGGCACATAGCGCACCTGAAGGCCGCACGAGACCTAGGAACCGCGTTATTCGTTGGGATTACCTCAGATAAATACGTAAAGGAGGCCAAGGGGAGCTCCAGGCCCATAATGACGGCGAACGCGAGAGCCGAGATAATTGATAGCCTGGGATTCGTGAATGGCGTCATTATTGTGGATGACCCAACTGCCGTTCCGCTAATCCACGCCATGAAGCCCCGATTCTTTGTCCGAGGGGACGATCACCGTGAGGATAACTCCAAAGGATCAGAGGCTGAGATCGAGGCGTGCAACCAGGTGGGAACTAGACTGAAGTACACTGCTCACAGATTAGGATCCTCCTCCGAGTATATCGAGCGGATTCGCAGGCCCTCTCCTAAGGTCACATTACCAGACAGATGGACGGGGGAGATGATTATTAACTGGATAGACGTCGCCAGTCTGGTCACCGTCACCGGAGTCGGAGAGAGCATCCAGGATAAATATACCTACGTGGAGCCAGCCGGTAAATCTCCTAAGGAGAACACCATATCATATATTTGCAGAGGGGAGGATGTGTGGATGGGTGGAATTATGGCTGTGATGAATCACCTCAGGGAGTCCTGCACGGTGAATCTAAACGAGGAGGTGATCACCTCCAGCCCGGTGAATAAGTCTAGATATCTAGATATACCCTTCGGAACCAAGCTCTTCTCAATCTCGGATCATATCACAGTCCCTCCGCTCAGTCAAGAATCCATGAATCGGATACTCAACTGCGGGAGCGAGATGATATGTATAGCCGACTTCGGACACGGACTTATCTCCAATGAGATGGCCATCCGGATTTCTGGTCGACATGAGGGATTCCTGGCGCTCACCGTCCAGGCCAACTCCCTTAACTACGGATTCAACACTCTGCGTAAGTGGCCATCAGCAGACTACGTTGTTGTGGATGAGGGGGAGATGCGCCTGGCTGGGGAAGATCAGTACGGAGATCTCGTTGATATGATTAGGGAGTGGTATCGTGACATGAAGTGCCGATATCTGGCTGTGACCCGAGGTCACCGAGGATGCATCATTTTCGACGGCTGGGACATGAAGGAATACACACCGAGTCCATCTATCGCCACAGACCGGATGGGAGCCGGGGACGCATTCCTGGGATGGACGGCAGGCCTGGCTTCTATAAGCGCTCCCATAGACGTGATTGGATTCATTGGAAATCTGGCCGGATCCATCCAGGTGGGAATACCAGGCAACAGCCGAGCGGTCACTCGTAGAGAGATCATTGATATCATAGAGGAGGCAGAATGTCAGACAGACTAGTTCTCATCACCGGGGGCTCGGGATACATTGGGAGCGTCCTCGCTCCATTGGTTGCCAAGCTATATCCAGTCAGAGTGCTGGAGACGATGGCCTTTGGGAATCCGATCATGGGGACTCCCAACATCGAGTTTCACGTGGGGGACATTCGGGATAAGTTCATCGTCAGAGACGCACTGAAAGGAGTGACGGACGTAATCCACCTAGCTGCCATCGTTACCGACGACCTAGTAGACATGAATCCACAGTACAGTAGGGAGGTTAACGTCCAGGCCCTCCAGATGCTGTGCGAGCAGGCTGTGGATGCCGGGGTGAGCCGATTTATCTATGCGAGCTCAAGCAGCATCTACGGATCCAGCTACAAACCCTGCACGGAGAACAGCACACCGAACCCGGTGACGGCCTACGCTCAAATGAAGCTGCTGGGGGAGAAGGTCGTAGAGCAGTATAAGCACTCTATGAGGGTGACCTCCATCCGATCCGCTACAGCCTGCGGCCCCTCACCCAGGATGAGACTGGACACCATCGTGAATGTGTTCTGCAAGCAGGCCTTTTTCCACAAGAACATTCTGGTGCATGGGGGAGACCAGTGGAGGAGCAACATACATGTCCGAGACATCGCGGATCTCTATAAGTTCCTTCTGGACATCTACGTGGAGAACGAGCCCGTGTTTAATGCCACATTCGGGCATCACACGGCCATTGAGCTCGCACTCATGGTAAAGGATCTCATCCCTGCTGAGATAACGGTTAACCATGACATCGTGGACGGCAGGCACTACAAAATGGTCGGCAATCGGATCTCGGCCTTCACCGGATGGAGACCCAAATATCCCATCGAGAAGGCTATCTGGGACAATCAGAGATTCTTCGCGGATGGAGGCATATCGGATCCCGACTCCGACCTCTATATAAACACCAAGCGGATGAAGGACACCATGGAGAAGGGATAATGGAATACATAAAGACACCGAGCCTGCTCGCCTGTCTGGTTATCCCTGGAATGTGCGAGCCTGAACTGAATAAAGTCGATTGGTGTTGGGAGTTCCCCTGCGGACTAGTTATAGATGATGATCTCGTGGCTCGGGGGATTTATACGGTTGACCGATCCCAACTGTATGGAACACATCAGGATCATCACACGCATTCCACTGAGTTCAAGCCTTGGTCACTCATCTCCCAGCAGGAAGAGGTGGATGGGTGGAAGAGGATCACACTAAAATGCAGTTGCGAGGTAACAGATGCCAAAGCCAACCAAAGTTTTCATTGAGTTCCCATCGGAGAACGATGTCAAATTCAACATCAGGATGTCCAAGGAACCGGCTCCTAATGAGGGCCAGCTGGAGCTCGCCGGGCGAGAGCTTATAGCCTACGCCTCTGCCCTACGATCCGAGCGGCTAGCTAATCAAATCTCGATCCGCTCGGAGACAATTCCATCATGATGGAGAACATACTATCCCAATACAAGCGGGAGATGCGGGATGCCGCTAGCTCCATCCCCCACGCCTTCGTGAAGGAGGCCCTCCTGGAGATTCAGCAGTCTGACCTTATTTATATAGCAGGGAACGGGGGAAGCGCGGCTAACGCATCCCATCTAGCCCTTCACCTAACCGATGCAGGTAAGGTTAATGTCGACCTGTCTGCTCAGTCCCCATCAATCACGGCCCTCTCAAACGACTTCGGATACCAGTTCTCCCTATCTCGACAGATACCAGACTGGCGATCTTGTCCTTATGTATCACCCTGCGTTATCGTGTTCAGCGGATCTGGTAATTCGAAGAACATCCTTCATCTGCTTCACAAGTGCAGAGGGATTGGGATTAGGACGATTGGTATCCTCGGCTTTGATGGAGGGGAGGCCCTGAAACTAGTGGATATCCCTATTCACGTGGTCAAGCGAGACTACGGGATCGTAGAGGACTGCCACAGCATGATTGTCCACATGATTCACAGGGCTTTACTATCTCCAGCTAAGCCGGTTATAATCCTCGATGAGGGATGGTCGCAGCGCGATCCCAGCACTACTAATATCGTCCCTATGGAGGATTAATGACACGACCACGATGGCCGGAGTACTTTATTAACATAGCCGAACAGGTGGCCACTCGATCCACGTGCCCACGAGCCAGTGTAGGAGCCGTCCTGGTTAAGGACAACAGGATCCTCGCCACTGGCTATAACGGATCCCCTTCAGGAACGGTTCACTGTTTCAATGATGGAGGGGAGCCACTCTGCATTCTAAACGAACAGGGACGGAATTGCAAGAGAGTCATCCACGCTGAGATGAATGCCATCGCACATGCGGCTGCCCATGGAGTATCGATTAATGGAGCCGTAATGTACTTCTGGGACTCACGAGACAGGTCAGCGCTTGACTGTGATATCTGCCCACTCCTAATGATAGCCTCAGGCATAAAGTACGTTATTGGTCGCAACCTGCTCCCACTCGATCTGGATCGATACTTCCACCTTCCGAATCCCATCCTCGGGCCTAATCGACCTACTAAAGATGAGCTTAACGGCTGAGTCTAGGAGGATTCCCATGACAAGCCCGACTGTGTCTGTGCAAATCGAGATACCCCGAAACACAGATGAGGATAAGGCTGTTATTCATTATCTGACGAACAAAGGGCTGGGGAAGCCCATCGCCACGATAAAACTGGATATCAAGGACGTGCTGTCCATTGACATGGGATACAGACGGATCTATGGATGGTCACTAGAAGCTAAGCTCAAGGAGGGACTAGACGGGCGCAGGATCTCCATTCTGAGACGGATGGCTGAGGGGCAGACTAACCGGGAGATAGCGACAGGGGAGTCCATCAGTCCCACTACCGTGAAGAGGGAGATCAACGTAATCTTTAATGTGCTGGGAGTGAACAACCAGCCTCACGCCGTGGCATCGGCCTTCCGTCTTAATCTTATAAATTAGTGGGAGGAAGCCATGTGCCCTAAATGTAACGGACTCATCGAAGATCGAGACGACCAGTATGGATCTGATCCACACTGCATGAACTGCGGATACCGCCCTGACTCAAGATCCGAAGCTCCAGCACGCCTGCCACAGGGGATGATTGGAACACGGTCTACCATTGTCTTACTGAGCTCGGATCTCATTGAGACCCACGATAGATTCTTCAGGTACGTATTCAGCCAGATGGATCCCCCTACTACCAAGCTAATGGCTCTCCTCGCGTCCGGAATGGCCCCTACAGAGATAGCGAAGGAGCTTCACATTGCACCACTCACACTGAAGGAGAGGATATCAGCGCTTATCGATCTATTTTTCGTCGGCGAGAGCGGAGACTTTAAATGCCCTAAGGGGCTAGCCGCATTATGGAAGATTTATGGAGGAAGAGACAATGGATGACTGGCCTGTGACAATGAAAGATCAGCTGATCCTGGGGGATCCCGATAGCGGGATAGCGATATGCTCACTGTGGACTCCGAGAGAACACACACGGCTCAGATGGGGATACCATTTTAATTGCATTGGTAATCTGTATTCCAGGGATGGGATCAACTACATCCTTGAGAACCTCCTGGCCAACCCCAGGATTCGAACACTAATCGTGACAGGAAGGTGCCAGTCTGAGTTGGCTGGGGTTAATGTATCCTCCGACAGCAAGAGCGCACTTAGCGAACTGTGGGGATCAAGGAGAATGGACTCCCTACCTACCTTCCTAGATCCTCGATTCAGCGATGACGATGTTCGGAGCGTCCTGGAGGATGTCACCATATGTTTCTCCAACAATGTCTCCACGATAACCCAGGAGCAGGTATACAGCTTGGATCCAGGCCCACCTCCCAGGAAAGCTAAATACTTTCCTCCACGCGAGATCCCCCATCAGGATCAGATGCCTGGGGAGGACATGGGATATCTCGTCCGAGGCCCAAACATGCTTGAGACCTGGTACGGATTATTAGATCTCATTATGCGAAACGGTAGGGTGACCGGAACCAGCTTCGGCTCCAGGCAGAGGGAGATCGTGGGGCTCACTTCTGTAATTGGAACTGAGGGAGGTCAGTATCCTGACATACCTGAATGGGCTCCCTTTGATATCCCCGGACTACAGGCCTACATTAACAAGTTCACATCCTCGGTGGAGGATCCGGACGTCTCCTATCAGTACGGGCCTCGGCTGCTCTCCACACTAGGAGGCAACCAGGTGGAGCTAATGGTGTCCAAACTGAAGAGCAAGCCGGAATCGAGGAGCGCCTACGCATCTCTCTGGGTGCCATATGACGACGCCTTCGTGGATGATCCCCCATGCCTAACCTCGATCCAGGGGATGATACGAGACGAGAGCCTCCACCTGTTCGCCACCATCCGAAGCAACGACATGTTCCGAGCCTGGCCCTATAACGCATCAGGCCTGGCCTCTCTTCAGAACATGATAGCCCAGGAGTTAGACGTCGAGCCAGGCCCACTCGGGATCCTGTCGACCTCGGCACACATTTATGAGGAGAACTGGGAGGAAGCTCGCTATCGATCTAACGAGGAGATGCTCCGGATACAGACCCGCTTCGACGTAGACCCACGAGGGAACATTGTTCTAAGGTGGGAGGGAACCGGAGTGGCTGACATATACAGTCCTGATGGGGACATCATTAGGCAGATCGAGGCTGCGAGCCCCAGGGCTCTGAGACTGAGGCTCAATGGATATATCAGCCGAGTCGACCACGCCTTATACATTGGGGAGGAGGTCGCCAAGCTATTCTCCCAGCGTGAGGGATACATTCAGGACAAAGTATGAAGAATCTTCACATAGAGACAGACGTAATCGACGTCACCAGCCTCTTTAAGGCAGACCCTAATCATCACATTGCATGCTGCTGCGGTGAAATCCTCTACTTAGAGACCCATCAGGCTCATCGAATTGGGAGACTCAAGTCTGGATCCCTCTGTCACTGTTACTGCACCACAGTTAGCGTGGTAGATCCACTCCCATTCCATTCATCTCTCTCATGTCCAGAGGGTCACACTCTAGGTAGCTGGGAATGCACACTAACCGAGGTCACTAAGTGCATTCACTGCGGAGCCCTTCTGAAGGGATGGCCTACCGTCTCCAATAATCAGAGGGAGTTCATCCAGGGGCCAGCGACTTATTATGCAGACGGCATCCGAATCTCTAAGGAGGAATATAATAGAATTGTCGACGAAATTAAAGAGGCCCATAAGAACGCGGAACGCCATGAGGAGAGCCCAGGCGGGTAACCTCATCTGGCCGGAGAGGCCAAGCATCGCCCGAAGGAAGTACCGGGAGTACCACCAGCGCCAGGCTCGCCAAGTATCAACGGAGTAAAAAAGGGAAGGCCGTCCAGGACGAGGTGACACGAAGTCACTTCACCCGGACGGCCTCCTCAATTATACTGAGACTACATATTGATCATGAAGGACGTGGGGAAGGGAGATGGGGAAGTGATTGAAGCCCTTGGCCGTCCAGTCTATCCAGTTAATGTAGGCAGCCTTACGAGCCTGGTTCCTGCTCTCGGACGTCACCATTGCCAGCACATGAGGCCCCGCCATTATTAATGCTTGCCAGAGGACTCTCCCTAGGGAGTCCCTAGTGTGAACTGGATAGGCCTCCACGTAGTCCTGGCCCTCAACCTGGTACTTGAAGATCACGTATTCTCGCATCATGCCTCCCATTCGTCCCAGGTCGCATCGACCTGAGGCTTGACCGCTCGAAGTCCCAGTCCAGTCACACGCCGTATTTCTCGTATGAAGGGGATCTTACCTTCTGATTTCTGCATATACATCTGGGCAGACGAGATTGCAGACTCCACATTAGGATCCATCTCAAGCGTCATCGAAGGAGCGCCTGGAGGCAGCACCATAATGGTAAACCAACCATCCTTCGTACGAACCTCCTCTCGGCCATTCTGATTGACTCTCCCTGACGATAACTGATTAGATAGAGACTTGATTGTGTCGATCGCCTCCTTAGGAGACATCTCCACGATAGTCCAGCCCTCCTTAGTCTCTTGGCTGGAAGTCCTTACGATTCGCATTACTTCACCTTACCTCGTAAGAGCGTATATGGCCCAGTGGCCTTTCGCCTGATCCTTCCGCTTAGCATTCAGCAGTGTCACCCCACCCTTGACTCCTATGCAGATGTGCCGATGTCTACGTGCGTAGATCTCAGCCATTGTTCCTTTATCGTCCTTGCGCCCGACTTCTGAGACCAAGAACACCAATCGATGCCCTCTTCGATCCACGTGGTCTCCGTAGGAGATCTCCCAGAATTTATACTCGTAGTTGTCCGTGACATCCTGGAGACCATCGTGTCTGAGTATCTCCTTCCGGAGCCACTCCAGAGTCTCGGCCTGTCTGGTATTCATCTCTGCATCTCCCTAGTCGATCTACTGAGAATAATACCATGAGATTAGGGATTAGGAAATCCCTGGATCATCATAAATATCCATGTGGTACGACACAACCGAGAGAGCTATTAGAAGGATGACGACTCCAATTATCATGGAAATCATTTGAAGAATTTCCCCATGGCCTTGCCGAAGCCTTTACCAGCTAGTCGACGTCCGACTCGCTGACCGACCTTATCCTTCTTGACCGCGTTGTAGTCTCTCGAAATCTTCATAATCTGGTAGATCCAGCTTGTCAGGCTCATTCAGGATGCCTCCAATCGATTCAGAAGTAGGCCTGCCGCCGTACATCAGCGGGAAGAGCAGGGCCTTGCAGTAGGATCTCTGTTCCGTGGTTACGTCTCGGAATTTTACTACATGATACTCCGAGGCAAACAGAGTAATGGGATCGACACCACGATCCTTGGCACGCTCCAGGATGTCCTCCCACACTATGACTCGATGAGATGTCATGTCAGTTAACCTCCGTGTTCACCTTATTGAACAGCCGTATCTCGTCCATTACGCAGAAGGAGCACCTCGGGTCGTGATCGCATCCCTCCACATCGCAGTCAGGATCGTGGGAGAACCAGGATGCGACCAGCCATTTGCACGATGTGCAGATGATTTCGTCCATCATATCTCGGGAGCGCCAGCCAGGGCCTCTTCGACCTCGGTTTTAGCTGCCTCGAAGGCGGACTCGGTCTCCTCATCTACATCCTGGCCTTCTTCGAGATCATCTATATCGAAGTCGTCAAGTGAGAGCCCCTCAAGCTCGGAGGCCCAGTTGCTTACCTCATCAGCCTGCTCAGAGAATCCCTCTGATTTCTCAGTGGAGTGACCGAATCCATCCTCTATGTTGGAGGCCTTCTCAGCTAGTTCCTCGGAGACGGCCTCAGCCTCACTGGCCGCTGTCTCGACTGCGCTGCGGAGGTCTTCCATCGTCTCCGCTCCATTTAGTTCGTCACTCAGGGATTCCTGTAGAGCCAGGTAGGATGCCCTCGTACCATTAGGTTCTACTAAGGAGGGACGAGGGTATTCCTTTGAGTACCGCTTGAAGCTCCGGAAGGGAGTCCAGTGGTAGTAGACATCTCCCTTGGAGATTCCGTGTTCGGGGTAGTCCTTCTTAGCTGTGGACTTGTTGACTCGGGGCATTGTGAGCACCTCTCTGTTTTGATGGACACAATGTAACAGTACAGGGGAAGAGAGTAAATATACCCTGAGGAATCAGACCGATATCCCCAGCTGCTCCGAAGTTACCAGAGCTTTCACCTCCAGGGCCAGGCCTAGCATCACCTTGAAGGATTATCTGTCTGATAGCCGCCTTTGGGCTTACCAGGCCCCCACGGCGCATGATAACCTCCCGCTGGAATGGATAACCTCACCTCTAGCTAGGAACCGTCTGGAGAAATCGCGCTTCCCCAGTTAGCTCCCAAGATATCGGTGACCCGAGTGACCGCCTCTCCCTCGGAATGCCCATCGTTAGTCAGAGCCGTCATGATCTCCTCTAGCTTAGCCTGGATCTCTTCGTCTGTCATTAGTCCTCCTTATCCGAATTTTGTATAGCCTCTTCAATCTCCTGGATCCGGCTGAGCACGCTCGGATCTGGATTGACTATCTCTGAGAGCTCTTCTAGCTCATCGTGAAGGGCCTCGATTAAGTTCTGCACTACGATACCCTCTTGACTGCATCGTAGTCTCCGCACCCCTGGACTCGACGAGCAGCTAACTCCCAACTAGATGCAGATAATCGATCCTGCCAGTTGGATCTTAAATGATCAGCCTTCTCGTAGCAAACCTGTCCAAGCGCCTGTAGGAGATTCGAGAGGCTGGATTGATCCAGGAGACTCTCCAGGGATCTCTCTAGTTCTGCGGATTCCATTTTATCCTCTCCTCGATTTGTGTCCCTTGGCGTAGACGTATCCGCTTGGGTACTTGCAGGGCCTGCCTGCCTCCGCTCCACATTCCGGACAGGGTACGCTTCGTGAGTCTCGAACGAGCGGATCAACAGAGACCAGCTTATGATTAGGATAGCAGAGGGTCATCATCCTCTCCAGCGGCATCCCAAGGTCGGGATTATTAGGATCGTAGACTAATCCATCTGCGTAGGGCATCACATGACTATTGCCCTTATTAGACTTAGGTCTGATTAGCACTGATCCCCGACCTTTAGCTGGGAGCTTCATGATGCTGCTGGCCGGAGTCCCGCTTCGACTCCTAACCAATGCATTGGCCCAGCCCACGACCATCCCGCCGAGATCTAGCTCTATTGCTACATCCCGTAGGGAATCCCAGAACATAGCGCCTGCGGCCTCTGACCAGTACAGGACTCCCGCCTTCTCACAGGCTTTCCATCTGATAACGTCCAGATCGGTTCCGGAGATCGCTGCTAGCGTAACGAGAGCACATTCTGAGGTGCCCTGCTGCCGTACGATCATTTTACTCTTAGCCATTCCCGTCCTCTTCGTAAGCTCACCTCGTTTCTGACTGAGACCAATATATCCTCTCTGGTCGCAGTAGTAAATACTCAGGTGAGATGGATTCTCGGAAATCCGTTTAACTAGTATGTCTTTAAAGATACAGGAGTGATAGATTCCCTGGAACGAGGTGGACGATGGCGGCTAGGCGGAGATGCTCCTGTGGGAATCCAGCTAAATTCCAGATTCACACCACAGTTCTGTGTCCTGATGCAGCCCAGAGGTTGACGGATGGGCATATTCTCTTTACCTACCTCGGCTTCCGAGGTAACCAGGTCGAAATCCCCGATTTGAACCAGGAGGTATTTACTGTAGACCTGAAAAGCCTCAGACTAAACAAAGGAGATCGAGATGTACGACGAAGTCTACAGCCACCTGAAGCCTGAGGCTGCCGAGATCATTGCCAGGGAAATGGAAGAAGGCGACGAGGACGGCTGGACGTACCGAGCCATACACGCTCCCGAGGGAAAGGGCTTAAGCTTCATCGAGATCTACGACGAAGACGGTAAATACGTAGGGAGGCTTTAATGCTAAAGGCAGAGAAACGGGAACAGCTGCGATCCAAGGCAATCTACGGACACTACGGCCTGGGTGCCAGTCATGTCCGGACGGCTAGCGACGTCGAGGTTCGCAGGCACATTCAAAAGTCCAAAGCTCGGAAATTGACCTAGTAACTGTATGTTCACCCAGTTCCGAGAATGGTAAATTACTGGTAACACGAACCAGGGACACGAAAGGACGAGGAGAGGATCATGTCAGAGAAAGAGACCATCATATCCTGGGTAGACGGCGAGGACACGGCGAACGTATTCACCTACGATGGCAGAATGAAGAGGCAGCTGGATCGATATCCGCATCAACAGCACAACAGTGATGGAGGGACTGACTACACCGTGCCCATCGGTGACGTCCACGTAACCTTCGCTGGGGCCTCAGGGCGCAGTCGGCACAGCGCAGCCAGAGGATCCAAGAAAACGACCTCATCTAGGTCACTGGGGATGTCCGAGGAAGATCGAAAGGCAGCTGGACTCCGACTACAGACGGCCAAGGCGGCTAAGTTCGGCCTCACGCTGGAACAGTATAAGACCCTTCACCTTCGGCCTGGAGTCAGCCCTACTCCTGAGCAGATCGCTGAGCTCACCGGGAAGAAGGTCGTACGAACCAAGTCCGCCAAGTCTAAGGCGAAGGACTTGCAGACCAAGGTCGTCACAGATCGTTCTGACAGTGACACCTAGGAGGCCCACCACAGGCCATGCAGAAAGCTCCTGGGAGATCTTCATCCAGGAGCTTCCTTCTATCCCATGGATTCATGAACTTCACTCCCGACAGGATCTCGGCTCGAAAGCCCACACTGTCTATCGATCTAACGACGATTGTCACGTTCATTGGTAGGTCGACCATGAGGGGCCAGACGTCACGGGGATCCAGCTTGCCATTACCTACCCCAGGCAGAGGGATATAGAACATTTCTTCTGGCATCTCGTCAGCCATGTCAGCTAGTTGAGATACCGATCTCTCGATTAACTGGAGATCTGAGGTCTCCCACCAGTTGTGCTTCGAGGGGAACGCGAACAGGAAGGGCCTGATCATCTGAACGATGTTCCCATTGTCCTGGATTAGGAGGCCCAGTTCTCGATCAATACCAGGGCACCTGCCGAGGGCCTGCCGTGCGACTCCTCTACCCATGATAGCAGCCCCGGACGAACCTACCTTTCCATTAGTCGGGATACCCACACACCCATTCTGCTCCCAGAGATTACCTTCAATTACCCTCATCTCCACTCTCCGTAGCTGAACTTATACGTGCTAGTCCAGATTCGCACCCACTCCCAGCGCTTAGTGACGTGCCTGTAGAAGGCCCTGCGGATCCTCAGGGCTAGGAGCCAGCGCTGAGGGCCAAAATAATCTTCAATCGGGTGTCTGGAGCACTCACGCTCCTTACTCAGCATCCTTCACTCCTCTTTATCATGCCAGACTAGTTCAGAGCCATACTCAGGATGTCCATGGATAATCATCATCCCATCCATATTATCCCACACTGAAGTTGAGCGACTGGCAGTCAGCCACCTAATGACTACCGTCCCATCACCAAACTCAACCCCTTCGAATTGAGGTTCATCCGGCGCATTCCGTTGATTCTCATCGTGAGTTTCTACTGGTACGTTACGCCTATACATCGTAAATCGTCTCATACTATCCTCCTAACTAGTATTAGAGGCAGGCAGCCTCGCCGTCATTCGAGACCGCCCACCATCTAGCAGACATAATCCGGCCTGCCATCGGAGAGCTTACCCTGGTATGCGCCCAGGGCTTTGGTCGGTTGATGGCGTGTCCGAGAAAGCAGCCATCAACCTAGCTCCAACATTAAAGCGGCCTATGAGGCCTGGAATATCCCTTGCGTGTTGAAGGTAGGGCAGCAATGCGAGCCGCTTCTTTACGCTCATACATCGCGTCTAACTCTGTCAGTCCACATGTGGAGCAGACCATTTCATCGATAAACTCCTGCTCCGTACGTCGACCAGATGGAAGTATAATGGAGGGCCTAAGTGGACGCGCAGGTGCAGTCATCAGACGGAATTCGACTCCCACTGGTAGGGCCTTCTCGCAGGCGTGGCATGTTGGCTCGCACTTGGCGAAGCGGAACAGCCGGATGAGCTCATCTGTCATCATGATCGTGGTGTCGGCTGGGAGATCTTCAAGTGATATCATCTAGGCCACCGCCGGATCAACGAATTTCGAGCTAAGAGTGATCTTAATCCAAAAAGTGCAGTGAGCCTTCCCATGCTCTGGGCACACGTGCTTCTGACCGAGAATACGTTCACAGTCGGGACAGGATTTCATGTACTGGAAATTATTCACCTTTGCACACCTCCCGGATGGCTTCCTTAAGGTACGAAGGGACGACGGCCTCGCCAGTTAGCTTATCCCGCTGAGATGATGTCGGCTGGTACTCGTGGGTGTGGCTGGCGAGGGCCTCGGCCAGGGCTTCCTCACACGACATTCCAGATGTACTCGGAGCAGGAGTGGGTGTGGACGTTGGTAGGGCACAGGCGACGGCCAGGATCAGGATCCCCAGTATGATTGCTAAATTGCGTAAAGTCATCTCACATCCCTATGAGGGATCCCCACCATGGAGGAGGCCCTCCGTGATAGATCGTTAAGATTGCCCAGGAGACGAACACGCATCCGCTTATAATTAGTCCCCAACATGAGAACCGACTCACGCGTCCTCCTTAGGTTTTGATTAGGCAGACTTGACTCAGCACTAAGTCGTTTGCAGGCCTGCCAGCTGCCTCAGAGTCTCATTACCTCTAAGTGTGCCCACCATAAGGTGGTCTAGCACTCGGAATATGTGATTAACATGACATTCGGTTCGCATTACTCCATTGAGCTCCACTTGCAAGCTGACTCGCATCTGTATCGTGGACTTAACACGTAAATAAGGCTCACACAGTCTATTTGGACTTAACATCCCGTTTCGCTCGAACTGAACCTATGGAGTTAACTTGAAGACTGACTCGAATATCATTGGTGGAATTCACGTAAGGCCTGCCTCACACGGATTGGATGTATTGGACTGGCGTTCTGGTTCGTACTATAAGCCTGAAATGAACGACTGTCATGACTCACACTACACCATTGGGTTTTCACTCAGAGGCTGGCTCGCACTTACAATATGGATTTCTCACGCGTTGTGACTCGAACAGCAGTTCTGGTCTTAACGTGACACTTGACTCGCACTTCTAGGTGTTGGAATTAACCCATAACATGACTTATGGACGTCTTTCGGCACCACATTTGCACTCCAGGACAGCCGTCATCTGCTCATCATTGAAGCTGATGACCTCGGTTCTGGTCTTACCACCAGGAGTAGTGCTCGTGCGAGTGAACGTGAAATTAGGGACTGGTAGGCCTGTGCCAGATGGCCTAACCGCAACATGCTCATCGCGTCCCTGGAGCATTAGGGCTGGGATTATTTTAGGCATGGGTCATCCTCCTAAATGTGGCTAGCTGCACGGCCTCGGCCTTGGTGATCAAGGAGATCTGCCGCATGATCTCCATGGCCTCCTGGTCTATCTGGAGAGCCAGATTCCTAGCCGTGACCTGGGCATCCGATGGGCCTCGGTAGGTGTCCCCAGTGTCCTTTAGATCGGCCTGTGTCCAAGTGCTCCGTACCATCTGGTCTCCTGTGCTTGAGTGATCCTGGTCTGAGATCAATCTAACATGTCTCCCATGCAGTGAACATACTAATTTAATGGATTCGCTAAAATCAGCCCAGATGTGGAAGGAACAGCTGAGTGAGTAGGAGCTTACCTGCCCACCATTCCCAGAACATTCCCCAAACTAGAGCCTGCCAGAATCCGTATCCTGATTGGACTGCATAGTAGATGATTGAGAGGCCAACTAGCGAGTGGCCCAGGACTAGCGATCCTTCACTTTTCATGATTCACTCCAAGCGTGTCTGCCACGTACAGCCGTCCAGCCTCCATTGCCATTAGGCTGAAGCGTCCAGTTGTGTTCTTTTTTAAGGTGATCCTTTAGGGCCTGCCAGATCTCCTTCCGGAACTGCTGGTCAGCTGGCTTACTACCCCAGGTGACTCTACCATCAGGCTCCACACCCATGAAAGCCCTGGTATCTCTACCAGTGTGATAGCAGAGCCTGCAATGTAGGGAGGTTAGCCGCGTCATCCCCGTGCTACGGATCCTCTGGAGGTAGTTGACCTGGCTCATTTTATTGCCTCATATTGAGCGTTTAGATCCTGGGCCTTCTTGACCATCTCATCGGCTTCTTCTATCCTACCCATGATCCGAACTTTGTGAGCGTAGGAGTATGCGCTCTCGATGGTCTTCCTGAGATTTAGCTTGTAGTGCCTCTTGCAGACGCCTGCGGAGTAGACCTTTCGATTGCAATCCCGCGTGTCCTTATGTAGTAGGGACTGCCTGCTGTAGTTACCATTGTAGGTGGTAATTTGGTGTCTGCATCCGAGTTCCATCTGGCCATCTCCTAGTTTGGTCTGACATCAATCTATCATGTTCCAGATTAGGTGAACATACTAGGATTTGGAGCACCTCGCGCAGGTTATCACACGGACTCCAGCCCCTCTGAAGCTCCACACTATGGTCTCATTAGGCTTGCAGGCGATTGACAGCCTGTCTCCGACTCTGAAGGCCCTGTGAACCTTGGTGCCTGAGTTTATTCCCATGTATGCCGATCCCTCTTCAGACCCCTGAGATGCGGCATGACGTTTGGTGATCTCTACCGAGATATGCTGGTTCACTACCTTGGTGGCCTGTAGCTTGAGCTCTAGCTCTTCGATCAGCAGCCGGGATGCCTCCTGCTTCTCTTTTAGCTCCTCAGTGGTGTGCTGCTCGATTGTCTTTAGGTTACCCATTTTGGTGCCTCCTGCTTTGTGTTGAAGACAATGTAAACCAGTTAGTAGAGATTGAACATACTAACTCTAGGTGGATTTTGACATCCGACCTAGGGAGATCCTAGTGTAGCTAGTTCCTCCCTTACGTGCACCATTCTCGATGTATCCGCCGTAGTGCTGTTCAAATTCTGGCTTGTGGTTACGATCAGAGCAGGTCTCTGCGTACCAGCGCTTGGCCCAGACCAGATTGCAGCCCTCGCACATCCAGGCGAACCCCTTGATGGTTTTCTCAATGTAGCTGACGCTGTCCCCCGTAACTCGGGGCTCCATCACCTGGTGCTCTATCTCGTTGATCTTCGTTACCATTTCTGGCCTCCGTGTTTGCTCGTCTCAGAAGTAATATAATATCGCAGAGGTTCGGTGAACATACTAATCCAGACTGATTTTAGAAATTAATTAGGGAGCCCAGTGCCCATGTCGATTACGACTCCGTCGTCCCCAGACCAGGAAGATGCTCTCAACCTGAGTATCTACCCAGTCCCATAGATCCTTGAGAGTGGGATAACTTGGCCGAGTGTTGTGTGCATCCATATAGGCCTTAGAGAGTACCTCCATGGCATCGAAGTGGTTACGTGAGCCATGCTCTGAAGATCGTGCTTGGTCAGCTGCCTCTTGTAGTGTCATGTTAGCTCCTCATTCGGTTTTGCATTAGCTCGCGCTCGGCCTCAGGATCATCGACGATCTCCCAGACTCCAGGCTGTGACCAGCTTTTAGTAGGAGTGAAGAACCGGATCCGGAAGTTCGTGAGCAGGCTGGCCATGGTAGCTCCGTGGACTGGGCGGATCTCCTCACCTCTGAAGTCAGCCTGTAGGTAGGAGTGTCCATGTATATTAGTGTAGAGGGTGTATCCGCTCCTCATCTGCTCGATTACCTGGTCTGCTTTCTTACTCATTTCGCTGCTCCCTCGTTCCTGTTAGCACAAATATAACAGACGCTCTACCAGATGAACATAGGGAATTTCCATGGATTCCGAAAATCAGATCGGGAGCGTTGGCTTTCACCTTCGCTCCCGTTCAGTGTTCACCGTGATGTGTTGTTAGCTAACCGTTACCGTCCCAGAGTGACTATGGCCGAGATTGTTCCATTCTCTGAGGTTACCCGGATCTCGAAGCGCTCCTCTTCGTACTCTGTGAGGAAGTCCCCTATGGCTTTGGCGTCGTCCCAGTTATTTAGGATCAGGCGGCGCTTCTCGTTCAGGGTATCTAGCATCTCGTCTGTCGTCATCTTGGTCTCCTCGTCGGTGTGTGCTGGTTCCTTGTTAGCACTAATATAACATACCGACATACTGGTGAACATACTGAATTTCATAAATTTGAAAATCAGATAGGAGAGCAGTCGCCTGCCCTCCCATTCTGTTAGGTTACCGATTATTCCTCGATCCTGATCCCCAGTTCTTCTGCGTGGGCTATGCCGAGAGGAGTGAAGATGATCCAGACATCTCCATCTTCATTGTAGGTTCCGATCAGGCCTGCCTTCTTAAGCTGAGTAAGGTTCCCTCTCTCTTCCTTACCTCCACCTACATTCCCTCCCACTAGAGGAGTCCCTCCCCAGTTATTAGCGTCTCTGGCGTAGGCCTCGAACACTGCTTCACTCGTTTCTGTGATGGTCTTGTTTTCGCCTATCCTGATGTCAGTCATCTCGGTCTCCCTTGCTGATTAGGTTCCTGTTGAAGACAATATAACAGAGGTATCCACAGGAGAACATACTGAATTTCAGGAATTTGGAGATCAGATCTAAATTGATCTTTCTAGGTGACGTCCATCCCAGTCGGCACCATCCCACCATCCCTTATGATGCTCATCGCATACCAATATGAAGGTGATCGTTTTACCAGCGTCTATCGACTGAGGCATTAGCCATGTTGCTTGTCTAGCAACTTCATCATCATGGTCGAGCGCACAGACTCGACATAATGGGCACCGTGGATGTGGTGGATTGTGCCTAGTGTGAGCCTTCCTAATTTGCTGTGCTGCCCAGATCCCAGTCTTGCTCATTATGCTGCCTCCTTGTAGATGTTTTTGGCGAGATTCCTGCGCTCTGCGTGTCCAGCGCTTAGGTGGTATCCACTGGGGTAGCGGCAGGGCCTCCCGGCCTTGGCGTCGCAGTTGGGGCAGTCGATCAGCCGGTGATCCATCATGTTCGGGGTTATGCTCTCGACTATCCAGTCGCTCCATGGGCCTGTGTCTCGGAGCATCCATTCTAGGGATCCTGGGCGTAGTGGGCTGTTGGGATCGTAGACCAGGCCGTTTTCGTAGGCCATCGCGTGGGCTGCGCCCTCCCCCCTAATTATGATGCTGCCCCTGCCCTTTAGGGAGGTAGCGCTGATGGTGCCTGTTCCCATGTACCGCCTCCAGTTCTTGACGTTGTTGGCCAGGCCTACGTCGGCGGCTGTCTTGGTGAGGGCCATCCAGAAGGTTCGGGGATCTGCGTCTGCCCATCTGGTTACTCCAGCGTAGGAGCAGGCCGTCTCACGGATCCAATTTAGGGGCTTGTCTGCGAGGGCAGCTAGCGTGGCTAGTGCACACTCGTTGTATCCCTGTAGCTCCACCCGGATCTTCTTGCTGCTGCCCATCTGTCTGCCTCCTGTCTGGTCTGACATCAATATAGCAGAGTCAGCAGAGGATGAACATACTGGATTCGAGGCAATTCCAGAAATTAATGAGATCGGGAGCCTTGACCTACGTCTTGGCTCCCATTCATCCGTTTAGATCTAGTTAACCTCCAGCTGCTTCCCGTAGTCCTCCATTGTAGCCGATCATGTAGTAGTGTTCGTCGGTTTCTGGTGGGAGGCCCTCTCTGGCGTCTGTGAGACCTACCCGTTGTAGGCGCATTCGTTCTTCAGCCTGAGCCAGTCCTAGATCCATTGCTTCGTCTTCCATCTCTTACTCCTATCAGCGTAGTGGCATCGGTCTCGAGATTATCAGGGCTCCACCTATGAGTACCAGATACATTTTAAGGAGGGTTGAATCGTTAGTAGGCATCATGTTACTGGCTACCCTGCGTAGTATGTTAATGTCGTGTGTCATGATATCTGCTCCTTAGTTCCTTTGTCAGCATCAATATAACATAGAGAGATAGAGATGAACATACATTTAGGATGAATTCGGGAGATCAATTTGTTCTAAGAAATTCATCATAATCACATATGAAATCAGTCTGTTGTTCTATATTTTATCTGATCCCTCTGTTATATATTTATTGCAACAGGGATCAGGAGCGGCAAGATGAACAACCCGATCACAGACCTCAAAGACGACCTCAAAGAGCTCAGAGAGGACTACGGGATCCGGAACATAATCAAAGCCACTCCCCTGGTGATTAGCCTACTAATCCTCGAAGCGATAACTCCAGAACCAATAAGCACCAGCTACCTCAGCGGACGGAGCACCCGAGTCCTAAAGCCGGTAAGCTGGATCCTCGGGAACATCTGGAGCCTAGGGATGAACCTCTACACCAGCGGCATACTCGGATAACTGAAAGGGGAAAGATGAATACACGAATAGGGAGGCTACTCAAGCAAATTCTAGAAAGGAGAGATACAAAGAAACCAACAATCAAGAAGGGAGGCCACGCTCTGACCGGGCGGTCTCATAGGGAGCGTCTCTGATTAATCAATCAGTTAGTCAGACAGTCTTGCATAGCAGTCAGTGCGAGCCCTATACAATGCCTGTATCACACTGGATCGGGGAATTCGTTCGCAGATGTTCGCTCCTCGTAACTTTCTCTACGAATCGGCATGGAGTCCGTATGGGTGACAGAGGAAATTCGTTCGCAGGGGTTCATCGGATTGCAATGTTTTCGCTATAATTTAGTATCGATACAAGTGCGGCAGATTTCTACAC
>Ga0208029_1000404_pt1 | contig 27517 bp, 11 predicted proteins | sample MalvireepMed_s12_FD_184242 | JGI IMG/M metagenome (GOLD analysis project Ga0208029, IMG submission 184242) | Marine viral communities from the Global Malaspina Expedition - Malaspina viral metaG DeepMed_s12 (SPAdes) (version 2) | ecosystem: Environmental > Aquatic > Marine > Oceanic | place... | reverse complement strand
AAAATACAAGAATTACAGAAAGAAAACCCCAAGGTTTTAAGTCCTTTTAATTTCAAAAAAAATGAAAGAACTTTAACAAGAAAACCTAGTGTTTTCAAGCTTTCAACCCAAGATTGGATTGTAAATTTATATCAGAATAAAAGCTTCAAAAGCTTTTACAAATCAACCTCCAAGAACCCGTAAAAATGGATGTCGAATTACTCGCCCGAATTCAATTTGCCTTTACAGTAGCCTTTCATTACATCTACCCACCTCTAAGTATCGGAATCGGATTATTGATGGTCATCTTTGAAAGTTTATATGTAAAAACTAAAAAAGAAGATTACCACATTCTTGCAAAGTTTTGGACTAAAATTTTTGCACTCACATTCGGAATAGGTGTCGTTACCGGCATTGTAATGGAGTTTGAATTTGGTACCAATTGGGCCACCTATTCGCGTTATGTAGGAGATGTTTTTGGAAGCGCGCTCGCAGCTGAAGGTATTTTTGCCTTTGCTCTAGAAAGTGGTTTTTTAGGCGTTTTACTTTTTGGCTGGAACCGTGTAAAACCTTGGGTTCACTTGGTTTCAACAATCGGCGTATTTTTAGGTTCTATGTTTTCTGCGATCTGGATCGTAGTCGCAAACAGTTGGCAACAAACCCCGGCAGGATATCACATCGTAGGAGAAGGTATGCAAGCCCGCGCAGAGATCACCGATTTTTGGGCAATGGTTTTCAATCCGTCGAGTGTAGAGCGTATTTGGCACGTTTGGCTGGGCGCTTTCTTGGCGGGAGTGTTTCTAATTCTTAGTGTACACGCCTACTATATTTTAAAAGGACGTTATGTGAGCATTTCAAAAAAAGCATTTAAGATCACACTTATCATTGCTACTATTACTTCGCTCGCTCAACTTGTAGCAGGGCACGCATCGGCAGAAGTAGTTGCAGAACATCAACCCGCAAAATTAGCAGCTCTTGAAGGACATTATGATGAAAACGCTGCGGCAGATATGTATCTTCTAGGTTGGGTAGATCAAGAGAGTCAAGAAGTTACCGGTTTAGCAATTCCCGGTGGGTTGTCGTTTTTATTAGATCAGGATTTTGAAGCTCCTGTAACCGGTTTAAATGCATTCCCCGAAGATGAGCGTCCGTCTCAGGTTAATACCGTTTTTCAGTTTTATCACCTTATGGTTGCCATCGGGATGTTTTTGATCGCGCTTACTTTATATGCATCTTTTTTAATGTGGAAGAAGAACCTGTTTACTAAAAAGTGGTTGCTTTGGGTTTTTGTCTTTACTGCTCTGCTTCCGCAGATCGCTAATCAAATAGGCTGGTTCTCTGCAGAAATGGGTCGGCAACCTTGGGTGGTTTACGGCTTACTGCGCACTAACGAAGCCTTTTCTCAAGCGGTAACGGCTAATCAAGTCTTATTTTCTTTAATTCTATTTTTTGCCGTCTACGCCCTGCTCTTTTTACTTTTTGTTTACTTACTGAATAAAAAAATAAAACACGGACCTTATGAAGAGGCCAATGATGAGGATGACGACAGACCATTAACCAAAGAAATAAGCGAAGTAGTAACAGGATAACAGAATAGTATGGAAACAATTTTAGGTATAGATTATCCCACGTGGTGGTTTTTAGTAATTGGCGGTTTATTCTCAGGATATGCAATTTTAGATGGATTTGATTTTGGTGCAGGTGCTTGGCATCTCTTTTTTAAAAAGGAATTGAATCGTCGTATTGCACTTAATGCTGTTGGTCCTGTTTGGGATGGTAACGAAGTTTGGCTCGTGATTGGCGGCGGAGCGCTATTTGCCGGTTTCCCAGTGATGTACGCGACACTTTTTTCTTCATTGTATATTCCGTTTATGCTGTTTTTGATCTTTATCATTTTTAGAGCAATTTCAATTGAATTTAGAGGAAAAGAAGAAATGCGCTGGTGGCGTAAACTTTGGGATGTTTGCTATAGTATTTCAAGTATAATGCTCGCTTTTTTGTTGGGTGTCGTTTTAGGAAACGTGCTACAAGGCTTTGCTATAGGCGAAAATTACCAATATACCGGCTCTGGCTTTTTTGAATTTTTGAATCCGTATGCGATTATGACCGGAGTAACAACACTTGCGCTGTTTATGGCGCACGGAGCCATTTACCTGCTTCTAAAAACTGAAGGCGCAATGTTTGAAAAACTCACCAATCTACTCCAAAAAGGAATGATCTTTTTTATGGTGAGCTTTGCGATCACTACGCTGTATACACTACTTTACATTCCGCATTTGTCTGACGACTTTAAAAGTGCTCCTGTTCTATTTGCGGTACCGGTGCTCACCTTTTTAAGTATTGCAAACGTACCACGATTGGCAAGTAAGAAGAATTATAAACTGGCATTTTTCTTTTCGTCGCTAACCATTAGTTTATTGCTGGTTTTAGTTGCTGTAGAACTTTATCCTAACCTACTCTTTTCTACAGTAGACCCAAAATATAGTATCGATGTTTATGAAGCTGCTTCTTCTGAGCGTTCTTTAGGGATTATGCTTTTATTTGTAGCCATCGGTGGTCCGCTGGTTTTAGGATATACCTTTTTTGTGTACCGTACCTTTAGAGGTAAAGTCAAACTTGACGATCATAGTTATTAAAATAGATAAACATCACGAGGAATTGGTTGAAAACGAATTTTCAATTTCGAGGCAAGCCTAGGAGTATTAAACCATTTAGCGCAAATAAAAAAGCCCCTATAACGGGGCTTTTTTGCTGCTTAAAGTATAAAACACACTTATAATTAACCTTAAACAGTTTTCTACATGTTAGCTTTTTGTTTCAAGAATTACGGTAACCACAGCCTTCTTAGGGATATCAAATCCGTTATTTCTTTTTAGATCTTTCAGCTCTAAATTATGTTCTTCCGAAGTTACATAACTACTTGCTTTATAAGATTCGGTATAATTTGATAGCGCTACCGCTTTGCGTTTTTCGGTGTCATTTACAAAAACAAGTACTATTTTATCCTTTTCCGGACTTCTAAATGCCGAATACAAAAACTTCTCATCCGGTGTTGACGCTTCAAGCTCCTGTAGACGTATTCGAGTATATCCCGGGCGAATGAATTTGCTGTAATTACCAAGCGTCCAGAGCATTTTACTTTCATAAACGGTTCCATCATTTTTGTTTTTATCGATGTAAACCAAACCATCCTTGTAGTCATAAGGTGAGATCGCGGTCCACCAATGCCACGCACTGGCGTTTGCGACGACCAGATCGGTATTGATCACTTTAGCCATATACAATGCTGCTGTCATTCCTAAATCTCTACCATTACCTTCAATTTCTCCGGCATTATCTCCTAGGATGCAGTATTCGCTCATCCAGAAATGTAAATCAGGAATTACATCTAATGCACTATCAAGTTGTTTACGCTGATCCACAAGTTGTAAAAATGGTGAGGTTGTAAAATAACTGTGTGCCGAAACAGCATGATTTACATGTGCCAAATTCCCTAAATAGTTTTCCGAATTAGTATCAAAAAAGGTTTGAATCACGTCTGCTCTTCCTGATTTATTACCGTTTTCAAACAAATAGTTTAATTGAGCGGTTTCAGGAATATCTATAAAGGTCGTATTGAGATTGCGCTGTTGAAGTTCGTGATCTAAGGCAACAACCAAATCTTTGATCTGATCATTCCAAAAAGGGGTTCCTTCTTGACCTCCATCTGCCCAATCCCATTGCGGTTCATTTATAGGACTTATATAATCTATATCCAGACCTATTTTTGTAAAGCCTTCGGTCACATCTGCAAGATATTTTGCAAACGCTTTATTTTGAGTGGGATCAAGGTTACTTTGAGCCTTGTTGCTAGTATAGGCTTTTCCGTTTCTGGTAAATTGAACCGGCGGACTATTAGAAAAAAACAATAGTTGTTCTACACCTCGTTCTTTTGCAGCTTTGGCAAACCAAACTTGTCCGCTTTGCTTGTTCCAATCGTAAGTTCCTTCTTGGGTAAGAAAACTTTCCGCTCTGCGCCATTCGTCGCGAATGCCGCTTGATTTTCCTTGCTCTGCACTACCCGCTCCTAAATTAAACCTCCAAAGACTTAAGCCTATTCCTTTAGGATTTCCATCTTGGTCAGTCTGCGTGCTGAAAAGCAAATCAGCGATTTGTTCTCTTTTTTCTAATGGCCAATTTTTGCCTACAAATTGCACCGACCAAGCATCTGAAGCGCCAAAGTTGTCTATCTTTTGATAGGTTTCATCAGGGTTTAAATGAAACTGAACTATTTCTTCATTAGATAGAGAAGGTTGATTATTCTTTTTAAGCTTAAAACTTGCAAAAGCTATAATCCCGCCTGTAGCGATAACAAGAAATACTATTTTAACAAATTTAAGCTTCAAAAACAGGTTTTTAAATTTTAATATCCAATAGGTATTCAAAAGTGATTTTAACCACTACATTTGTTCCATACAATTTTCACTATTTCGATTGAGTAAGATGCGGTATAAATTGATTGAAAGTGCGGTGCTAATTGTTCAACATAGGTAAACACTGGGATCAGGCATCACTTTTTTGTTACCTTGTTTTAAATTCACACACAAATATGATTTTTGCATGAGAGCAGCTTTATTAAGTGTTCTAATTTATTTTAGTTTTCAGATTACTGTATTCGGTCAAAATATTTCTCAGGAATATAGTGACTTGTATTTCTATCAAATAAATTCTAGTGATGGTCTTTCTAATAATGTAGTTAATGATATCACACAAGATTCTTTAGGCTTTCTATGGATCGCCACCTATGATGGTTTAAATCGATATGACGGTACGCAGTTTTTAAAATTCAGAAAAAATATTACCGATGAGAAAACGGGAGTTTCAAATAATTACATTCAAGAATTACAGCTTTTAGATAACAATCAACTCCTTATTGCTACTGATGCAGGTCTTAATATTTATGACTTGAGTACAGAAACTTTTAAAGTACTCACCACTTCTGAAGGCTTATTGAATAATAGTGTAAGTGCTTTGACCTTAAATGCAAATCATAAACCGGTTGTTGGTACCTATCGTGGTGGAATTCAATCTTTATCGTCTTTAGAATTTGAAACTATAAGTCTTAGTAAGGAAGGAAAAGCATTATCTTCTAATGAAATTTCGTCAATTGCTGTACAAGGTGATTCCATATTTTGGGTGGGAACCTATGACAAAGGGCTTAATAAAATCAAACACAAAAACGGGAAATACACCTCTGAGGTAGTTGCTATTCCACAGCTACAAAATGCAACGGTTTATCAAATTTATATTGATGAGGAACAAAATCTATGGGGAGCTACTAATAAAGGATTACTAGTGATCAATCCTTCTGGTGACTATAAATTTTTAAACAAGGCATCCTCTTCAACCTCAGGCCTGAGTGACAGTGATATATTGTCTATCGTAGATGATCACTATGGTAATCTTTTTGTAGGAACACGCTATGGCGGTTTAAATATTTTAAAAAAAAGAACTCTACTAGATGAAAACATTGCTCTAGATATACAATGGTATCAACCTACCAACGATGGTGCTAGTGTTTATGATCGCTCTATCACAAGCCTTTTTATTGATAGAGATCAAGGCCTGTGGATAGGAACGCCTACCGGATTGAATTACACAAATTTAAAAGGTGAATTTGCTAAAACTATAAGTGAAAATGGTAGCTACCCTTATGCCATAAGCGATGATCGTGTAAGTGCCATCGCCGTAAAATCTAATACTCAAGTATGGGTAGGTACAGATGGTGAAGGTCTGGATCTTTATGATCTCAATGCAGGTAAGCTTAACACATTTAATTCATCCGGTAAAAATATAAATTCACTATCGGGAAACAGTATCCTCGCTTTATTACCAGATGGTGATGAGCATATTTGGGTGGGTACCTACCAAAAAGGATTGAACTATCTCAATCATAGAACCGGTGAGGTAACCTATTATCTTCAAGGTAGCCAGCAAGATGGGAATGATGTACGCAGCTTATTCAGAAGTAAGGATGGCACGCTCTGGGTAGGAACCAATCGCGGCGGACTTTTTAAATATGACACTTCTCTTGAAGACTTTGTATATGTTTCTGATTTGGAAAAATTAGATATTCGCGACATCGAAGAACAAGATGGTTATTTATGGTTGGCGACTTTTGGGTCAGGGCTTATCAAATACAACCCTTCAGATGGAAGCGCTGTTTATTATAACAGCGATAATATTAATAATCTAGACACCAACATTTTTTTTACAATTGAAATTCTAGACGATGCAAGTATTCTTTTAGGTACACGCTATAACGGTCTAAAAATCTTTGATCCTAAAAACGAAACAGTTGAAACCTATAGTGAAAATGATGGTTTAAGCAACAATACAATTAACAGCTTGCTACTACAACAAAAGCAATTTGTATGGATTGGCACTTATACGGGTATTGATCGTTTTGATCTGAAAAATAAAGTGTTTAAAAATTTTACAGCATTGCGAAATGTTCAAAATGAAGGCGTTGGCCCAATAGCCTCTACTACTGATGGAAAAGTTTTTGTAGGTGGTTTAAAGGGTCTTCAAGTTATTGATGTTAGTGAGCTTGAACGTTTAGAAGATGATCAGAATATTGTCATTAAACAACTCAATGTTTTAAATAAAGTGATAAATCCTGAAGAAAATTCGGTGTTACAAAAAGCAATAACTTACCAAGATACATTAGAATTAGAATACTTTCAAAATGCATTCTCCATACATTTCACAGCATTAAAATATCCATTAGGAAATACGCTTTCTTATTCCTACAAATTGGAAAAGTACAACGACTTCTGGATAAATACGCAGGAGGGTATTGCTAACTTCACAGGAGTCCCTCCTGGAGATTATATTCTTAAAGTAAAAACCGAATCAAGTTCTGGTAAAGAAATTCTTAAAACTCTGGCGATAACCATTAATCCTCCTTTCTGGAAAACACCACTGGCCTACTTTATTTACTTTCTAGCTCTCGCACTTATCATTTATCTAATCTCTAGTTATTTTTCTGAGCGTTTAAAGCTAAAAAATAAGCTGATCTTAGAACAACAACAACGGCAGTTGGAGCACGAGCTCAATGAAGAACGTTTACGCTTTTTTACAGCCTTTTCTCATGAATTAAAAACGCCGTTAACTTTAATTCTTGCACCTCTTGATAATTTGATTGCAGATGCAAACAATCGCAGCCTCAAAAAACAGTTAAATATCATCAACCGAAATGCAAAAAAGTTGTCTGCTGCGATTAATAAATTATTAGAGTTTAGAAAATCTGAAGAAGGATTGAGTAGGCTTAATTTGAGTGATCATAATCTTTCATCTCATCTCAATAAATGGGTTAAGAACTATGTCCCTCTGGCGATTGATAAAAACATCACTATTCATACATTTATCGAAGACTCTGAGCAACGTTATCTTTTTGATATTGAAAAACTCAAGGTTATTATTAACAATTTACTTTCTAACGCCATAAAATACTGCGATGATAATGGCAGTATTGAAGTGCACTTATATATCAACAAATACACGTTAGATATTTCTGTGAGTGATAATGGAGCAGGGATTGCACCACAAGAATTAGAGGATATTTTTAACTGGTACTATCGCTCTGAGGCAGCAACTCAAAAAAGTGGTACCGGCATTGGTCTAGCATTATCTAAGCGCTTTGCTGAATTACATAACGGCAGTCTAAAAGTAACCAGTAGACCCAATGTGAAAACAACCTTTATGGTTGAAATACCTAAATTACTTCCAGAATTTGATAATGTAAAAACAAAAGTAACCCAAGAGAAAACTTCTAAAGAATCGAAGAGTAGTATCCTAGCAACCGAAGTCTTGAGAGCCGAGAAAGACAATAACAAGTCTATTGCTTCTGCTGAAAACAGAGCTCTAGTTATGGTTATCGATGATAATCCCGATATTCTAAATTTCTTAGATGAAATCTTAAAAAGTGAATATGATTTAGTTTTTGCCAACAATGGTGAAGAAGGCATTAAAAAGGCACAGAAATTTATACCTGATCTCATAATATCAGATATAATGATGCCTAAGAAAACAGGTATTGATCTATGTCGTGCATTAAAAAATGACTTAGCAACGAGCCATATTCCAATAATATTGCTGACCGCAAAAGGTAATCTGGAAAGCCTCAAAATCGGTTATGAAGAAGGTGCTGATGATTATATTTCTAAACCCTTTCAACCTCAAATTCTTAAGACCAGAATTTCAAATTTAATTCGTAATCGAGAAGCAGTACAACGCTTTTTACAAAATAGGGAACTTCCAAAAAAAGTAGAAGAATCTAATTCTCCAGCCTTAAACAAAGAAAAAGAGTTCTTGGCAAAACTTGACGCGATCATTCACGAAAATATAGGTAGTGAAAACGAAAATGTATTTGATATCGCCAAAGAATTGGGAATGAGTCGTACCTCGCTTTATCGTAAACTCAAATCAATTACCGGTTACAGTATTAATGAATATACGCGTAATTTAAAATTAGAAAAAGCCGCGGACTTAATCGAAAATCAAGAATATTCTGTTTCTCAAGCAGCTTATGAGGTAGGTTTTAACAGCCCAAAATATTTCAGAAAAATCTTTAAAGAAATGTATGGGAAATTACCCTCTGAATTTAAATCTTAAATAAAAAGTCCCTTCTTCTGAAGGGACTCTTGTAAGAAATATAAAAGCTTAGTTTTTGATTAATCTATATGAACTTTTGGAAGTTCCATTTGACAAATTTAAAATATAAACACCAGATGAAAAGCTTTCTATATTAATGACAGTATTCTCTTTGGTTATTTCTTGATCAAACATTTTCTTACCTAGCATATTATAAATCTTAATTCTACTGTGTTCTTCAACTCCATTTTTAAACATCAGTTGAAGAATGTCTTTAGTAGGATTAGGATATATAACAACGGCATCCTTCGAAAAACTATTTGTATTAGCTGAGTCAGGGATTCTAAGCGTTGCTTCTTCAGATGATGGTAATGTGAAAGTCCATTGTGCAGCATTGCTTGTCGTATTTGCCCAAAGGGCTACGTCATCACCATTGTTAGTTCGGCTCATTCCATCTAAAAACATTCCCGTAGCTCTATTTTTTAATTGAAAATGTGTCCCATCAACAGCGACTAATTCCCATTGTGCATCAAAACTCATCGTGTTTGCCCACATTCCACAGGCATCGCCATCATTAGTTCTACTTAATCCATCAAGAAATAATCCTGTAGCTTTATTTTTTAATTGATAAAAACTTCCTTCCACTTTTACAAGGTCCCACTGTGCATTATCGCTAGTAGTATTAGCCCATTGTTTTGCATTAGAACCATTAGCGGTATTGCCCATTCCATCTAAGAACATTCCTGTTTCACGGTTGCTCACTTGAAAGTACGTTGTTTCAGAATTCAATAATTGCGAAATTTCAAAACCCGGTAAAGCATAATTATAAATTTTAAAATCATTAAGACTTGCCTGAAGCATAGGGTCAGGATATTGACTTCTGCCTATATAATTTTGAACAGGCTTGAATAATAGTGGATTGATTGTACCTTGAGTATTTTCTGCAACCAACGCTCCGTCGAGATACATTCGGGTACCTGTATTACTTAACGTTATAGCAATATGTTTCCATACATTTTGTGGTAACTCTGGGCCTGTTAAATCAACTGATAATCCATCGTTGACGATACTGAATTGTAATTGACCTGAATTGTTATTGGTGGTTAAAAACATATTTTCTTGTGTACTATTACCAAAATCAAATATGCGTTGCCAATTACCTCCACCACTCCAATTAATCCAAGTCGCGATAGTGATCTCTTGATGATTTGCCACATCTGGCGGCAATTGAATGAACGCATCAGAACCATTTAAAGCCATAGCTTGATCATTTTGATTACCTGAAACATAAGATACCCCACTCAAAAACGCAGCGTGATTTAAGTTTATAGAATTATCTAATACGGTATTTTCAAACAAGTATTCTGCTACTAGAGCTTGCTCTCCTGTTGCCAAAGCAGTAACGGCCGCAGAGTTTGCCGATCTGTTTAAAGATTGATCTTCTGCACGAATCTGATAGGAATAGGTTACACCGGTAAGAACGGTATTGTCTATAAAGCTATTGGCTGTTACATCTCTTGCAATCGTATTATAGTCGCCACCTGTTGTCGCTCGTAAAATGGTGTATCCTTTTAAATCCCCTTCAGAATTTGCTTGCCATTCTAATTTTATTGAGTTTTCAAAACCTTCAGCTGTAAGGTTAATAGGCGTTGCAGGTGCTATAAATTCAATAGCTGCATCTGCCGGAATTAAACGCCATTGTTGATTTTGACCGCCATTTTTTTCCCATTGTACAATATTCCCTCCCGAAGCGGTACTAGCGCCAAAAACATCAAGACAATGACTACTTTCTCTACTTCTAATATAAAACCAACCATCTTCACTATAGTCTAGATACCACTGTTGATTACCTCCATTGGCTAAATCCCATAAATGAATGTTAGCCCCGTTATCTAGGCTAAAGTTGTTCAGGTCTAGAGATTTTGAAGTATTTGACACGGGCTGAATTCTATAATAACTGAAGTCACCACCTATACGAGAATCTACTGGAGTTACCGTGAATTTTTGATGTGATGCGCCTGAATAATTTCCCTGTTCAAGGTTGGTGCCATTTTGTGTAGAACTTCCGGCAAGTTGCGCAACTAAACCGCTATTACGATTCACTAGAATATATTCTCCATCAATTGCCGGTTGAATATCCTCTCCCCACGTAATATTAATCACACGCTCTGCATTGGTCTGACCATTTACATACCCATTTCCTCCGGGCATTTCTAAAATAAATTCACGTTGAGGTCCTATTCCATCATAATATACCGCTCTTTCTTTTGAAATATAATTGAAGGTTGTAGTAACCGCCTGACGCTCTGAACTCCCCGCAAATGCCTGAATTTTATCATCTGGTGTGCGGTAAACCGCTGCGGCTGTCCAGTTTGGTCTATGCTCTGCATATGCTATTCTATTACCATCAAATGCCTTTACCATTTCGCCTCCGGCTAAATCAAGATCTGCCCACCAGATACCACTTTGCATACCATATTCATAGCCCACAAGAGCCTCTACAATATTGTGCAATTCATCTGCAGAAGCATGATGCCCGTTACTTCGTACCAGCGGAAAAAAATCAGCATAACTATCAAAACTTCCTGCTAATTGATGCGTGTTACCTTCATTTACCCCTGCCGGAACTAAAAATTCATACCATCCTTGAGCCTCATCACAATTTAATGTGCTTCCGCCGGTCAATCGTATATTGTCAAATAAGGGGTTGGTATTTAAAAGCGCTGTGATATCGTACATATCTTGTGCTGAACCTTGCCCCCAACCATAGTCGGGTTCATTAAATGCTCCTACCGTTATTATGTTATGACCGGCATCCATGTATTTTTGAGTAGAAACTTCTATAAGTTTCTCCCAGCGTTGCGGATTTCCCACATAATATTCGTCGACAAAAGGATGGTCACAGTTAAGAACTAGATCTGTATTGGACCCTACATAAGTGTTAATTAAATATACCCGATAGTTCAAATCGTCAAGTTGCTCCTGAGTCAGATCTGTATCGTTAATTAATGGATATGTAGGTTGAAAAGACGCTCGTACCATATCGACCTGGTCGAGCCCCATAAATAGAATATTTCGTCTAAAATTCTGTTCATTAGCCCAAGCCAGATCTGCTCCAAACTCAACCGTTTTTGAAATTCCGGTATCGTTTAGATCAAAGAGAACATTTCGATCTGCAACATTTTGAGCTTTCAGAACATCACTAGCACTTGCTGTTTGAGCACTTACTATGGGCACATAGCTCATTATTAAAACTAAAATGAAATACGTAATATTTTTCATAAGAGTAATTTTACAACTATATCGATTGCGTAATTGATAAATAGGTATTTAAGAATGTTCTCAAATACCCATAATTGTTTTTATAATTTGAAATTTGTTGAAGTAGTAGAAACCTGTAATTCGTCGCTTCTATAACCTGGCGCGGCTGCACTGATGGTAATTTTATAATTCCCTTTTTCTAGTTTAGAAGAACCGTCTTCTTGAATGGTCTCCAATTGTTCTGGAGTGATCGTAAACGTTACAAGTTTTTCTGAATTGGCTGGTAAATGAATACGTTCAAAACCTATTAATTGTGCTAGCGCAGACCCTTTTCCTGCATTTGGAGAAGTGATATACAATTGAGCAACTTCGTCTACTGCCATTGCGCTGGTGTTCTTCAATTTAGCTTCAACCTCTATGAGTTTCTTTTTGCTAATTTTTGAAGTTTTAATCTTAGCTTCAGAATAGCTTACATCACCATAGTTCAATCCGTAACCAAAAGGATACATCACATTATCGGTCATGTATTTATACGTTCTGCCTTGCATCGTATAATCTTCAAAACCGGGAAGTCCCTCAACACTTTCAGGAAACGTCAATGGTAATCTTCCCGAGAAATTTACATCTCCAAAGAGTAAATCTCCTAAGGCATAACCACCACCCTGACCAGGGTACCATGCCATAACTACCGCATCAGCCAAATCTGAAATTTCTTTAACGTCAATAGGGCTACCCCCGGTAAGAACCACTACTACCTTGTTATTATTATCTCGGGTAACATCTCTCAAGAACTGTAATTGGTGCTCAGGAAGTTTAATATCGTTGCGATCACCGCGATATGGTGAAGCTATTGCATCTCCTTCTTCTCCCTCAAAAGCTCCTGAAATTCCCATTACCACTACACAAACTTCTGCACTACGCGCCTCGCCAAGCGCCCAATCAAGAGAATTTACACTTTGCATATAAGGCAAAAATCCTAACTTATAATTAATGCTTGTACCTGCTCCTACTTTATTTACGATTCCCTCAAGATAGGTGCTGTATTTATCTGAAAGTCCAAAATAGTTACCCATCATCGAGAACACATCGGTTGCGTGTGGACCAATTACATACATAGAGCGAGCATCTTTATTTAACGGAAGCGTCGCATCATTTTTTAATAAAACCATGCTTTTTTGAGCAGCTTCTCTAGCCACCGTGTTATGCGCTTCAGAAGCAACAACACTCATCGGTACATCAGCATACGGGCTCTCGTCATCATCGGTCAATATTCCAAGCTTTAAACGAGTCATAAAAAGTGGTAATAACGCATCATCTATATCTTGTTGCGTAACTAAACCTTGCTCTAAAGCACCAGATAATGCTCTAAAGGTTCCTCCGCAATTAAGATTAAGTCCGCTTTTGATAGAAATTGCAGCAGCCTCTTCATAACTCTTTGCAATCTTGTGACCGGTAAAAATATCTGCAACTGCGCCACAGTCTGAAACTACATAACCATCAAAGCCCCAGCGGTCTTTAAGAATTTCGGTAAGTAAATAGGGGCTTCCCGATGCACTCGACCCATAAACACTGTTGTAGGCGCCCATAACACCGGCTACATTACCTTCTTTAACTAACTTTTCAAAAGCAGGTAGATAGGTCTCAAATAAGTCTTTTTTTGAAGGATCTACATTAAAATGATGTCTGGGTTCTTCGGGACCAGAATGTACGGCATAATGCTTGGCACAGGCTGCAGCCTTTAGGAAAAAAGGATCATCACCTTGAAGGCCTTTTACAAAAGCAACACCTATCTCACCACTCAAATAAGGGTCCTCGCCATAAGTCTCCTGCCCTCTACCCCATCTTGGATCTCTAAAAATATTTACATTGGGTGACCAGTAGGTTAATCCCGCATAGATACTATGATTGTCAATTGCTTGAGCCGCATTATACTTAGCACGCCCTTCGGTAGCGATTATATCTCCTATACGCTTAACAAGATCGGTATCAAAGGTTGCCCCTAAGCCAATAGGTTCAGGAAAAACTGTTGCTCTACCGTTCCTAGCAACCCCGTGTAAAGCTTCATTCCAATAATCATAAGGTTTAATTCCCAGTCGTTCTACACCGGGAGCTGCATTCATAAGTTGGTTTATTTTCTCTTCCGTCGTAAGTTGTGCGATAAGATCTTTGGCTCGCTTTTCCATACGTTGTGCTACAGCAGATGATTGCTGTGCGTGAACCAGAGTTACAGCGCTACTTAGCAAGAGTAGACAGAGAAATGTAAATCGTTTTGACATAATTAATTTTGAGTTTATTTGTTTGTGTGTGTTTCTTTAAATGAGTTTTATTATCGATCAAAAATGAGATGTAAACTTGAATAATCATTATTACGAGTAACCAAAACCTTCTTTATCCCCGATGCAAAATGCAGTGTATTAAGATCTCGAATATCACCTCGCAAGTTTAACTGTGCCGTTTCCTTAAGTGAAAACCACTTCCCATTTTTAAATTGAAGTAAGCTACCAAAGGAAGCGTCCATCTGCCCTAAGCTTATTTTAAACGGAAAGAAATTACCCGCTGCCAAGACTTCCTTTACACCATCATTATCAAAGTCTTCTACAATAAAATCTTGCACTACTGAAGTTTGTGCTGCTTTGGGTAAAGGCTGCAAATCAAATGAAACCTTACCGGTATTTACTAATACCGAAGAACGTAACTCTTTAATATCAAGAACAAAGCGGGGTTTGATTTGTGCCACTTCGAGTAATTCTTCTGTAGTGGTTTTAGCATAATCTTCGTAGTACGGAAAGTGCCTTTTCAGTCCGGGAGCTTGCGCTAGAAGTTCGTCGCGACCGGCTAATGGATAATTCTTATGCTGAATGTAATACGATAAGATAGGGTCAATTCGGCCATTATTATCAATATCTTGAATATAGTAGCGCATAGGTTCTTCTACCGAAGCTTTCAATTGCGAATTGAGCCCCATATTTCCCAATAAATAATCAGTGTCTCCGTCATTGTCAAAATCAAAAGGAACAATAGATGTCCACCAACCTGTGCTGTTATTTAAGTTATAATCATCACTTTTTGACAGATTTCCATTGGTATTGAGAAGTATAGTAACCGGCATCCACTCTCCTACCACGATAAGGTCTGGTAAACCATCTTCATTAAGATCATCCCAAACCGCATCAGTAACCATACCCAGATTTTCTATGTCATAATTTCGTTTTTCTTTAAAGGCGACCTTTTGCTTATTGCTCGTATTTTCAAGTAACATACTTTTAGGACTCATTGGGTAATTCTTTCCGCTTATTCTGCCTCCTACAAATAGGTCCAGATCTCCGTCATTATCAAAATCTTCAGCTATTACGGTTCCTCCGCTAAAACGCATATCGGGTAGGGCATCCTTAGCTTCCGTAAATCTGGCATCACCATCATTAAGATACAACCGATCTTGATAGAAATCATTTCCATTAAATTCTTCATTTCCTCCGCTCACCACATACAAGTCTAGGTCACCGTCTCCATCAGCGTCAAAGAACAAGGATGCTAAATCTTCTTGGGTTATTGCTTGAGGATCAAGCCAGGGTTGATTGTCATTAAAGATCTCCACCGTACCATCAGATTTACCCAGATATAATACTGCCGGTTGATCTTTTGCAGCTTCAAAATAGATATCGTCGTTACCATCGTTATTGAGATCTGCAACACTGGCATTACCGCCCAGCATGGATGCTCTGTAAAGAATTAAATTCTCAGTATTAAAGTCTTGGTACGCATTTTCTTGATGGGTATAGCTTAGCTTAGACGCCGTAGTTACATCTTTCAAAATGGTCTTCGGTTCTTCAGAAACTGAATCAGAATATGGACGTGCATCTTTCTCATCAATGACTAGTGTTTGATCTACTTTTACATTTTTAAGCGTTGAAATTTTTCCACCGGGCCATATGATTTTAAGTTCTTGAATGAGCTGATTATCTCCTAAACCAATGGTTAACACCGGTTCTACCGAAGATTGATATCCTCTACCGTAATAGGCCTCTTGAAAAATGCTTGTGCTATCATTCAATTGAAGCAAAATTTTTGCACCTAGAGCCTTAGTGTTTTTTGAAGCACCTTTAAGCTGAATTTTCAAATAATGATGTTTTCGATTTTCAGCAGTATTCTCATATAGATCTATTGGAGCGTTGAGGTTATTTACGATTAAATCGAGATCTCCGTCATTATCAAAATCGGCATAAGCAGCGGCATTAGAAACTGTTTTCTTCTCAAAACCCCAAGCTGCCGTTTTATTTTCAAAATGCGCTTCACCCTTATTTTGATAGATATAATTTGATACTTGAGTAGAAGACATTTTACTTACCAAAAGTCCAATATCAACGTTGGTGTGATTTTGCTGTGCCTCACTGATCGCCTCATTTACGGTATAGTTTGTAAAATCGAGATTACTAAAATCTCTCAAATAACCATTAGTAATAAAAATATCTTTAAGACCGTCATTATCAAAATCAGCCAGTAAAGGAGCCCAACTCCAATCGGTATTAGAAATGCCGGAGAGTTGTGCCTGCTCGCTAAAAATCAAACTTGAATCTGCTGCAACACTTCGATTTAATTGAAGCGTATTCCGCATATATTGATGATGATAACCACTATCTACAAGTGTGCGCTCTCTATTGAATTGATCGGGACCTTTAAGCACTTTTTGACGGTAATTATCCTCAGGCAACATATCAAGGACAAACACATCAGGCTTTTGGTCATTATTTAAATCAGCAATATCAGAACCCATTGAAAATTTTGATAAATGGCCGAATGCTGATTTGGAAATATCTTTAAACGTTCCGTTTTGTTGGTTTATGTAGCAAAAATCCTGTTCTACATAATCGTTGGTCACATAAATATCAGGATAACCGTCATTGTTTAAATCGCTTATTGAAGCACTGAGGCCAAAATTTATTCCGGTTCCATTAATCCCGGAACCTTCAGAAACTTCAACAAATTTGTTTCCGGTATTTTCAAACAATTTATTGCCATAATACGGATGTCTGAGGCTTCGTAACTTTTTTACGTTTATAAGGGTATTGTAAAATTTATTGGCGTGATTCAATAAAAACATGTCCAAATCGCCATCCAGATCATAATCTAAAAAATAGGCTTGTGTGCTAAAGCTTCCCGGTGCATCCAAGCCATACTCTTTTGCCATTTCCTTAAAAACAGGAATACCCTCTGGGTCATTACCTTGATTGATGAATAAGGCATTGGCTCTACCTTCATAATCTGGTATAACCGGCTGTTCATGTCCTTCTTGTTTTGAATTCCCGGAGTAGGAAATATAAATATCCAATAGACCATCACCATTAACATCTGCAGCGGTCACACCGGTTTTCCAGCCTTCCTTTTCAGTAAGTCGAGCTATATTAGTTACTTCTTTAAATTGCCACTCGCCAAGATTGAGAAACAGTTTATTCTTGACTTGATTTCCTGAAAGGTAAACATCTGCATAACCATCATTATTAAAATCACCGACGGCTAACCCGCCACCATTGTAATAATATTCGTATGTCAATACATTTTCTTCAGGCGTTTCAGTTAGCCTATTTTCAAAATCTAATCCAGCCTTTTGAACATCAATTTCAGTAAAAAGCTTTTTTTCTTCACAAGAAAACAGAAGAAAGCAAGAACACAGAATTCCAAAAAAGAATTTATACCGTATCATGACCAGAGGAATTTTATATCTATATACTTTTAATTTTTATGGTGCTAGAAAGATTATTTTTATTGCTTACTTTAAGCTGAATATCCCCTTTCTCTGAAGTACTTCTTAAAATCACCAAAGCGCGGCCATTCCAGGTTTTTCTAGAATGACTTGGGTAAGCAGTAGTGTCTTTAAGGTTTGCATTATCGGTCGCTATAATCTCTGCCGGACCCTCTACCGTAAACTCCAAAAGTTGATCATCAGTTGGGTTTAGAATTCCGTTTTCATCCTGAAGTTCTACTTGAATGTAAGCCAAATCCTGAGCGTTGGCTTTAAGAGAATTATTTTCTGCAGCAAGTTTAATTTGATCAACAGCTTTGGCGGTTTGTAAAACAGTGCTTTCTTTTAATATACCGTTTTCATATGCTTTAGCGACTAAGACTCCCGGCTGATAGTTTATATCAAAACGTGCTTTAAATTCAGTCTCTTTAGACACCTGCTGCTCTCCTAGTAATTCTTCATTCAGGTATAGTTTCACTTCAGGAAATTTGGTATAAACTTCAACCGTAATCGCCTTCCCTGCGTATTCTGGCCACGTCCAGCTTGGCCAGGTCGGCCACACCGACCACATGGTTTCTTTGATCTGTTTTCCTTCGGGATTAGGCTGTTTTACCGCCATATAGATTTTTTCAGAATTATTCCACAGCATATCACGGTAATGCGAAATAGGCTTACGCCAACCGATTAAATCAATATCTCCACAGTAGGCACCATGCCACGGAAAATGATCTGCAGACCAATGTTCGCCATCAGGTTCTTCTCCGGCAATGTATGTTCTACCAATGCCCGATTCACCCAAATAATCCATCGCAGTCCATACATAATCCCCAATGATATACTCGTGTTCTTGCGTCATACTCCAGCAGTAAAAAGCATCTTTAGGATAGGATTCTGTCTGCAAAATAACACGCTCAGGAACACGTGCGTGATCAGCTTCAGCGTGATGCAATTGATAATTATATCCACCTATATCGTGTACTGAAAACAAAGGATCGAAGATCTCCCAGTCGCTATCCCAAGTAGTCATAGCCGAAGTTACAGGTCGTGTTGTGTCTAGTTCGAGAACCGCATCTTTTAGAAGCTGAGCTGTTTTTACCGCTTCGGGATCTTTACGTTCTATGATCTCGTTACCTATACTCCACATTACGATTGAAGGATGATTTCGATCGCGCGCCACCATTGCTTGAATATCTTTTTTATACCAAAGGTCAAAGAATCTGGCATAGTCATAGGTGTTCTTCTCGGTTCGCCAACCGTCAAAAGCTTCGTCAATAACCAAGAGTCCGATGCTGTCACACGCCTTTAAAAATATTTCTGAAGGAACATTATGCGAAGTACGCACCGAATTAAATCCTGCATCTTTGAGAAGTTGCACTTTACGAATTTCAGCACGATCAAAAGCAGCCGCTCCCAGAGCACCGTTATCGTGGTGCATATTTCCACCATTTATTAAAACGCTTTTCCCATTTAGTACAAAACCGTCTTTTGAATTATAGTCAATCGTACGAATACCAAAGGTTTCTTCAACCTCATCAACAGTTTTGCCTTCAGCATTTTTTATGGCAAGTTTTAAAGTATAAAGATTAGGATTAGCAGGGCTCCATAATCTCGGATTTAGAAGTTCTAATGCTAAAGTGCCTTTTCGAATCTCACCGGGAGCATTCTTAAGTGCTAACTCAGATTTGAAGGTTTCTTCTTCTGTCTCAACCGAAGCAGTGACCCTGTATTCCTGAATAGTTTTTGTCTCATTTATTATAGCCGGGCTTATATGTACTGAAGCTTTATTCTTATCTACTTCAGAAGCGTTGATAGCGACTCCATTTGTTTCAAAATGTAATGGATTATTTACCTGAATTTTAACGTGTCTGTAAATACCAGAACCACTAAACCAGCGCGAATTGATCTCTTCAGAATTATCAACTTTAACCGTTATAACATTTTGTTCACCAAACTTTAAATATTCTGAAATATCGAAGTAAAATGGAGAATATCCATACGGCTGAATACCTACTGAACGGCCGTTTACAAAAACTTCTGCGTTCATATACACCCCGCCAAAATGAATAGAAATCTTCTTATTTTCTAGCTCTTCAGGCACTTGAAATATTTTGCGATACCAACCCAAACCATTTTTAAAATAGCCGCCGGCTCCTGCAGACGGGTTTTCTTGAGCTATAGGGAATTGTACACTCCAATCGTGAGGCAAAACCAACGGTTCCCAACTTGAATCATCGAAATCTGGTTGAATTGCTTCTTCTGTTGTATCTAAACTAAATTTCCAGCCGTAATCAAAATTTTGATTACCAAGGCTATTAATAAAGTTTTGAGCGTTTAGGTTTAAAATAAAAAGCAACATCGCGAATGTTGCCATAGTTTTCTTTGGACTGTAAGACATGTTCTTATTTTGATAGAAATAAATTTTCTTCTAATTAAAAAAGAGGCATCTGTAGATGCCTCTCTAGATCGAATTTTCTTAATCAGATACGATTATATCCCAAGATCTTATATTACAGAATCTTCCCGGGGTTTCACCCCACTGTGTTGTAATTTGACCAACAGTAATGGTCATGGCCTCCTCTACAGTAAAGTTTAGACTATAGGTATATTCTGTACCTAATGCTCCATTAATACGTTTTTGTGCTAAAACACGCTCTGAAGTTAAAACATCTGCCACATCAGGTAGCGTTTCTCCTTCTGCGACTACGAAGAAAGCTCCACCCGCATCGTCAAGACTATGATTAGTATCTCTAATCAATACATTGAGCGTATAAGAAGCAGGTTCTACCATTACACTTTGGTAAATCTTCCCGTTTGTAATTGCCGGAGCACCCCATCCTGATTCAATATTAAATATATTATCATTCCATTCATCCCAGCCACCTTGACCATTATGAATTTTCACAGGGTCTGTGGTAATCCAATCTTCAAGTACGCCCCAACGACCATCTTGCGATTGCGCTCTAAATGGTATGGCTGCATTGGCAAGTATAGGTTTTGGAACTGGTTTTATATCAACATATTCAGTATAGAATGTATCTAAGGCTGTTTCTTCAGGAATAAAAGCTGTTCTGTACTTGTAGCTAGAAAAACGTTTAAAATCTTCAATAACAGCTTGAGAATTCTCAATATCAACAAATAGTTCTTTTTCCTCATCTTCCATTGAGGTATAGATAACTTGAGTTCCTAATACTCCGGTGGTCAAATCCATTGAAGCATAATCTATAGTAAGGGTGTTTTCAATTAAATTATTTGCTAAAATAGGCCTGTTAAATAAAGAACTTTGATATCGTGATCCATAAACTTCAGCAGTTTGAAATACAGCTATTGATTTATTTCCCAACTTATCAAAAGTGCGGACTTCAAAATTATAGATATTTTCAGCGAGATTATCTATCATCACTGAGACCGTGTCTACATTTTCTGTTCGAGTGATTGGCACTACCATAGAATCTTTTTTGGTATTCCAATAAATACGAACCTCCGTAACTTTAGGATCAGCTAAAATTAAGCCTTCAATTTTCACTCTATTAAGACCTGGATATACTTTTAAAGAATCTATTTTACCAGTGTAAGATATCTCACCTCCTTCGACGTATTTTAAATACTCATCCTCATCAGAGCATGAAAATATTGCTAAACCGACTATGAGCAGTGAAAGTATAATTAATTTATTGTATATATTTCTCATTGTTCTTGTGATTTAAAGGTTAGGATTACCGTAAACATGTACTTCAGAAACCGCCATGAAATCACCACCGGTCCAGTTTTCTGTACACTGTATTCTTAAATAGCGTACCGCGGGCGCATCAAATGGAATCTCATAATCTGCACCATCCTGAGCAGCAACTAGATCATCATTATTTTCTTGACCATAAGGTAAACCTGAAGGTTTATCGATCTCGTACTCTCCTAAAAGCGTCCAACCTGATAAATCGCCATCGTTAAGTTCATTAGAACCCCAGATTTTAAATGACTTCATCGCTCCCAGATAATAGTATAGACGCTGGCCACCGATAGGTTCTGAAAAATTCCATATTCTTAATCGACTCAACTTTGTTGTTGCTCCAATATCAAAAGTTACCAGATGATCTTCTGTCTCAACCGTTCTACTTGTAAAGTAAGATCCCCAATATTCTAAAAATTCACCATCAAAAAGATTAGATACTGGATAACAGCAAATTACCTCTGCATCATTGGGTAAGTTCACACCTCTGTAATTTGCCTTCGGCATCAAGGTCTCAAAAAATGGTTTAATATCGGTAAATAGTGTGTCTGTTACATTGAACCAACGATCTCTGACTGTAATTGCAAAGTTTTGAGATACTGTATCAAAACCTCTCAAGGCTTGATCTATTTCAGTTACAGATGTATAAATACTATTAGCTAAAGGTTCGTAATCACCATCCTGATTTTTTTGCATTACTAAAATCGCAATATTATCTGCATTTGGATTTTCAGCGCGGATACGCACTCCTCCAAAGTCTGGCTGAGCAGTTAATGACTCTCTTACTCCAAATACAGGTGCAAGTTCTGGACTTACAGTTACGGTAACAGGTTCGGACTCGGTTTCACTTCGGTTCACTGCATAAACATCAACATCAATGTCCTGCAAACCCGCAAACCCTTCTAATAGCAGAGAATTGCCATAATAAGAAGATTTCACTTCCATATTAGTTCCATTTTCTAAGGTATACCTTGCTACCACATACAAAAGGTCTTGATCTGCCGGAGCAGAATATGTAAGTTTAGCTTTACCAGGAAGATTCTCAACAGTTAGATTTTTTACCTGCCCAGGAGGCGTACTATTGCTCTCCAATGGGGTATTATCATTATCTTCTGAACAACTCAAAAGCACGGCACAGATACATACTGTAATCTGAAGCAACCAATAATTTAATTTTGTTTTCATAGTATTCCTTTTTTTACCAACCCGGTGCTTGCACAAGGCTAGGGTTTTGAATTAATGTATTTTGATCTAAAGGCCAGAAGTAATCTCTTGGAGCGATGAAGCGTTGCTGATATAATGTTCTTACTTGATAGTATGCTTTCTCTGTAGATTCAAAAACACTCCAACCTCTTACAGGCTCATTATATTCACGCGCGGCTTCTTTCCATCTTCTAATGTCCCAAAACATTTTTCCTTCAAAAACCATCTCTATGTTACGCTCACGATGAATGATCTCACGAAGTCCATCTTTAGATGAGAATTTATTGGGATTATTTGAAAAATTAGTCCAAGACTCTTGCACTCCATCAAGACCTGCTCGCGCTCTAATTGCATCTATATATTGAAATACTTCTGGATTTGGACCGTTAATTTCGTTTAAAGCTTCAGCATATAATAGATATAAATCAGACAAACGCAGTTCTGGCCAAGCGTAATCCTTATAGGGTGTACCACCACTAAAAGTTTGCTCCCAGTTTATCAGTTTTTTAATATAATATCCTGTAACATTAAAATCGAATGCATCTGAAGAACCACCATAATCTTTGTATTTCGTTTGATAATGCCATCTTGTATCATCTGAACCACTATCAAATTTATAGAAGATAGAACCATCAAAACCAAGATCTGCATAGAAGCGAGGTTCACGATCAAAATTTAAAATAGAAGTTCTATACCCTAACAGAATATTGTATTGATCCTCGGCCCCAGCCTCTCTCAATTCTGTGATATCTCCAAAGGTTAGCGTTTTATCTTCCTCTATAGGCACTCCATTTTTGGTGTAAAACATTTGTGCTGTCTCTAGTGTAGGAGAAAGTGCTCTACGTGCAACTGTAGGGCCTAAGTCAGCTTCAGTAGCATTCATTGCTAGACGTTGTAATTCATAAGTACGGCTATTTGAATTAGCCCAAATGATCTCTCTGTTCCAACGCTCTGTAACTGCTTGTCTTATATCAAGTTTAGTTTGTGTAATCGGTTCTATGTCAAATGTAACATCGTCTTTATAAAAGATTTCTGCACCGTTAGCTTCAGCTACATCAATTGCCTCCTTTAAAGCATCTGCAGCACGTTGCCATTTTGCAGGTTCATAAGTTAAATTAAAATACGGTGTTCCGTCTTTTCCATTAAAACCAGCCATATCCTCATTACCATTAAATAATGGGCTTGCAGCCATTGTAAGTAATTCAGCTTTAATTCCTAAAGCTATAGGTCTGGTAATTCTACCTAGATCTTCTTGCGTATCTGTGATCATAGGTGGTAAATTAACCACAGCTTCATCGAGTAATTCTACAAGATAATTAACGCTAGGGTCTATTGGCTCTCTAGGAACCTGAATTTGATCTTCTGGTGCATCTACAGGTACAGCCTCTCTCATAATTGGAATTGGCCCGTACATTCGCATTAAATAGTAGTGATAATACGCTTTTAAGAATTTCGCTTCAGCAACCCAACGTAAACGCTCTGCCGGACCAAGGTCAGGTACTTGGCTCTCGTCTTCAATGTTTGCAATAAAAATATTACAGTGTCTTATTCCATCCCAAAGCTGATATAAATCCCCTGGACCACCTCCCTGGTAGCGACCTTCCCAAGCATCCATATACGGATTAGAAGAGCGCTGCAGGTTACGAGCAATGTCAAATGCAAAACTATTAAACGATGCATCTTGTGGGGGAATCCACGTCTCGTCTCCGGCTAAAAATGCAATATTATAAACAGCATCACCGTTTCTTGGCAAATAGGCATAACAGGTAAATAGATATTTTTCTGCTTCATTGCGTAATTTAAATGCCTGATCTATAGTTGCTACGTTATCGGGCACAACATCTAAAAATGTCTCTTCGCACGATTGTAAACCTACTGCTAACATCAATATACTAGACCATTTAAAAGTCTTAGTTATAGATGAAGCAAACGTAGCTTTAATTGTATTGAATGTATTTAAAATCATCTTTTTCATATTTTTAAAAATCTACACGTAAACCGATGTTATAAACAGACTGAATAGGATATCCTAAACCGTTGCCTCCCATCTCAGGATCCCAAAGCTTAAAACTGCTCCAAACTGCAAGGTTGGTTCCACTGAAATACAGACGAGCTGCTTTAAGACCTAGTTTGTTTGTTAAGCTTTCAGTAAAATTATAACCGGCTTCTACGGTTTTTAATCTTAAAAATGCCCCGTCACGCATCCACCAGGTAGATACTTGATTATTATTTTCTATAAAAGTATCTCCAAGTCTTGGCCAGAAAGCGTAGGAGTTACGGTTAGACTCAGACCAGTAATCATCTGCCACCACCTTTAATAAACCATTCTGATAAGGGCCATTGAGTACAAATGGTGCTATATTCTCTGGGTTTATAAAGAATGACGTTCTTGCTGCACCTTGAAAGAAAATACTTAGATCAAAAGATTTGTAACCTACTGTACCACCAAAACCATAAATGATCTCTGGGATTGTTGGATACCCAATAGGCACTTTATCATTTTCGGTAATGATACCATCACCATCAACATCTCGATATTTTATATCACCACCTGTATATTCTCCAAATTGTGTTGGTGAATTATCTACTTCATTTTGATCTACAAATAGTCGCTCAGCGATATAACCATATACCTGACTTACATTTTGCCCTATTTGCGATCTATAAGAAAGATTATCAGGATATGAAACTTCATCATACTGTAAAATTTCATTTGTGGCATAAGTCATATTACCTCTCAACTGCGCGTACCAGTTATTACCAAATTGCTCGTTATAGTCAAAAGAAAGATCCATACCTCTACTTTCTACTTCTCCAAAATTTGTTTGCGGTACCGCGGTTAGACCTACTACAGAACCTATATTGGCACGAGTTTGCAAAATATTATCGCGACGCTGCCTAAAAAAATCTGCAGTAAAATTGAACGACTTATAAAGTTCGATATCAATACCAAGGTTTATTTGCTCAGACTCCTCCCAACCAATATTAGGATTTGCATAACGTGATGTAAATACACCCGGACGATAATTACCAAATTGTTCTCCAAATGTAGATCCATAATTAGTATCGTTAAGATTAACGTTAGATAAATAGAAAAATCTATCATTCACGTTACCTATCTGATCATTACCTACTAAACCATAAGTACCTCTTATTTTTAAGTTAGACACAACATCTTTTACAGGCTCCCAGAAATTTTCTTCAGAAATTCTATATGCTAAACCAAAAGAAGGAAAGAAACCGTAACGATTACCTAAAGCAAAACGCTCTGAACCGTTATAACCAAAATTAAATTCAGCTAAATATTTACTGTCATAACCATAGGTAAATCGTCCGGAAAGACCGTGATTTCTATTAGCTAATGAATTTTGTACACTACCTGCGTTTCCTTGCTCAAAACTTGATAATAGATTGATAAGCATACCTGACACTGCATGTTTCTCATTAAATGTATGATCATAACTTAAAGCAGTTTCTAAATAGATTCTAGAATCTAGATTTTTATCTCCTTCACTGTAATTAAGATACTCTGTACCTGTTGTACCTATTGAACTTGGACCACCATCATTCAAGACATTGATTTCTAATTCACCCGTTTCTGGGCTAATATTAGATGAGTAATAAAATGGATTATATTGTCTAGAAACAGAATAGTAACTATATCTTCTTAGATATCCCATAGCACGAGCTCTAAGACCTTCAGTAATCATCCCAAGATCTTGTTTGATCTCAATTTGAGGCTGGATGGTTGAAGCTTTCCAAGTTTGATATCCTCGTACCATCTCTGCATATGGATTGATCAACAAAGTATTATCTCCAGATCGCGTTCGCGCACCTCCAAATAAAGGATGCTCAATAAACGGCAATTGGCTTTGAGGATAAATTTTAGGGAACTTTACGGGGTTTGACCATAATGCTAAGTTGAAGATACGACCTCCTCCTCCTACAGGACCATTATAATCATCAAACTGCCCGTATACACGAACAATACCAACTGTAGTTGGCGTTAGATTCACATCTATATTACTCCTAATCGAGTAATTTTTAAGTCTAATGTTACTATTAAAGTTATTAATACCTTCTACATCTAGTACACCATTATCTACATTGTAGGTACCCGAAATATAATAACGCGCATTCTCACCACCACCGGTAGCACTAAGGTTGATACCCTGATTAATAGTATAGTCAGAAATTAATTCGTCTGTCCAATTATTACTTGGATATAATAATGGATTATCACCTGCTGCAGTACGCTCTATTTTACTTTGACTATAAGGTAGCTGCGCATTTGGATTACGCGTTAATGCAGCCTCGTTTGCAAGTTGCATATACGTAATATTATCGGCAAAATTAAAATTTCGTGTGTTTGAAGATATGCGGGTTTCAGACCTTAAGTGAAATTGTGTTTTTCCTTCTTTACCCATTTTGGTACGAATAACCACAACACCATTTGCACCACGCGCACCATATACAGCAGAAGCAGCCGCATCTTTCAACACAGAGAATGATTCTATGTCATCTGGTTGTAAACGCGCCATATCATTGGTCGTAGATTCGATACCATCGATAAGAATAAGAGGGTTACGCTTACCCGAACCAAAAGTCCCTAGCCCCCTGATAAAGAAGTCTGAGTTATCAGCTCCCGGTTCTCCACTACGTTGAAAAGCAATCATACCTGAAACACGACCAGCCATCATTGTAGTAAGGTTACTTGTAGGGCCTTTAAGCTCTGCCGGATTTATTGCCGTGATCGAACTTACCAAACTACTTTTCTTTTGATTGGTGTTAAAACCTATAACTACCGTTTCCTCAAGCGATTCTAAATCAGGCTCAAGACTAATATCTATGGTTTCTTGATCGGTTACTTTTACCTCTCGTGTTTTAAAACCAACATAAGAGAAAATTAAAGTAGCTCCCTCTGCAACAGTTAAAGTATAATTACCATCAAAATCTGTTGAATTACCATTACTAGTTCC
>Ga0208029_1000402_pt1 | contig 27590 bp, 20 predicted proteins | sample MalvireepMed_s12_FD_184242 | JGI IMG/M metagenome (GOLD analysis project Ga0208029, IMG submission 184242) | Marine viral communities from the Global Malaspina Expedition - Malaspina viral metaG DeepMed_s12 (SPAdes) (version 2) | ecosystem: Environmental > Aquatic > Marine > Oceanic | place... | reverse complement strand
TAAGTATTAATAATTTTCGCAAACGTTAAAGTAAAACGTTTTAGCAATTATAATAAAACGTTTTACTAAAATTGCATTGAAAGTAAATAATTTTACATAAATTAACATAAATTGCAGTTTTTGTAAGCCATTTACAGAATTCTACAGTTTTTAACACCTTTTACACCAGTTAACTGAAAATAATTTAAAAATTTATCAAGCTTTTTCCATGCAAATAAAAGAATCTTCAAAAATGTATGATGTCATCATCGTGGGCTCTGGTGCCGGCGGCGGAATGGCAACAAAAGTTTTGGCTGATGCCGGACTCAAAGTAGCAGTGGTTGAAGCAGGACCTCATTTTGACCCTGCAGACCCTAAACAGCGTACTCAACTCAAATGGCCCTATGAATCTCCCAGACGTGGTGCCTCTAACCGTAGACCTTTTGGAGATTTTGATAGTGCCTACGGCGGTTGGGAAATTGAAGGCGAACCTTACACTCAAAAAGATGGAACCCAATTCGACTGGTTTCGATCTCGAATGCTAGGCGGGCGTACCAATCACTGGGGACGTATTTCGTTGCGTTTTGGTGAGCGCGATTTTAAACACAAAAGCTATGACGGGCACGGCGATGATTGGCCCATAAGCTATGAAGATGTAAAACCTTACTATGATAAGGTAGATAAGCTGATCGGCGTTTTTGGAACTAAAGAAAATATTGAGAATGAGCCTGATGGCTTTTTCTTACCTCCACCAAAACCCAGATTACACGAACTTTTCTACATCAAGGGAGCACGTAAGTCTAACATTCCTGTGATTCCATCACGTATGTCTATGCTTACCAAAAAGCTCAACGACGATAGGGGTATTTGCTTTTATTGTGGGCAATGTTCCCGTGCCTGTGCGGTGTATGCCGATTTTTCTGCAGGGACTTGTTTGATCTTTCCGGCGCAAAAGAGCGGCGGTCAGGTGGACCTTTTTGTCAACGCAATGGTGCGCGAAGTGACTACAAATGATGAAGGAAAAGCTACCGGTGTTTCTTACATCAGTAAAGACGATCGTAAAGAATATAAACTGAAAGGACGAATTGTTGTGCTTGCGGCTTCGGCATGTAGTTCGGCACGTATTTTATTGAATTCAAAAAGTGAGCAACATCCTAATGGACTAGGAAATAGCAGCGACATGGTAGGCCGTTATCTGCACGATTCTACCGGTGCGAGTCGATCTGCCTTCATTCCAGACTTGATGAATCGCGATACTTATAATGAAGATGGTGTAGGCGGAATGCACGTGTACACCCCGTGGTGGGGCGACAATAAAAAGCTGAATTTCCCACGTGGTTATCACATTGAAGTTTGGGGTGGTTTAGGTATGCCGAGCTACGGTTTCGGTTTTAATCCCAATGATCTCAACCGTTTCTTCAATCAAAAAGTGGGTGGCTATGGAAACAGTTTACGTTCAGATATTAAAAAATATTACGGTTCTACCATTGGTATGGCAGGTCGTGGCGAGTCTATCGCGATGAAAGACAATTATTGCGAGATCGACCCAACCACGGTTGATGAGTTTGGTATTCCTGTGTTGCGTTTCAACTATAAGTGGTCTGAATATGAAGTGAATCAAGCCAAACATATGAATGATACTTTTGAAGAAATTGTGCACAATATGGGCGGAACGATGCTTCAGGATGCTCCTTCAAAAGAATCAAATTACGGTCTAGAAAATCCGGGCCGAATCATTCACGAAGTGGGAACAACCCGTATGGGAAGCGATCCTAAAACTTCTGTAGTTAATGAATTTCAGCAGTTGCACGATGTAGATAACGTCTTTATTGTAGATGCCGGACCGTTTGTTTCTCAGGCTGATAAAAACCCGACCTGGACCATTCTTGCGCTTTCGTGGAGAGCTTCAGATTATATTATTGAACAATTAAAACAGCAAAACATCTAAATCATGGATAGAAGAGACAGTTTAAAATCGATGTTTTTAGGTTCGTTAGGAACCGGACTTTTACTCACAGGATGTGATCCTAATCTGGGCGAAAAAGAAGTTGAAATTGCGAAAGCTGCTGAAGATTATTTTGGCCGTACTCCTGAAGAACTCAAACTTATTGAAAAGCTAAAGTCAGAGCAGTTTTTTAGAGAACACGAGATGGACACTTTGAATGTATTATGTGCGCTTATTTTACCTGCAAATGAGGAATACGGAAGTGCTACAGATGCCGGTGTTCCTGATTTTCTTGAGTTTATTGTAAAAGATATGCCGTATTTACAAACGCCTATACGCGGTGGTTTGATGTGGCTGGACCATACTTCTAATTTAGAATACAACACCGAATTTAAAAGTGCTTCGGAAGAAAATCAGAAAGTTATTTTAGATACGATCGCTTTTCCTGATCCCGAAAAACCAAGCTGGGAACAACCGGTACAGGTACAGTTTTTCAGCTTGATGCGTAACCTAACGATGACCGGTTATTATACTTCAGAAATGGGAATTAAAGATCTGGACTACAAAGGAAATCAACCCAATATCTGGGATGGCGTTCCGGAAGAAGTTTTGCAGAAACACGGCGTTAGCTACGACCCCGAATGGATCGCAAAATGCGTCGACCAAAGTCAGCGTGGCGTCACCGCCGAATGGGATGACGACGGGAATTTGATAACCTAAAAACACGCCTAAATCAATAAAAAAACCTCCTGAAACAGGAGGTTTTTTATTTTTAATTATTATCAATCGGATCAAATTCTATCTTTAACATTCATCCTCTGATGTAAAATTCTTACTATTTCGACAGTATTTTTATCATCTTTTCGATAGAAAATAACGTGAGATTCAATGACGCTTACCCCTGTAGTGCTTTCGCAAATACCAGACAGATTTTCCTGTATTAAAGTTAGCAGCAATAAATTCAATTCGATTTATCAATAATTTATAATAGGTATCAGCTTGCTCTTTTGACCATTTGTGAAATGTGTATAACCAAATATGCTCTAAATCTTCAATCACTTGTTGACTTATACGATATCTGGCCTCACTCATAAATACTTCATGTGTAAAGCTTCAAGTGATTTTTCAGAATCAAATGCATCAACAAAACCACTCTGCTCCTCCGCCTCCAAAGCTTTAATCAATTCGCGTTCTTTAAGCTCCTCACGTTCAAATAAGCGCAATGCAGATCTGATTACTTCACTTACCGAACTATAGCGACCCGATTTTACTTCTTTATTTACAAAATATTCAAAATGACTTCCCAATGAAATTGACGTGTTCTTTCCCATTTTTAATATTTTAAATAAAAATACCAACTTTGTTGTGTATGAGTTGTGACTTGTCTCGTCACGAACCATTAAAAGTACAAAACTTCTCAGGAAAATCCGCTAGGATTTTCCTGAGAAGCACTAACCTAGCCATAATTTATACACGGCGCTGTAAAACGTTTTTATTTCAATTTATAAATTTCTTTATTATAAATTCCATTGTTTTAGTTTCTTCGTTGAGGTCGGTCGTTTTATCCATATACTTTTTAAAATCCAAAAATCTCAAAACTAAAATTCCGTCATTTATTTCATATTTTCCAGTTCCTTTTGCTCCAGAAATATAGCCAACACTCCCACAAGCTTTTTCGTTTACCGTATTTCTTTTTTCTTCAACAGTTAATGGTGACCAATTGTAGTATTTTAAATACTCAAACTCGTTGTTTTCGTTTAGCGTAATGTAAGTCAGTTTGTCGCAATAGATATGCTGTCCGGTTTCCAGATTTTCTTGCGCAAGAAGATTAAAACTTTTAAAGATAATTACAATTAGAATTAATTTTCTGAAGTTCATTTTATTAAATTTTTATCTAATTTACGTATATCCCTATTTAAAATACTTTTGAGCAAATAACTGTTTTGAATTAGTCAGGGCTTGCTTTCGGTTAGTCAAATGTTTTTACAACTTTTGGTATCTCAAACAAATGTTTTAAATCGAATGCTCAGGGTTCCATTTAACGACTTCATTCTTCAGCATCGAGTCAATAGCCATTTGCACGCAGATTGCGGTATTGGCTCCGGTTTTTAAGTCAGAAATCGGTTTGCTGTTATTCTTGATCGCGTCTCTAAAGTCCATTAAAGCCTGCTTGCTGGGATCTGCGTGGGTAAAGTCAAACGGAATTCCCTTTCCGGCTTCCCAAGGTATTGTAGCCCCCGCAACACCATCAACCTCAGCGCGTTTTTTTGTATAATTCCCTTCCGGATAGAACCAGCCTTTTACATAATCTAAAATGATGGTTCCCTTGTCGCCCATTACTTTGATCTGATAATCGTCCTTCGCATTGGTCGTTAAACAAGTAAAGGTCGCCTCTACGCCACTGGGATACGAAAATAAATGGTGTACATTATCAAAGGTTTCTCTACCGTCTTTCCAATAATCAATACCGCCGGTACCAAAAACCTGCGTTGGTGTTTCTCCCAGAACCCAATTGGTAAAATCGATCTGGTGCGAACATAATTCTGCGGTCAATCCACCGGAATATTCCCGATACATACGCCAGTTGATCATACGCTCCAGTTCTGGTTCTGGGACGGATCTTCGCCAGTTTCCGCTTCGATTCCATTGACATTCAAAAGCAGTGATCTCGCCTATTTTTCCATCTTTAATCAAATCAACTACGTGCGTATACAAACGCGAACTGTGGTACTGATGTCCGGTTTGAAAAACCAAATTTCCCTGAGCCGCATCAACAACATCCAACACGGCATCATAACCTTTTGCCATTGTTTTTTCACCATACACGTGCTTTCCGGCGGCAAGCGCATCAAGTTCAATCTGCGCATGGGTGCTGAAAGGCGTCGCCACCAAAACCGCATCAATACGTTTATCTTCGAGCAATTTTCGATAATCGGTATAGGCTTTTGCTGAATCTCCTGCGCGCTTCATTCCGTTAGCTAACCGAAACGGAATAACATCACAACACGCAGCGACTTCAATCCCTTCAATATTTTTCATCACCGAAATTAAACCGCCACCGCGATCGCCGGTTCCTATCACACCAATACGTATTGGCGCACTTGAACCCACATATTTATTGATATAAGCAAACCCCGGACTAGCAGAAGATACCGCCGCCGCTGCCAGACTGCTTTTGATCACAAAATCTCTACGTTTCATAGTCTCTTAAATTTTTGGTTCCCAATTAGGAGCGTACTCGCGTCCCCAAAGTTGCATCGCTTCGCGGTCATAAATGCGACCTGATTTAGCATCGATATCAAAACCGTGCCCTACGCGGTACGCCATATTTGCATAATGCACCATCGCCATACTTACCGAAGCATCTTCAATAGGCGCTTTTAAAGTTTCTTTACCGCGAATAGCCTCAAAAAAGTTTACCATATGCGCTGTGGAAGAGTCACCTCCACCGCCAAGCGCGAGTCCGCTTTCTGCGGTTTCTTCACTTTGTTTAATCACTTTTCCGCTACGATCCATAAGCACATAATTAGAACGATCTACCAAAACCGAACCCTCGGTACCAAAAATAAGCGTACCACGGCCGCGACCATACGTATTGTAGCCGTTACGGCTTTTTCCGTCCCAATTGATGACTTTATCATCGTCGAATTTGAACGTAGCATACATGGTATCATACATTTCCCAACCGTCATTTTTGAAATGACGCTTTTCGGCTTGCACTTCAGCATAATTAGGAAACTCAACGCCCAAAGCCCATCTAGCGATGTCGAGTTCGTGCGTGGCATTGTTTCCGGTTTCTGCGGTGCCGTAATTCCAACCATACCAATGCCAGTTATAATCCCAGGTTTCGCTCGTGTACGCTCTGCGTGGCGCCGGCCCTTGCCAAAGCTCCCAATCTAATCCGTTGGGTACAGCCGCCTGTTTTTGCTCCGGTGTTTCCCCACGCGTATTGGAGTAAAAAGCCACGGCTTTGTACACATCTCCAATCACGCCTTTATGAATTTGATCTATAATCTCTATAGTGTGCAGCGACGAGCGCTGTTGATTGCCCATTTGCACGCGTTTGTCAAACTTTTTTGCCGCCGCAACCAAGAGTTCGTTTTCATTCATATTGTGGCTACACGGCTTCTCGACATACACGTGTTTGCCCGCTTTTAACGCCATAATAGAACCCGGCGTATGCCAATGATCTGGAGTTGCATTTACGAGAACATCTACCTCCTTATCTTCGATCACTTTGCGAATATCATTCTCCAGTTCTGGTGTGTAATCAATATGTTCTTTAAAATTCTTTAGCGCGTTCAACCGGCTTTTTTCCATCACATCGCATAGGTACAGTAGACGTACGTTAGATTCCTTACGAGCAATGGGCGCATAATAGGCGCCCAAACGTCTGCCTAATCCTGCGACAGCAACATTTAGCCGATCATTAGCACCTATGATATTGCGATAACTACTCGCAGCCATTCCCATTGTGGTGTTGCTCAAGGCTAAAGCGGTGCCGCCCAAAATTGATTTATTGATAAACGATCTACGTGTTGTCATACTACAATACTTTGATTTTGATGTTTTTAAATGCTACCCGATCTCCGTGATCTTGCAATAGAATATTACCTTTTTCAAAAGTGCCGAAGCCCGGCCAATCTTTGTATTTACTTTCTTCAACCAATTGTAAAAACACATCACTGCCTCGGTCATATTCCAATACTTTCACGTCGTTTAACCAATGCTCTACGTGCTTGTTTTGACTCACGATTCGAGCTGTATTCCATTCGCCGATGGGATTTACCGGTTTATTAGGATCAGCCTGAATCAAATCGTATAAAGATGCTAAGGTGCGGCTTCCTTCGTGATTGCCCAGCTTGGCATCAGGATGACGCGCATCATCCAGAATTTGATATTCTAAACCTATTGAAGAACCTTCGCCTTTGTTCAATTCGGTATCTACATAATATTTTATCCCGCTGTTGGCACCTTCGGTAATTTTAAAATCTACTTTAAGTTCAAAATCCCGGTACAGCTTTGTAGTCACGATATCGCCACCGGCAGCCGATTCTTCCCCTCCGGTGGAAAGCACGATGAGTTCGCCATCTTCAATTACCCATCCTTTTTCAGGAAAATGATCTAGTTTTCCTCCGCGCCATCCTTCGGTAGTTTTTCCATCCCAAAGCAATTGCCAACCAGATGCTACTTCTGCTTGTGTCAGATTATTTTTAGTATTGAAAGCAGGCAAGCTCATTTGTTTACTGTATTGCTGCGGATTCTCTGTAATGATCTTGATGTTCTTCCATCTAATTTCCTTTCCGGGTTCATCCTCTGAACCTATCGCGTGCACTTGTAATGCGATAAATCCTGAAGCGGTCTGGTCATCTACCAGATGCGCCGCCTCAACCCCATTGATCCAGGTTTTTAAAGTATCACCCAAGGCTTCCACACGGTAATGATTCCATTCATTTTGCTTGAAAGCCTGTTGTGCTTTAGGATTGTTCTCTAATGAATACAACCAACCTCTGCGCGCTTCATCATAAATGCCAGCACTCCAAGCACGGTCTGAAGGATCGATTTCTATCTGATAGCCGTGTACGCGTCCATTCCTAAAATCTGGCGTGCTGAGGCTGCGTATTTGAATTCCGCTATTCATCGAAGGATCAACTTTATAATCCAATTCCATAATAAAATCTCCATAATCCTGTGTCGTTGTAAGAAACGAATTGGGCGTATTCGCCACAGTGGTTCCAACTATTTCATCACCTTCTATGCGATACGCTGCTTTGCCATTGAGTTGTTTCCAACCGTCGAGTGAAGTCCCATTAAACAAGTTTTGCCAAGGTTCGTCTGCCGTTTGTGATTCATTTTTACAGCCTGTAAAAACCAGCAAACCTAGTGCTGACAAGACTAAATACTTAGATACTATAGTATTCATAAATACGGTTTATTAATTAACTGTTAGCTATACGTTTAAAGATACGCAATCGATATAGCAATAAGACTAAAAAATAGCGAGACTTCAATTAAGAAGCCCCGCTATCACACACACTAGTTTAATTCAACTTTTGATATAAACTTATCTTTGATTCCCCAATCTTCATTGGGCGTAGCTGCTGTTTCTATGATCAAGTTTCCACCGGAAGTCAACTCTTTATGCGTGAGCCAATTTCGGTTTAAAGCCTTTCCATTAAGAGTCACCGATTTTACATAGAAATGCTCCTTGTTATAATTTTTTACTGAAATACTAAAGGTCTTCCCTGAGGCAAAATTCAGTTTTACTTCTTTAAAAATAGGCGCTGTTAGATAGTAAACCGGACTTCCTACATTTGCCACCGAAAGCCCCAAACTGTGAAGCACAAACCACGAAGACATCGTACCCGCATCATCATCCATCGTACGCAAGTAGGCTTTGGGCTTGTTCTGATATATGCGCCCCACATAAGGATCTATCCCTTTGCTGTTGTCGTTAAAATAGGTTTGTACCACGGTGTCTAAAAGAATTTCTCTAAAGAGCTTTTGTGATTTCCAAGGCTGGCTTGTCGCATTGTACAATCCCGGAACTTGCAAATCTGGTTGATTGGCGTGATTGTAATTAAACTCTTCAAAAAACTGGTCTAATTGGTTCTCAAAAGTTTCGGCACCACCTGCTAATTCTTGCAAGCCATTTACATCCCAAGGTACAAACCAGCGGTATTGCCAGATCGTCCCTTGATACAAGCCGCGTGCTTGCATTCGATCTACATCATTTTTTGACAGATCTTTAAAGTCTTTATCCCAATAAGCTTTATAATCTAAGGCTTTATCTAGATACGTTGCACCCGCTGCTTTGTCACCTGTCGCTTTGAGAATTTCACTCATCGCCCAGAGATCGTAAGACGACTCTAAAGCTTTATCAGGAGCGCCAAAATCTAAATGATCAGCCTCATAAAGGAGCGAATCTTTTATAGATTCAAAATCGACGTCATAACCTTTTTTATAAGCATCCAATAGCACAACCATGGCATGTTCTGTACGTACTGTAGGCGACGTCTCGTGTTCTGTCGCCCAATTCTTTTTCCCAAAACGGTATAAATTGGCAATACTGGTCGTGATATCTTGATAAACTTCAGGATGCGCTAAAGATAAAAACGGCAACTGCTCGCGGTAATTATCCCAAATCGCCCAACCGTTATAGACTTTATAATCCTCATTTTGCACAGAACCATCTGTGGCTCTAAACGTGCCGTCTTCTTCGGAAACTAAAAATGGAGACTGCGCAGTTCGATACAACAGCGAGTAGAATAATTCCAGGCGATCTTTTTCACCAGCAACTTCAATGGTGTTCAAATAAGCATTCCAACTTGCTGAAGCCTTTTCTTTTAAAGTCTCAAAATCATCTGAAGTAATGCGTTTTTTAGCGTAACCTTCATTTACTGAAGAAAAACCAACTTGAACTCCTGCTGCTTTTCCCAATCCTTTGACGAGCAATTGGTGCTCCCCTACTTTCTGAATTTGTGCTTCTTCCGGCAATTTAATTGCATAATAAATACGATAGGTTCCGGCGTGGCAGGTAGTTTTGGTGTCAATATACCCCGAGATCAAGTTTCGGCGTATCTCGTGTGTTTCAGCAACAAAACGATTACTCAAGGCAAAAGAAAGGTCGATGTACAGTCCGCTATTAGCATTAGGAAAGCTGTATTGATGCATTCCTAAATTTTGCGCTACGGTGAGTTTAGCGTCAATTCCATTTTCAAAATTCACGTGGTAAAAACCGGGAACCGCATCTTGCGCTTTTTTGATGAGTTTAGTATCTACTTCAGCATTTAAAATGGGTTTTATGAGAATATTACCACCGCTACCTGTACAGCCCACGCCTTCCATCCGCGTATGTGTAAAACCGTCAAACTGCTTTGCATAATACTCGTAACCCGTATGTTGATGCGGATTGGTTTGCGGTCCTAAATTCATCATATTGAACGGCGTAGTCGCCGATGGAGACATCTGCCCGTGATCACCGCTGGTTCCCAAAAATACATTGACATTATCTGTTAATGACTCTTGCGCAACACTCGTAAAGACCAATACTAAAGTAAAAAGTACCGCTATATAGTTTTTCATTAAGAAGGCTTCAGTGGTTATTCCTTAAAGTTAGGGTTTAGCTAGATTAAACTGTTTCGGCAATGTTATGTTTTCTATGAATCCAGATTCCGTAGATCGCAATAAGCGTAAAACAAAGCACCGGCAGTAAGAACGAAAGGTTCATTTCAGAAAGGCCCAAAACGGTGATATCGTTAACACCAACGCCACCAAGGTCGATAATCATTCCTTGAAGTTTTGGTAAAAGCGCGCCACCTACAATGGCCATAACCAAACCTGCGGCACCAATCTTTGATTGATCTTCTTTTAAACCCTCTAAAGCGATCCCGTAAATTGTAGGGAACATTACCGAAAGGAACAAGGACACCATCACTAAACTATACAGTCCTACTGTTCCCTCTAAAATCACAGCTCCTAAGGTGAATACCCCACCAAGAGCGGAAAAATAGCTCAAGAGTTTCCCTGAACTCATAAACTTGAGTAGATAGGTACCTATAGCACGCCCCACGGTGAACAAAACAAAAGCTCCTAACTGATAATTTGCAGCGGTAGAACTGGAAATTCCTTTAGACTCTGCATATTGATAAATATAAGTCCAGCAGCCAATTTGTGCGCCCATATACAATACCAAAGAAAGTACGCCGAGCGTATATTTCTTATTCTTAAAAAGCTCTGCAAAAGTATCTTTAACACTAGGAATTTCCCCGTCACCTTTAGCCTGAGGCATTTTATTAACGGCGATAAGAATCAAGATCGCTAAAACAACCAGACCTAAGATCACGTATGGATTACGAATTACCATCAGATCTGCAGATTTGATCAATAACTTTTGTGCTTCGGGCAGTGCCGAAAAGTTCTCAACGTCATCAGACTGCAATAGATCAAGTACAAAAAACTTTGCTGCGAGTAAGCCTACGATCAATCCTACAGGATTAAAAGCTTGTGCTAAGTTCAAACGTTGAGTTGCCGTTTTTTGATCACCCATCGCTAAGATATAAGGGTTTGCTGTAGTCTCTAAAAACGCCAGACCAAAAGTTAGAATATACAAGCCCAAACAGAAAAACCAGAAAAGTCCGGTAGTTGCTGCCGGATAAAATAATAAGGCGCCGCCGGCGTAGAGCGTGAGACCAACCAGAACTCCAGATTTATACGAGAACTTACGTACAAATAAAGCGGCCGGAAGCGCCATGCAAAAATATCCTCCATAAAAAGCCATCTGTACCCAGGCGGCTTGTGAATTGGACAACTCTAACACCTTTTTAAAAGCCTGGACCATAGGATCTGTAACCGCATTTGCAAAACCCCAAAGGGCAAATAACGAGGTCACCAAAATAAAAGGAAGTAGTAATTTTTTAGGTACAACCGGAGTTGCTTGCGTTTTATCCATTATAAACTATTTGAATCTGTGCTTCTTAAATCATCACACTACACAATCGTTGTAGTACAAGAATTCTAAACTTTAAATTTTTTTATACTTGTATGCTTTTTAACGAAAACGATCTCGATATCGTTTTCACTAAAACGTTTTACTTTTGTAAATCTAAACGTTTTTATTTAAATCAAAAATTAAATGTTGAAGCTTGATTTAAATATGCTGTTTTAAGATCTAAGTTCTATAGCGATCAAGACTTAAAATAAGCATCAAAAAACAGCAAATGATACTTGATAGCATCCCGCCAAACATCCCATGTATGACCTCCGGGCGTGGTTAAAAATCGGTGCGGAATATTCATATATTCCAATTTAATATGAAGTTTTACATTGGCATCATAAAAGAAATCTGAAGTCCCGCAACTGATCATGAGTTGTAAGGCATTGGGCGTTAACAATGATGTCATATTGATCACGCTATTGGCTTCCCAACGGTCCTGATGTGCTGCATAAGCACCCAAATATTCTGAAATCTCCCAGTTATTTGGAAAGGGTGTAATGTCTACCCCACCACTCATACTACCCGCAGCTCCAAACACATCTTGATGTTTAAAAGCAAGGTAGAGGGCGCCGTGACCGCCCATACTCAAGCCAGAAATGGCTCTTCCGCTTCGGTCTTTTATGGTGCTGTAGGTATTATCTGTGAACGCCACTAATTCTTCAGCTACGTAAGTTTCATACTGGCTCTCTAGTTTTACCTCGCTGTCAAAATACCAACTGTTATAATTTCCGTCAGGACTTACAAAAATCATCTGATAGATGTCTGCCAATTCCAGCAATTGTGGAGCTCGCTTTGGCCACTCGGTATAATTTCCGGAATGGCCGTGGAGCAAATAAACCACAGGATATTCTTTTGAGGTATCGTAAGCATCAGGAGTGATCACCATTGCTTTGATGTCTTTATTCATCGCAGCGCTGTGCGTGGTAACCGTTTCTAATTTACCTGCATACGTAAGCGTACAGATAAGCAAAAACAAAGCTAGAATGACTTCACGTATACTTCTCATACTTTTCAAATTTTCAAATTAATTCGGGAATACATCTGTTGCCTTGGCCATAGTATTCCACTCTTCTTGCATCGCTTTTAAGCGCTCAGGATATTTTGCTGCCAGATTATTCATTTCTGTACGATCTTCTTTCAGATTATACAATTCCCAATCTGCATTACCGTCAAGCTTAACGAGTTTCCAATCGCCCTGACGTAAGGCTGCTGCGCCAAAATGCTCCCAAAATAGCGTTTCATTAATCGGTGCTTCTTCTGTATTTGTAAAAGCCGAAACCATACTTTCTCCCATATACGGGTCGATCGTTTTTCCATTGAATTCCTCCGGATAAATCGCTCCTGAAAGCTCCAATAAGGTAGGCATAATATCAATAATATGCGCTGGTTGCGATTTTACAAGGCCTTGTTCTTTGATTCCTGCCGGCCAGTGTACGATGAAGGGCGAAGTGATTCCGCCTTCATAAACGCGGGCCTTCCAATATCTAAACGGAGTGTTGGCTACGTTTGCCCAAACCGGACCAATACCAGACATCACTGTTTCAGGTCCCGGAAGGTGATCTTCACTCTTCTTTACAGGATAGTGAATTTCGCGACCATCACGTGTTTCTGAAGGACGGTCAAAACCAATGCCGTATTGAGAAGGACGCTCAGAACTTGCTCCGTTGTCTGACATAAACATAATCACTGTATTATCAAGTTGGCCGGTTGCTTCTAACTTGTCAATGAGTTTCCCAATGTTTTGATCCATTCGGTCTATCATTGCGGCGTGAACCGCCATCGCACGGGAATCCCAGTTTTCATTCTCATTTTCTGCCCACTTCAAGTCGGGAAACATAAATTCAGAAAGTTTGGTCGTGTCTCCTTTAAAAATACCTTTCTCGATAAGTTTTTTATAGCGTTCTTCTCTAATTTTTTGCCAGCCTTCGTCATAGACCTGCTCGTATTTCTTGATTTCTTCCTCGGGTGCCATTAAGGGCCAGTGCGGTGCACAATGAGCCACATAAAGAAAAAAGGGCTTTTCTTCTCTTACAAAATGGTCAACATAAGCAACGGCAGAATCACCGATGGCATCAGTATAGTAAAAATCTTCTGGAACTTCTTTTACGGGTTTTGTACCATTTACCAACGCAAACGGATCAAAATAATCTACCACTCCCCAAATGTTTCCGTAGTATTTATCAAAACCACGCGCTGTAGGATAAGTATCTAAATCTGAAAACGTTTCTTTTTCTGTCTGATGGTTTAACCATTCTAGTTGCTCATTTCCACCCAAGTTTTCTGTTGGTGAAACATGCCACTTCCCAACCATTCCGGTTTGATAGCCGGCAGTTTTTAAAACTTCGGCCAAGGTTACAGTTTGTTCATCAAGACGACCGCGATATCCCGGAAGATTACGATCCATCGTCATCTGACCAATTCCCGCCTGATGCGGATATTGCCCGGTGAGTAATGCCGCGCGAGAAGGGCAACATCTCGACGTGTTATAAAAGGCATTGAAGCGTAAGCCATTTTCTGCAAGACCATTCAAGGCCGGAGTATCTACTTCCCCACCATAACAGCCTAGATCTGAAAAACCAAGGTCGTCTGCCATAATCACAACAATATTCGGTTTTTGTGGTGTTTCCAAAGCAGCCTGATTTTCAGAAGCCGAATCATTTTTACAATTGATGAAGAAAAGTGAAAGTGTAGAAAAAAGACAGATCTTTCTAGCTAGTGGTTGTATCTGGTGTAACATATTTAAAGACTAAAACGTTTTACTTTTGTTGTAAATGTATTCTTTTCAAATCAAAAAATCAGGATTCCCGTTTTAGAAAATCCTGATTTCCAATTTTAAATTTTATGCTGAAGCCTATTCATTAAGCGCATTGATCACTTCGGTATTGATCTTATTAACACGCTTGATATCTAATTTATCAATATCACGATCGTAAGTCATCAACCCGTTGATCTCCCCTTCTACGTCAGTAGTTTGTGTGTAGATCGCTCCAGAGAATCCGGCGCTTACAAGTTCTTTCAACTTTTCAGCATAGTCTACATATTCATCGGTTACCTCTTTTGAGTTATTGAATTTCACATAACCCCAATTGTTTCCGGTTTTCCAAAGATGTCCTTCCAACGGAAGTCCGATTCCTCCATACTCTCCTATTACATTCACACGATTGGCATCGTACAAATACATATTAGGCGCAGGATAATGGTGTAAATCCAGAATATCACCGGTCTGGAAGAAATTACCTCCACTAGCCGAATTAACCAAACGAGAAGGATCATATTCATTGGTCCAATCTGTGATTTCAATGGTCTTGAATTGCCCCCAAGATTCATTAAATGGCACCCAGATCACGATACTTGGATACGAATAGAGATAATCCATAATTTCTTTCCACTCTTTACGGTAGATCGCTTCTGACTTAGCGCTACGCTCAAACTCGTTCCCTTTATGGTAATCGCGATTTTGCCAGTCGTGCGAGTTATCACCGTTAGGCATATCCTGCCAAACTAAAATCCCCAAACGATCACAGTGCGTATACCAGCGCGCAGGCTCTACTTTCACGTGTTTACGTATCATATTATAACCGTATTCTTTGGTTTTTACAATATCGTATTTAAGCGCCTCATCAGTTGGTGCGGTGTATAAGCCATCAGGCCACCAACCTTGATCAAGCGGACCAAATTGAAAGTAATCTTTATTATTCAGTTGCATACGCATAATGCCTTTATCGTCTCTTTTCTTAGAGATCTTACGCATAGCGAAATACCCATCAACGGCATCCTGAGTCTTTCCGTTGTCTAAAAGTGTGATTTTAGTATCGTATAAAAACGGAGATTCTGGTGACCATAATTTAGCATCCGGAACAGCCATCACAATAGGCTCACCAACGGCTGCCTTAGTGGTTGCAAGGGTTTTATTTCCGTCAAGAATACTAACCTCAACAACATCACCGTACGTAGTTCCTGCAGCGGCAACTTCAAAAGAGATCGTACTTTGATCAATATCTGGAGTCGTACGTACCTCTTCGATATGCTTTTTACTCACAGGCTCTAACCAAACCGTTTGCCAAATCCCGGTTACCGGCGTGTACCAAATTCCGTCCGGATTTTTTACTTGCTTTCCTCGTGGTTGAGGACCATCACTTGTAGGGTCCCAAACCTTAACGGTGAGCTCTTGTTTTCCGCTCTTTAAAAACGGACTAATATCAAATGAGAATGGCGTGAACCCTCCGGTATGCGAACCAATTTTCACTCCATTCAACCACACTTCAGTTTCCCAATCAACCGCACCAAAATGTAATACTACTTCTTTATTCTTCCAATTTGAAGGAACTGTAAATTCACGATTATACCATACCTCTTGATCTGCACCCACTTCTTTCATCACGCCAGAAAGACTTGACTCTACCGGAAACGGCACCAAAATTTTTCCATCAAAACTTTCAGGAACAGCAGCTCCTTTTTTCTGAATACTATATCCCCAAAGACCATTTAGGTTTTGCCAGGCATCACGCTCCATAATGGGCCGTGGATATTCTGGCAACACGTTATTGACATCAATTTGGGACGCCCATTTTGTTTTGATCTTGTCACCGGCGGGCTTCCACTGTGCCGTGAGTGTCGATGTAGCAAAAGCCAAAATGGCTAAAACTTGAATTTTTTTCATCTTAAATACTAGGATTAAAATGGACGTCTCCATAAATTACAACGTTGTAATTCTGAAGAACACCATACATTTGTTTTTCAAAGTACGTTATAGAATCACCTAATTTTATCAGGATTTCGTATCAATTTGGTATTAAATTCATTCAAAATCAGCATATTTTTAAATTTCACGGGTATTGTGAGACGATATGTTGAAATGCTGAACTGTATTATTGGTTTGATAGCTGTATCTTTTAACCCATAAATTTTCAGGTTTTGAAATACATCATTTATTCGCTTTTTTCACTCCTATTTTCGACGCAACTGCTCTTAGGTCAGGACTACTATTTTGAACATTACACGGTAGAAAACGGTTTATCGCACAACACCGTTTTGTCTTCCCTTCAGGATTCTAAAGGATTTTTATGGTTTGGAACCAAAGATGGTCTCAATCGCTTTGACGGTTACACCTTCAAACGATTTCAGAATAAACCCAATGATCAAAAGCATTTATTAGGAAATTATGTAGAATCGCTTTTAGAGTACGACGGCAATATTTACGCAGGAACAGATAATGGATTATTTAGATATGATTATAAACTTGAGAATTTCACTTTATTAGAGGGAACCGAAGACATCATCATTCAAGACCTGGAGTACGATGGCGACGGTAATATCTGGTACATTGGTAATGGTACGCTTTATAAATACAATACAGCAAACCATAAAACATCAGACTTTCCTACCAGCAATTATTTTGTTGCGACCAAACTCTTAAAAACACCTGATGATGGTATCATTGTTTCCAGCCTTGACGAGTTGTACCGCTATGACCCGACTGACGCGAGTTTTAAACATTTAGGCTTTCATATCGATAACATCGAGCTTTCGGCTTTTAACATCAATAAATTATTGATGCTTGATGAGCGCACCATATTGATGGGTACGCACAATTTTGGAGTACTGGCATTTGATTTAAAAACCAAAGAATCACGCCCGTTCCTTCCGGTTGAAAATCCGTTTTACATTCACGATCTGGTGCTAAAAAACGATGATGAGCTCTGGGTTGCTTCAGAATCAGGAATTCATATTTTCAACATCAAAACCAAAGCTTATACCAATCTCAAAAAAAACATCAGTGACCGTTATGCACTTTCAGACAATGCGGTCTATACGTTAACTGTAGATAATAACGGTGGCGTTTGGGCGGGAACCTATTTTGGCGGAATTAATTATTTCGCACCTGCGTATCGCTTCTTTAAAAAATACTTCCCAAAACCCGGTCAAAATGCCATCGTAGGTAATGCGGTAAGAGAAATTAAAGAGGATCAAAACGGGATGTTATGGATAGGTACAGAGGATAACGGACTGAGTAAATACAACCCAAAAACAGACCGTTTTACCAACTTTAAGTCAAAAGAGGATGGCGGTATTTTAACGCATCACAACATACACGCTTTGATGCCTGATGGTGACCGCATTTGGGTAAGCTTTTTTGATAACGGGATTGACGTCATCGACATTAATACCAATCGCGTCCTCAAACATTACCAAGTGGGTAATTTGGGGAAAGAGCGCAATAATTTTGTATTCTCCCTCATCAAGAGCAGTAGCGGTCGAATTTATGCGGCAACCGTACGGGGTGTAAAATATTATGATCCTAAAACCGATAACTTTATCCTCTGTGATCAGTTTCCTGAAAATTATCATTACACCTCTTTTATAGAAGATCATAATGGCGTGTTATGGGCCGGATCCTATTGGGCTGGCTTGTACTACTACAATCCAAAAACGGGAGAAAAAGGCTATTATCAAGAAGAAAATGCACAAGATAAAACCATAAGTCATAATCATATTAACGGAATCTATGAAGATGACACGCAGCGCCTATGGGTTACTACTGAAAGTGGACTCAATCTATTTAATCCACAAACCGAAACTTTTGAAACCTTTACCACAAAAGATGGATTTCCCAGTAATGTGTTTTATGCCATCATCGAAGGTGATAAGGGTAAATTATGGGCAACCACAGCCAATGGGCTCACCGCTTTTGACCCGGAACTTAAAGACATTAAAACCTTTACTAAAGCTCAAGGACTCTTAGGAAATCAATTCAATTACAATAGTATTCATAAAGATGAACAAGGTCGCATTTACGCAGGTAGCGTTAATGGAATGATACGCTTTGATCCTGCCAGCTTTATCCAAGATGCTTATACAGCGCCCTTATATTTGACAGGCTTGCAGGTCAACAATAAAGAAATCGCTGTGCAGGAAGAAGGTGATATTCTCCTTGAGTCTATGGCGAGTCTTGATAAACTTGTTTTAGGGCCGGAGGATTCCTCGTTTAGTATTGATTTTGCTGCGTTAGATTATACAGCGCCAGAAATGACGCGCTATTGGTACAAACTCGATGGCTTGTCTAACGACTGGATCGATCTGGGAAATAACAACACGGTACATTTTACAAAACTGAATCCCGGCAATTACACCTTAAAAGTGAAAGCGCGAAACAGCAACGGGGTCTGGAGCGAAGAAAGCAAACCACTTGCGATAGAGATCCTGCCTCCTTTTTACCTTACCAATCTGGCTTTTGTGTGTTATGTTGTTTTTGCGATTTTAGGTATTGTAGCCGTTTTTAGAGTCTACCATTTATACCTTGCCCGTAAAAACAACCGAAGAATCAAGCAAGCCAACGATAAAAAAGAAAAAGAGGTATACCAGGCTAAAATTGAATTTTTTACCAATATCTCACACGAGATTCGCACACCATTAACACTTATAAAAAGTCCGTTAGAGAAAATTCTAAAGTACAAAGATGCTTATCCGGAAATCGCCGATAATCTGAAAATTATGAACAAGAATACCAACCGTATTCTTAATCTGGTGAATCAGCTACTCGATTTTAGAAAGACCGAAATTGAAAATATGAGTCTCTCTTTTGTAAAGACCGATGTGAGCCAGTTGGTGCGCAAAACCCAAAGTCGGTTTACCGAAGCGATAGCGGATCAAGAAATGCAACTTCATCTTGATCTCGCATCTGACGTTAATGCAATTGTTGATCCTGAAGCGCTGAAAAAAATATTGAGTAACCTGTTGAGTAATGCAATCAAATATGGTGAAAAGCATATTTATCTTCAACTGGAAAAAACCGAAACAGACTTTAGCATCATTGTAAAAAATGACGGATACTTGATTCCCGAGACGATGAAGCAAAAGATATTTGAACCTTTTTATCGCTTATCTGAAGGACAAAATCAGGCAGGTACCGGGATTGGTTTGTCTCTGGCACATTCGCTTAGCGAGATGCACGACGGCAGCCTAAAGCTTCAAACAAAGAACGATGGCTTAAATACTTTTGTCGTTACGCTTCCGCTGCATCAAAAGAAACATTTTGAACTCTTCGATCCTAAATCAGAAACCGAAGAACCTCTTAAAACTCCCGAAAAACCGGTTAAACCTTCCGCAGAAACAAAACCTGTGGTTATTGTAGCAGAAGATAACCAAGACCTCCGGGAATTTGTGACCAAAGAACTTCAAGAAACCTATCAGGTTTACGCAGCTCCCAATGGTGAGATCGCCTTACAATTACTTGAAGAGCATAGTGCGCATTTGGTAATTAGTGATATTGCAATGCCTGTAAAAGACGGCTTTACGTTGTGCCGTGAAGTAAAGACCAACATAGAAACCAGTCACATCCCTGTGATTTTACTCACTTCAAAAAATGCGCTTTCGGCTAAAATTGAAGGTCTTGAGTCTGGTGCAGATGCCTACGTAGGCAAACCTTTCTCGGTAGATTTTTTAAAGAAACAAGTGGCGAACCTCATCGAGAATCGCAAGCACATTATGCAGCATTATGCAACTTCCCCTCTTGCGCATATGCGCAGCATGGCCAATACCAAAACAGACGACGCTTTCATCAAAAAACTAGATGAGACTATTGCCAATAATATGGCCGACTCTAATTTGAATGTTGAAACTCTGGCCGAAATCATGCATATGAGTCGTTCTACGTTGTATCGCAAAATTGCCGAAATCACTAATTTAAGTCCGAATGAACTCATTAATATTTCCCGACTTAAAAAGGCCGCAGAACTGCTTAAAACCGAGAATTATAAGATTTATGAAGTTGCAGAAATTGTAGGTTACAATTCGGCTACGAGTTTTGGTCGTAACTTTCAGAAACAGTTTCAAATGACGCCATCAGAATATGTTAACAGCAATCAATCTATTCTATAAAAAAGCCCGGAATTCCGGGCTTTATAAATGTTTTTGAAGCTTAATTGCTATTCCTCTTTTTTGATAAAAATGTAATCCCGTAACTCCGACTGGCGTAAGCCTTCGATCAATTCTGCTACGGTGAGCGCATTTAATTTTGCTCCGTCATGACTCGTGTGCGTATGATCATCCGGGAAAAACTCAGCTACTTTTTCTTTACCCATAGCTTCGTATTTTTGAGCTACCGCTTCATTTAGATTTAAGAAATGTCCGCCAGCCTGATCTACTGCTTCTTTAGCCCATTTCACATAGGATTCGGTAGGGCGTTCCACCTTTCCGTTAGGCCATTCGTTACGCGGAATCATACTCAGTACGATTGGTGTAGCTCCGGCTGCTTCGGTTTCTTTAATGTATTGTTTCATATACCAGCCGTAGGTATGCACGGTTTCAACACCTGTACTATCGCGCTGGACGTCTTGAGTTTCATCACCCATTCCTTTTAGCGAACCCCGATATTTAGGCTGATCTACACGCCCGCCATCGTTATGCCCAAATTGCATCAACACAAAATCTCCGGGTTCTAAACGCTCTTTCACTTCATCCCAAAGCCCTTCGTATCTAAAGGTACGGCTACTTCTTCCGCCGCGCGCCTTGTTATAAACGGTCATTCTGGTCGTGTCTACATGCTGTGAAAAATACACACCCCAACCTACTTTACCATCCTGGCCGTTGCTGGCCACTGTAGAATCTCCGATGATGAACAAATTGCGCTTTCGCGGAAGCGTGATCTCAGGATTTTCAAGCACATATTCTTTTAAAGAATTATCACTTTCCTGAAGGCCTTCTGCGATCAAAGAGGCTGCTAAAACCGCTCCCTTAGCCGAAGTATGCGTGTGGTCCCGCTTGTAAAAAAGGTTTCCGGTTACTGCATCTTCACCTTGAGCTTCCATTGCAGAAGCCATTTTATCGTTCAGATTGATGAAGGTTACTCCCTCTTCATCGGCGATTTGTTTTGCCCAACCGCCGTAGCTTTTATCGTTGCGCGGCACTTGCCCATCCTTCCAGTCATTGCGTGGAATTGGCGCCATGATTACAGGAATAGCTCCTTTAGCCTTTGCTTCGGTAACCACTTTACGAATGTACCAGCCATAACTGTGCACTACTTCATGCTCACCGGTAAGTATATTGTCTATTTCTTCAGTTTCTTCACCGGTTCCTTTGATGGTTCCGCGTGCGCGAGAATCATCATTAAGAGCTCCGCTATCGTTATGTCCAAACTGGATCAACACATAGTCGCCTTTTTGTAAACTGTCTAACACCGGCTGCCAAAGCCCTTTACTTTGAAAGGTGCGGCTACTCGTCCCACCCAAAGCGTGATTTGCTACCTTAACTTTTGTGGTATCTAAAAACTGACCAATAAAATCGCCCCAGCCCCAAAGACCGCCATCTCCTTTACCGCTTCCATTTTTAACCGTAGAATCACCCACGCAATACACGGTAGGTTGTTGCGCTTGCGCAGTATCACAACTTGTAAAAAGTACTGCTGAAAAAAGCACTAAAAATGCTGAAAGTATTCTCATATCCATAATTATTTAAAGTCTACATCTGTTCTAAAGTCAAACCAAAGTTTCATCGAGATCCCATCGTCACCACTTTTGATCCTAATATTTGAAGGCTGACTGCTAGGACCTTGTTGCGATAAAGGTTTAAAGGCGCGTTGCCCCGAAATCTCATACATAAAAGAGATATTCCCCGGAGGAAATGAAGGCTGAAAATGACTGCCTCTAAATCCGTTTTGAGCTTCATCTGGTGTAAATAAACGCAGGAATAATTTGTCGCTCTCGCTAAATACCTTAAAGCTATTGTCTCCTGCCTGAAGATTTCCGGCAAGGAAATTTGCATAAAATCCTTTAAACTCCGGATAAATCATATTTTCAAAACTCTCTCCGGTAATGGTAGTGTTGTATTCTTTTTCCCAAACACCGTACTCGATACCTTGTAAACGGTTACGCCACGTGTGATAAGGGCCGCGACCAAATAGGGTTATACCTTCAACGCCTTCTTCAGGAAAGTCAAAGGTGATCCCAAATTTGTCGATATCGCCTTCATAAAATGCCCCGTCAAAACCACTGTTGCGACCTGCATTTTTAAGTGCTATCATTTCCATATGCACACGACCATCAGGATACATCGTCCAGGTAATGTGATCTATCCCACCGTTATAATCTATTCGGCAAACTGCATTCTTACCCTCCTGGGTTAAGGTAACCTTTTCTACCTCAGCTTTCATCCCAATCGGCTTAGGGCCGTTTACAAAAGGAATATTCCTTTTTTGGCTGTTTACTTCTGTGATATAACCTGTTTTGGTATTCAGTTTTAAGGTGACTTTTTCACTTTTTAAAGTAACCAGATTTTCGTCTTGTGTAGCTTTAGCTGATTTCTTAACCGCTTCTTGATAGATCAACTTATCGGCAAAATAATCTGCTTTATGTATCGCCCAAGTCCAGGTATAAATCTCACGCCCATGCTGATCTGTTGCCGTAATTTCAAGCCAATCTCCTTTAAAGAAATCTGCTGCTACCGGCATTGTAATTCTTCGGGTTTCTCCGGGTACGGCATCTGGAAGATCTATCGCTCCAGAAGTTACAACCGTCGCCTTGGTATGGGGATTGTACATCGTTTTGGCTCCGGCTTCCATCACCCGATAATCCATTTTTACCGTGTTCAGGTTGGTAAATAAATACGCATTGGTAACAAGAAAACTTCCGTCAAAGGTTTCTGTGATTGCTTTCGGTTTAAATTGCACAGGTGCCCAAACTTCTTTCACCGTATAAAAACTGCCTTCTTTCTCCCGATGCGGACCTAAAACACCATCGGAAGCAAGGTTGCCTTTGGAGTCAAATTTTTCTTCGCCGGTCCAGTCGGTTCTCAGTACAGCTTCATCGCTATATACCCACATAAATCCACCGGCAAACAACGGACTTTCACTGTAATGTTCCCAGAAGTCTTTGAGTCCGGCCCCGATCCCGTTATCATAAGTTCCGTGCATAAATTCGGTAGGAAAAAACACATTCTCTCCACTTCCGAAGCGATGCACACCAGTTAAATAGGTTGGATAATGATGCGTATCCCAACCGTTATAATCAGACCACGGATGGATTACAATTCGGTTTTGCGGGTCGTGTTGTTGAAAATCGTCGTCCAGTTCGTAGTTCCACCCACCTTCATTTCCCTGATCCCAAATGATCACCGAAGGATGGTTTACGTCACGATCTACCATTTCTTGAACCAATTGCGTTCCTGTTTTGGTATCGTACCCATTCTGCCAACCGGCGAGTTCGTCGAGCACAAAAAGTCCTAATGAATCACAGGCCGCCAGAAAATGATCATCAGGCGGATAGTGAAAACGCACAGCATTCATATTCATATCCTTGATCAGGTTTACATCCATCACGCTGATGCGTTTGCTGGTACTGCGGCCACCTTCCGGCCAAAAGCTGTGACGGTTAATTCCTTTCATCACGATTTTGGTTCCGTTCAGGTAAATACCGTCGCGTTTTCTAAAATCAAGGGTTCTAAAACCGATGCGTTCTGAAACTTCATGCACGGTTTTCCCATTTTTTTGTAATTCCAGTTTCAGCGTATATAAATTAGGATTTTCAGGATCCCAAAGTTTTACGTCGCTCCATTGTGTAGCGATGGTTTGCTCTGTTTCGGCAGTTAGGTCAATGGTTTTTACCTCAAAAGTTTCATTCCCTTCTAACGGATGCAACGAGGCAAGGATTTTTAGATCTTCTGAAGGATTCACTAAATCAACAACAGCCTTTAGACTGCCATCCATTTGCGCATCAACTGCAATATGATCAATATGTGTTTGTGGTTTTACTTCGAGCCAAACCGGACGATAAATCCCACCAAACAGCCACCAGTCGGCCTTTCGCTCTGCGTTATTAACGCTTCCAATTTCTGAGTGTTTCCAAACGTGAACCTCTAAGATATTTTCTTCACCAAACTTCAGAAACTCTGTAATATCATATTCAAACTCATAGAAACCGCCGTGATGTTTAGGTCCCACGACTTCTCCATTCACTTTCACTTCGGTATCGGTCATCACACCTCCAAAATGAATGGTCACAAGCTGTCCTTTTGCTGAAGCCGGCATTTCAAAATCAAGCTTATAAAAACCTTCTTCTTTACTCGGTTCATCTTGCTCTAATTCTTTGTACCACCTACCGTAAGTATACTCGCCAAAACCCTGCAATTCCCATTGTGAGGGAACTTCTATGGTAGACCATTCACCACTGTTATTCCCTTCAGAAACTTTAAAATCCCAGGTTTTAGGATGTTCAAAATCGGGGCCTGAAAGCATTATTTTATCGGTTTGCTGAGCAAAAACAAAGCTGCTCGTCGCCAGTAAAAAGATGGAAAATAAGCGTGTTTTTAAATTCATAAAGTGGTTATTAGATTTTTAATTCCCGTCAGGTTTTAGAGCTTCAAACAAGCTACTGAAGGGTATGGTATACGTTTCTGGACTGTTGGGTTTTTTAGGATTGTATTTTGGGGCATCTTCTGCGATATAATTTTTTAATTCTGAATCACTCGCTCTGAGTCCGCTCACAACCGCAAGAGCAACTTCATTAGCACCAAAATTGCTGAAATGCGTATTATCTTCAAGTTCATCACTTTGCCCCGGGAACATATTTGCCGCATACTGTACAAAGGCTTTTCTGGATAATTGTGGTCCCCAGGACTCATACATTTTGGTAGTCATTTTTGTAAGATCTATCAAAGTGACCGCTTCCTTTTTGGCTACTTTACGCATAGCATCGGGAAATTCGCCGTGCGTGGGAACTAATTCTTTACCTTCAAAAGCTCTGCGCTGTGTAGGTGTGATAAGTATAGGAATACCTCCTTTTTCTTTAATGCGCTGAATAAAATCGGTCATTATTTCGGTATAAAGACCATAGGCACCACCACCCTCGCCCTTGATCTTTTCATCATTATGACCAAATTCAATAATAACAAAATCATCGGCTTTCAACTGATGTAAAATTTTATCGATTCTACTACTTCTAAAAGACGCTAAAGAAGCACCCGAAGAAGCTTGATTGGCAACAGCGATGTCCTCGTTTAAATAGGCCGTTATAAATTGCCCCCAAGAAGCCCAAGGCTCCAGATCTTGATCTGTCACGGTAGAATCTCCTGCGAGAAATAAAGTTCTGGTGTCTACACTTTCAATGGTAATAGACTGTACCGTACTTGTTCCCAAAAACTCTAAAGTGAGCTTGTGATCCCAATCTAATTTCACAAGTTCGCGGGCTTTCAGTTTTACCTTCTTACCGGTTTCTATAATCGGGTTAAATACACTTACGGTAAACGACTGCGTAACCTCATCTTTAGTATCTATCTGTTCTTGCGGAATAAATAAGCGCTTAGATTCTGCCTTTACCGTCATCTCGGTATTTTTTCCTGATAAAGTTACGGTAACCTTATAATTTCCTTCAGGAAGATCTACCGAAAAGTAAACCGGTATACCCGCTGTAAAACCTTGCTCTTGCATAGTTACGCGATAGGCGGTACCAAAATCAAAGCCATAGCGCATATCTGAATTATACGGTAAAGCCGTTCCTACATAAGTTGCTTCAGGCAGGTGTTGTTCTTGGCCAAAATCAAAAACCTTTTTGATCTGTTGCGCCTGTACGTTTATTTGCAACCCCAATAAAACTAATAGTATATAGCATGCGTTTATCTTCTTCATCTTTTATAATTTATGCATTGTAGGCTGCGGCCAATCATCTGTTCTAAAGGGTGATGCCGGCAAACCGTGAGCGTTAAACAAAAGTACTTCGGGACTGTTTTTCCAACCGAACCTCACAGCCTTAGGTTCCTCCACCGCTGTACTAAAGACAACTAGATGATCATTTTCTATTTGCGCTTCGGCCTTATAAAAAACACCATCGTCACCCGCGATTTCCAGATCTTTTAAGGCATCACCTTTAATTTTCAACCCGTTGCTGTGCTTAAAATAGATTTCGATCACTGCACCTTTGATCAAGTAATGATCATAAAGCGGGCCAGAAAACGCCATATTCTTGGAGTAGGTATTGGCTAACGCCCAAGACGCAAGTCGTTTACCTATAGGTTTTTTATTGCGGGGATGTATATCTTTTGGGTTGCCGTGATCTGCGCTTACGACCATTCCGCTATTGGGAATACGGTTTAAGGCCAAAAGTTGGGCTTCTCGTATTTCTGGAGTCTGCCCGTGATGCGGCGCGATTTGTACATAGTAAAACGGAAAATCTCCTTGCCCCCACAGGTCTCGCCAATTTTTTACCATTGCCGGAAATAAACTGCGGTATTGATAGGCGCGATCTGCGTTGCTTTCGCCCTGATACCAAATAGCACCTTTAATTTTATAGTTCAAAAGCGGATGAATCATCGCATTATACAAGACATAGGGAGCTTTGTTTGCTTCTGCTTTTTTGGGTTTTTCAGGTGGCGTTGTTCCTGCTTGTTGTGCGCTATTGTACGCTGCTAAAGCTTGCTTATAAGCGTGCTGCTTCAACTCCTCTCTGTCTAATATAGGCTGAAAATCTGCGTGCTGCTCCAAGACTTCTTTTTGCATCCAGGATTCTACTTTTGTACCACCCCAAGACGAACTGATCAAACCTACAGGTACATCAAGATCTTCAAGGAGATCACGCCCGAAAAAATAAGCTACAGCTGAAAAATCTGCGGCAGTTTCCGGGGTGCACTGTTGCCAATGTCCCTTAACATCAAGAAGCGGTTCTTGTGCTGCTGCAGTAGCCACAGTAAATAGTCTAAGATTGGGCAATTGAGCTTGAGCGATTTCCTTTTCAGAATCAATAATCCCGGTACGCCAGGAGCTTCGTGCATCTTTCCCCATAGGAAAAAACATATTAGACTGCCCTGAGCATAGCCAGACTTCTCCCAGCATCACTTCTTGCAATTCGATGCTATCTTCACCTGAAATTTTGATTGAATATGGTCCGCCAGCTGTAACCGTAGTCACATCTACAGACCAGTTTCCTAAATTATCTGCGGTAGTCTCCAACGCATCAGCCTGCCAACCAACCTGAATCTGGATTTTTTGATTAGGAGCGCTCCATCCCCATAAGGTAACGTTTGCGTTCTGCTGCAAAACCATATGATCCCCAACTAATGCCGGAAGTCGCAGCTGTGCGCTAGCAAAACAGCAAATAAAAAAACAAGAAGCAACGAGTACAAGTCGTAATTTTTGGCAAAAATGCATCATACAAATTGATAATTCTGCCTAAAAATACAATGCCCTTT
>Ga0208029_1000399_pt1 | contig 27915 bp, 39 predicted proteins | sample MalvireepMed_s12_FD_184242 | JGI IMG/M metagenome (GOLD analysis project Ga0208029, IMG submission 184242) | Marine viral communities from the Global Malaspina Expedition - Malaspina viral metaG DeepMed_s12 (SPAdes) (version 2) | ecosystem: Environmental > Aquatic > Marine > Oceanic | place... | reverse complement strand
ACAGAAGATTTAATAACAGGTTTACCTTCGAGCCTTCTGGTTGTGCGTTCTTCCAACTCGTCAATATATTCCATATAACGAATTTTTTCGCCCTTGCAAGTCGTTTTCACGTCACCATCCGGCAATACTTCATGTGTCAAATCATTGTTTGGGTCATAATCTGTACCTAAAAACTTTGTTTCAATACCCAACCTTAATTCCTTGAGATTCTAATGAATTATTAGCCTTGACATAACCCTTCGGGTCTTTTGCCGCCCATTCTTCATAAGAGGCATATCCGCCAAATTCAGCTTTCCCGTCGATCTTACGCTTTGCCGGTGATCCGTCAACCTTGAAAGGACTTCCCTTCACGGTCTGCTCTTTCTGTACGTGCTTTTCAAGATTATCAAGCGATAAGCCTGCATATATATCCCTGTCATCTTCCGGTATTTCAGTTAATAAAGATTCACGCCTGGATGTCTTATAATCGTCCCATTCCTGGACTTTGGTCGCCGCCTTTTCCAAAGCTGCTTCCTTTTCCGCCAAAAGCTCTTTTAACTGTCCCTCTTCCTTCATCTTTGATTCCCGTGCCTTCGTTTGCTTTTCTTCCAGCGCAGAAAACTTGGACTTGAAATCGGAAAAATCGTCCTTCAGCTTCTTATAGACTCCATACGGAATCGAGTTAGAATCAGAGTTTTTACCCTCTGATGAGGTGGCAGGATTGATGTCGCTGTCCTGTCCAGCGTTTTCCTGATTAACGACATTTGGATTGTCGGTAACCTGTTTTGAGTCAGTAGGATTGACTGCCATAACTTAAAGTACTCCTTTAATTAAATACAATTAATTTCTTTCCTTGAATATGATATTGTCCTCTTTGTCGTATGAAATTGGCACTAATTGACATTGACAATTCGCACGACAGACAGAAAAACCGGACTTCGGCAGACCGATAGTTTCAAAATATTCCATTGTCCCGGTGATGCCTGCCCGCACTTCACAATCCGGACATACATTCACACCGGCTGTTTTCCAAAGCCTGTGGTCTAAGCCTTCATCCTGGAATACACCGTTTGTCGCTGCGTTGGATACATTCTCCACGCCATTCCTGACAGACGATGCCGCACCATTACGAAATGCACCGAATATGCGTCCTTTATTATCCAAATCAGATTGTAAGACCGCTGCAATGCGTTCTGGTGTCATGCCGGTTATTACCATCTGGTCAACAGCTTCCTCTAAATCGACAATGAAATGATCCACCGTTGCAGAGATAGATATGCGTACCGATTCCCGGACTTCTTCGTAGGTTAGAGGCATTATATCGCCTTGCCTATTTTCAATTTCTTGTTCAATCGCAATTTCATTTCCTTGCGTAATTTCTTCTGCACTCGCTTACCCACGCCATACCATTCGCGTTTAGGCAGACCATCACCGGTATTATGCACCACACCGACAACAATTCTGTTTACACCATCACGCCCTTTCGGAACCTGCACCTTTGCCTCTGGTCTGGCTTTTGTAGCGTGTGGTTTGACATATACGCCCTTCATCATGCCTTTTGCCCACAAAGGTGTTAATGGATAGCCTCTCCTCTTTTTCTGGCGTTTGGTGGATTCTGCCAGTGGATGGAAGGCTCTGCCGTCAATATCTTTGCCCGATCCAATGCCGTCAATAATATCTTTAGTTATCACCTGCGCTGCGATGTTCACTTCCGGTGATAGGTTCAGCTTATTCCAGTCAATACGCTTGATATGTGTAACCTTATTTTGAGGCATTAATCAGCATTTCCGCTTTTTTCTCGCCCAACAGGATCGCATCATTGATGACATTCTCCTGCGCTTCCCAAAAGTCCATTAAGACTGATGTCAGATATTCTTTTTTCTGAATCGTATCCATCGATAAAAGGTCTTTCAAATCGACCGCCTGTAAAATCTTTTCACTCTCTTCCGTGATTCCATCCTTCAACCTGTCAATATCAGACAGGTAATCTTTGAGTATCTGCTTCGCCATTTGTCCTCAAACTGAATATATTAGTCCTGGATGTCCGCTGTGTCTGTCTCTCTTCCAGATGTTTTATTGCATCATCCCGATCTTCAAACCTGTCCGGATCTTTTTCCATAATGTAATCCACCTTGTCCTTAATCCCGTGCTTCATCCACCAGTCCCATTGCTTCATTTCATTATCCGGATCAGGAAACTCCATTTCGGCAAAGTCCACACTGAAATCCTCCGGCAATACACGACCTGTCATAACACCTATGATCTGGCGTTCCACCTGGTACAACTCACGCTCAATCATCCTGAATTTGTCAGCGTCATCTTCACGTGCTTCCATCAATTCAAGGTTTTCCAGTTTTATACTTACACCCGATCGGTTCGATGTCAAGCCGAAATCAAAAGCAATATGATGATTGGAACAGATATGTTTAATTTGATGCTCTATGCCGGCAATGATGGAATTTACGTCCACCTGATTGCCAACGCTGTTTAATGTGCCGTCCTCAATTTCGAGGATTTTATTTAAACCCAGCTCAATCTTACTTGCGTCCACCCTGCCATTGACGTATAACTGTCCGCCTGCTGCACGGATATGCCTTTGCAGCATAGTGGCGGAAATGTCTATTTGCTGATTAGCAAGAGCAATGTCCGCTCCTTCACCCTCATTGAAATACTCATCCACAATCGTATTTGGCTGAATCGTCACGAACGGAAGCATCATGTACGGATTTAGATTGCCTTCATTGACCGAGATAATGCGCCCTCCGGCGTTAATTAAGAAATGTTCGTCCTTCGACCAATATACAAATACATCCTCCTGACTCTGCCTCGTGTCATCCACCGGCTTGTCTTTTGGATATATAATAGCTTCCACTTCCAGCGGATTATCAGGATTTAACGCCACTTGATACCGCAGAATAGGACGGTAGTGTATCTGTTGACCATCCCAGTGAGTATGAATTAACATCGTGCCGAGCAGATTATGGATCCGCTCAAAGACTTTCATCTGATAGTCTTTATTTTTTAAGAATACAGCGTAATCGGCGTTATCATCAATGCCTACCTGACGCACAGGCGGATTCTTGTAAACCATACTGATTCTGTTGATCAATCGTTTGGTGAAATTGGTCGTATAAAGCGGAAACTCTTTTTGTAATGTACCGGTAAAATAATTGGTAATATATTTCTGTGTATTGGAGTACTGATAATAATCAATCAGCTTGTCCCTGTGTTCAAACATTTTATTCTGATTGATAGATTTCAGTCGTTCAATACTCTCGGCGATAACCTGTTGTGCATTGGAGAAGTATATCATGCCATATATGTCCTTGTCGTTGGTCTGCGCACCGGATATTCAAAGTCAATGAAATAGCCGAATCCGTCAGAGAAGTGGGTTAAGTCCTTGTTGCTTTTATCAATCTCACGTGTGCCTTCCTTGTTTACTGTCTGCTCCAAATCCCGGATAAAGCCTCTGCACTTTGGCGAGATAATACAGGAATCCATAATCTTATTTGTGCTGTTAACCCGGTCAATGACTGCCGGTGCCGTTCTCTTTGCTATGACCTTAAATCCTTCATTGCGCAGGATGTCATGATCTGTAAACAGGCTGGATGTTTTCCTGGCTCTGCCGGACGGATCAGGATAAACGGTGATCTGCCGGTTATTATAGCGGCGTTTAATCTCTCTTGCAATGCGTTCTGTCATCAATTCGTGTCCGCTGTTATGGTGTATTTCAACTTCATCGAATACACGGACTTTCGGCTTGTCATGATAGGTTTGGCATAATACCGCTGTGATGGGATCAACATTGAAGTCCATACCCACGGATATTGGTAAGGCAGGATTATATTGTACGTCTTTGACGTTTTTGTCTCGGTCGAATACATAGTAGGTTTGTCCGAATTGCAGGTTAACAAATTCACCGTCCAGGTATGCCTTCTGCAATCTCTCATCATAGTTCTGCATAAGCGATTCAATAAAGGCTGGCGGCAGTTTAGTGTTATCACTCGTTTTGCCTTTTACAATGTCGTATCCTGGTTTCGGCTCATCCACCCAATACGACCATACCCATTTGAATCCTTCCGGTGTGGTAGATACAAATCCTGTCAAAGTATTACCATCACGTAAGCGAGACAGACCCATCTTCCATGGCATATCGTCCTTTAACTGGTCGGCTTCATCAATGCCGAAAGAGGCAAGGTTCAATCCCGCCCATCTTTGATAATTTTCTGCTGATCGTAAAAGCACATCCGCCCATCCACCTTTCCATTTAACACGGTAACGCATTTCTGTTGCTGAATATTCATAAGCAAATCCGATCTCATGCAGGGCGTTCTCCAGGCATGGTCGCAGGACATCACGCACCATTGGATAAGTCGGCTCTGCAATCAGGATACGTTTACCTGGATTCTTGCCACATTCCTTTAATGCACGTAAACAAAAGGCTGTTGTTTTGCCTGAACCGTATCCGGCAACCAAAGCGGAATACTTGTTTGTCTGATGGACAAAGTCCGATTGGTGCTGAAACAGTTTATATGACTTCTGTGTTGAATCCACTTGGTAATTCTCCTGTCATTACCTCTTGCTTTTCAGCCTGTCCAAGTATCTGCTTGCCCAACCATATAAGCATAGCCACATTGCCTTTCTGCGCTGCTTTCATCTGCCATTGTCTTAATCTGATTTTACCATTTTCTTTGCCTTTTGCAATACTTCCGGCATAAGTTTTTCTGATAACGTGTTCACCAACATCAAAGAATGATGCTATTTCGACATTAGTACATCCAAGCCCTGCCAACTTTTCAACCTGATCTGTGTCTATATTATATTTTTTAGGTCTTCCCAATACGTTCCGCTTTCTTTCCTGTAAACTGTTCGTATCGCTTAACAATAACATCACAGTAATGCGGGTCTATTTCCATACCATAACACTTTCTTCCTGTCTTTTCACAGGCTATTAGTGTTGTTCCTGAACCCATAAAAGGGTCATATATTTTATTTTTATTATTGTTTGAATAACAAATTATTGCAGTATATGGCAATTTTACTGGAAATGGTGCTGAATGTTTCTTACCTCGATTACTGTCTGTTGATATTTCCCACACATTGCTTATTGGTATGTCATTCTTATGTTTATCCTCAAACACAGGGAATGAATCATTGTCCTTTTGGAATACAAGACAATTTTCAAAACTAAATCCAGGATAATATAAATTTTTTGTTTTCTGGTGTGATAGCCTAATACCTGTAACTCCTTGTTTTTTCCATATTATTGCATCAATATAAATCAATCCTGATTGTTCTAACATTATGGAATGTTTGGCGCTTATGTGTTGATTATTTGCCGAATCATCCCCAATATTCCAAAATACAATCGAATTGTCATTTATGATTATTGATTTAACAACTAATATCATATCATTCATATATGAATCAAAAGTATCCCAATGTGAATATTCTCGCTGATTCCAATATGGAGGACTGGTTAGCACCATATCAGCCTTATTCCCATCCATCAGCCGTTCAACATCTTCCTTCTTTGTCGCATCACCGCATAAAACTCTATGTTCACCTAATAGCCATAAATCACCTGTCTTGGTTATGGCTTCTTCTACTTCGGGTATTTCGTCATCGTCAATTAAGCCTTCAACTTCTTCATCTGAAACAAATCCGACTAATTCATCTTCATTAAAGCCCCATTCAGTCAATTCATCTATTTCAAACAAATTTGCCAAAACATCGAAATCCCATCCACCTGTATTCTTGTTTAGACGAACATTTAATTCCCGTTCCTTATCGTATGTCAATTTCACTTCAACGGTAGGCACTTTATTAATACCCATATCAGTAGCGACACGTACCCTCTGGTGACCGCCCACAATGATATTCTTGCGGTCTTTATGATTGTTAACCACAATCGGGTCAACCAATCCGAACCGTGTGATTGAATCTTTTAGGTGTTTTTGCTGGTCTTTGGTGAGTTGTCGAGGATTGTATTCTGCAAAGATTAGATCCCCGACATTTCTTTGGATTATCTCCATCTTGGTTTAACCTACCAAAATGGACTTTGAGGATGTTACCTAATTATTTTTAGGTTTTCCATATATGATGAGTTCGATTGATTTCTGTCCGAGGTGAAATTCTCTCTCTATAATTCCGATCTTTTCCTGCCGTGACTTAGTCGTGTAGGACAATCCATGCCAGAACGCCTGTACCTGGAGGTTGCGGACAGCGGTGTGGTTTATGAGACTGTAGGGTGAATAGGTGAGCTGTACATCGGTCATTTTTTATCCATATTTAGGGAATGGGTGAGCTGTTCGTCCAACGTCACCCTCCCCCCTTTAAAACTGGCTATCATTTATTTTTTAGGTGTTTCACCTTTTTCTTTTCCGGCAAAAACAGTTCTTCCCTGTCGGGAATTTCCTTTAACATTTTATACGCCTCAAGTTTTAACTTCATGACGTTTAATTGTTTGCCAAACCCATTGTTTATTTCAACAGCCTCACCACTTTTATAAAAACCATCTTTGTCAATTAATGATTTTAAAACTCCTCTGTGAGCAGTAACCATGTCGTCAAAATCACTAAAGTCGTTTATTTGCTTTTTACCTATTTTCATTTTACTTCTCCTTTGTTATTCTTATAATTTTCACATACTGTCTTTTTGCCTCTACTAACTCTTGAGGTATATCTTTATGCTTCAAACTGTTTCCACTTGTTAATAATTTTTTTATATACGTATCAGAAGGAGCTTCTCTGTATTTTTTATTAAGTTTATTAATTTTTTCTCTATTCTTTTTTGAGTACTGACTACTATGCTTTATATGCATATCTCTATATTTCCAATATTCTCTTTTTTTATACTCTTTTAATTTTTCAGGATTATTTTTTAGATATTCTTTATGTTTATCTAAATATTTTTTAGGATTTGCTTTATATTTCTCTCTCCATTGAGCATTTAATTTATCTTTATTTTTTAAAACCCATTCTCTGCCTTTTTCTTTTCCACCTCCTTCATAATAATATCTTTTCTTCATTTTAAGTATTTTTTCCCTATTTTTACTTCTATACTTCCTGTTAATTTCTGCTTTACAAGGTCTACAACCAGTTCCTTTTGGGGAAAAATTATCAGAATATTTTTTGCAATATTTACATCTCTTAATCATTATTTTCTTTTTTTATCAACCTTTTTATGTTTCCATGTTTTACGTAATTCCTGCCAGTATTTATACATCCTTAAATCGCATTTCTCCATGTGAGCAAATAAGCAATCAAGACACATATATTTACCGCAAACATCATGACGACAACACCATTCTTCCTTATTCCAGCCACCACATAATTCACACGGGCAATATTTCAATCTGCACGTCTGTTTTTGGATGGCTGTCCGGCTTGCAATAGCGTTTCTCCGCCTCCACCTGTGCGATCTGGCGGTCGTCTGTCCAATACATTCCGTTCAATGCGTCCTCCACTAATTTGATAAGATTACTTGTGTCCGGTGCAGATGTGTGGTAATGCGGTGATGCTTCTTTTAACAGATGGGCGTATTTGCCGGTTCTGTAATGGTTTTTTGGTCTTGGCATATAGAATATCAATTTCAGGCGCAAGGCTCCGTTTAATGGCTCTCCGGGTCGTTTTAACGCTGCCTGTGTAGCGAATGACTGTTTATCTTTTACGGACGGGTCGTATGTACGTCCATTTCGTGTATGACGGTGGCGTTTTAGCGGTCGTGGTATGCCGTTAACTGTGAATTTCATCTTCTTTTGTGTTTGAAAGGCTGAAAATAGCAGCGGCTAAAAATCCGCAGTAAAAACCAAAAACAAAGATAGCCAACCAGATCAACCAGTCACTCATTCTTTTCCTTTTGCTTCTCCAGACATTCTTTTGAGCAGCACTCTTCTTCCCATAATTCACGGTCGTATTCACCGGTAGATTCATTTAAATATTCGTAATTACTCATATATTCATTACAGATATTGCAGTGAGTGGTAATAGTCATATTGCTCCTTTAATTCTCCGGGGCGGGTGTAAGTGTGAGGTCACATTCAACCAGGAGAGCATTAGGTTTCCCGCCCCAAATTATAAATATTCAGCGATGTCATTATTTACACCCCAGGCAGACACGTTTTGGAAAGCCATAAAACGCCAAATCTTTCCTCGTAAAATATTCCACCCTGCCATGCAAATTTGTCCTTTCCCATACTCGGTCACAACCTCCGCAGTAAAATACCTTCTGCCTGGTAAGATTCTTCTCCCTTGCGCCAACTATTTCATTCCCGTATTCAAATATCCAGGCAGTACTCAATGCTCAAGCTCCCCCCGGTTCAGCCTTTTGCACAAATCTCCGGCAGCATGCGCACAATCGAAGTCCTTTCTTGCCGCATATTGGCGGATGAATCCAGGAACATCAACCAAAAACAATGACCGCTGGTATTTCACACCATTTTTGCAATCACAGCGACCAATAACCGCCGTGGCGTACGCCCTGCCTTTCGCCGGATAATTGACCGAAATTATCTTTTCACCGCCGCAAGTGATGCCGATTATCATTCCTGATCCATTACAGGAATCACACTCGATGTATTCTTCCGGACGCTCCCTCGAGGCTGTACGCTGATAAGCGTAAATCACCTCCGGATACCGTGGAAGCGTACTGCTGGCTGATTTCAATTCATCCACCACCCTCTCCAGAATGGTAATTTCCATGTCGTCGAACTTCTCACAGTAGTTTTCGACAAGCGGTTTATTCCTTGCCGGATCACGGTTATACGCCAGGAATAGGTCGGTTACAACCTTCGCAATATCCGTCCTGAATATCACGTCTTTTCCTTCGTGTTTTTTGACATCCAATCATCCCAGGATTCTTCCTTTTGGCTGTTCAAGGCACAGACATCATCGTCCCACCTTCCCTGGTTAAGCCATGTCGCAGGATTAGGTACATAACCTCTGTCCCATTGATCACTCTTTTTCTGTTGTTCAAGAGCAGCAATTAAGACGGAAACATCAACCTGGATGTTCTTGAATTTACGGTAAGCATCTGATTTGCCCACCTTTCTTGGATATATTTCCCAAAATTTCAAAAACGCCGATGTGTATGTTTCTTTTCTTTTCTTTTCCTTTAACTTCCTTTCTTTTAGGCGAGAATCATTCTTAGAATCATTCCAAGAACCATTCATAGAACCATTCCTGGAATGTATTGGTATTTTAGACGGTTGTGGTTTGTCTATTCTTTGGTATTTATCCCACTTTTTAAGCTGAATATAATCTACATCCTCGCAGTTATATCGTTGTATTAATCCCTCTTTTTCCAAAACCTGAAGGTCATTCTCCGTAGCCAGTTTTGGAATATCATCATAAGGGAAAACAACCGCACGGACGAAGTTTGGATTGCCCTTAATCCTGCCTGCATCGTCCGCATTGGAAATTAAACCAATGAATAATAGTCTTTGTCTGAAAATTAAATTTAAATTGTGTTCGCTTGTCCATATACCCGGATCAATCATTCTCCGCCGTGCCATTACACCAACTCCATCTGACCGGCAGACTCATAATGCTTCAATATGCCTTCTGCTGCCTTAAATTCTGCTCTGGCTCTGCTGCGCAGGTGGTTAATCGTATGGACGGCTTCTGTCTTATCTAATGGATAATAATAACCGGATGAGCCGGAGCATACAGGTAAATGGTCAACTGCCCGAAGTTCATTTACCGCTTCACGTATATTCGCCCCGGCACAACCGAGCTTTCGCTTAATCTCTCCCGACCGTATCGGATTATTTATCGTCCTACTTTTGATAATAGCCAATACAGCAGATTTCAGCGATGTCTTTGTCAACAAGCGCCCTTCCATGACAGGCGAATCAAATATGATACACAAAGGAGCAAAAAGATCTGGAACAGCACATTATATCCCATAAACAGATGTGATATAAAAGAAACAAAACCGCACAGCCAGATTAATACCAGCAATATGTCAGACCAGAATATATCTTTATCGGTGTGTTTTAACATAAAACTTCCTTTCGCCTTCAATATATTCCACGCCCGGCGGACATTCACCGGTTGTCTGTATATGTTCCTTAATGCCTTTTTTGACCGGCTGATGGATAATTTTAACCATTTCACCATTGGCATTGTCCTTGTGCCAGCCTAAAAACTCGTCCCCGTCCAAAATATCTACCTTGTCCGGCGTTTTTCTGGTCCCGAATTTTCCATTGGTCAGCGATACTGACTTGCCATTGCTCACAGCGTTATATGACTTTAATGCCGCCGACATGAACTCTAAACGCTTTTCTAAGGCTTTTATCTTTGTATTGGCATAATGTGTCACCCGTTCAATTTCACGGCGTTTAAAGGTTAATATAGCCTCAATTTCCGCCTCTACCGAACCATGCCAGTACAGCACGCTGTCCGCCTTATTATCATCATTAACAAACGACAACGCTGCCGACTCTTTTTCAGCCTCTTCCAGAAATTCAACAGACTCAACAATCTCCTGATTAATATCCGAGAGCATATCAGCTTTTAGATTCATCGCTGTCCTCCGGTTCAAAGACTGATACCACTTCATTTACGTCTGTTATCAAGCCTGCTTTAATTGCAGATACAACCCACATCACTTTTCCGGCTTGCGTTGAATACAAGTCTAATAATACAGTCGCTGCTGCCTTGTCCACGATCCTGTCTGCCGTCTGTGCTGGTGTTTCATTTCTCAAAATGGTATGTCCTCCGTGGCTTCCTGCGGACGTGTACCCGCTTCATCTGCCAACGCTTTATTATACCTCAATGTTAATTCATCGTCTGCCATCGACTTTGCCTTGGCAGCCTTTTCACCTTCCTGCCTGGATAACCATGTCAGATAATCACCCGGCACATCAGACCACTTTTTGCCTTTATGCTTGCCAAACCAGACAACCGAATCGTCAAAACCATTGCCGCTTGTGCTGATTCCACCGTTCTGCTGATGAATTGCATTTGCGACCTCGTCTGCGGATGCGATCTCTGTTCCGGCAAGACCATACGCCGATAATGCACGACCCCAGGCAGAGGTTTCTGCGTTTTCTAAAGCAGATGTTTGATTTATCTGCGACGAACCAACCTTTTCATAAGCATGACCATTATAAGTGAAGCCATTCACCGCCAGCGTAGCCTTTACAACCACTATGTCACCGTCAAACTTGATGATCTCGGATTCAAGGCTGTATTCACCGTTTGTGGCATCTGCGAGCTTATCAAGGCGTTCAGCAACCGTCGCATACTGCTTACCATGTATTTCAACCGGCATTGCTAAACTCCTTTCTTGTTTTCTCCACCGTTTTCTGTTTATTTTTAACCATCAGTAATAACTCCTTTCTGTTGGTTGTTATTGTTATTTATGGTTTTTAAGCCTGTTCTCGTTTGACCTGCAAGGACAGGCTTCTCTTTTAATACTCGTTTCAATTCTTTGTAAGATGTGTCTGAATCCGGACTGTCGCCTCTCTCCTCAATATACCAGGCGTAATCATTCTCCAAGCCTTCCAGAAGTTCAATGCACTTTGTATGATGCGGATGTAAGCTCATGACGCTTTTTTAAGCCTGTCATAATTGTTTTTGCGGATAACCTCATCCAGATTAGCCTGTCGGAAGCGTCTGCGTCCATTCGGCAGATAAAACGCCTGCAAACGGCTTTCCTTCACCATCCGGTCTATCGTCTTGGTGCTTACATCTAAATACTCACCGGCAGACTTCTTTGACAACCAGCGGTTCATTTTATCTCACCGTTTGGAAATAGGATGCCTTTTGGAATACCTAATGCGTCTGCTATCGGTTTACAGTACTTAGTAGGCATATTTTTTTTATATTGAAGCCAGCAATGAACCGTCGTCCTGTCCACTCCAAGCCTTCGTGAAAGCCATGCACCGTTGCGCTCCTGATGTTTAAGTGCTGTTTTTATGTTCTGTATCATATTTTCGTTTTGCATGTTGTCGTAAGTTACATTGAAAGTTAATTATGTGTCAACATATTGTTATACTTTTTAATTATTAGGTCTATTTATATGTTCCACTACTTGTTAATAACTTATGTACATGAAAAGTATTGATGCTGTAAAAGAATTAGTTCAAGATCATATTGAAAGCCATGGGTGGACAGTGGCAACATGGGCGAAGGAAACAAGTTTCTCAAGGCAGCAGATTACAAGGTGGATTACGGGCGACACAACCAACATCCGTCCTTCCTCTGTTGAGAAAATCGCTGAAACGGTTGGTATGCACGTAAATTGGTTAAATGCGATTCAGACGGAATGTGAAATTTCCGACTATAAAGCAATCGTTGAAACCGGTGATAATTTTGAAATGCCTGCGGAGAAAGGCTATATTCCGATAGTCGGCATGGCGGAAGCTGGTGAGGATGGCATTAATAACTTTGACGCTTATCCGGTTGGACAGGCGGACACCTACATTAAACGTCCTCACGGTATGCACGACCAGAACGCATACGGCACACTGGTTGAAGGTGATTCCATGCGTCCAACCTTAAAACCACGCCAGATCATACTTGTTTCGCCTAATTCAGAGGTTAAAAACGGCGATTATGCCGTATTCAAGGCAACCTCCGGCGATGTTTTAATCGGCGAATATAAGGCGTATAATGCCTATGTGGAATGTATCAAACATAATACGGAATATAAAAACCGCCGGATTAAATTCAAGGATTTGGAATACTGTCATAAAATTGTCTGGATAAAATTGTAAATGGAGAGCAATAATGAAAAAGTTAATACTATTATGTTTGACGGTTTGTATATGGGCTGAAACGGGTGTATTGTCGAGAGTGGTACAGGTGGAGATAAACGATGAAAACACAACGTTTTCGGGTTCATACAGGAGGTCTATTAACCTTGCTGAAATTCTTGGTGTTGAGGCTGACTGGTTTAAATACTCACCTGTGAAATATGAGAGCCATTATGGACCGGAGTGGCTTCAGGTTATGATGTATTCTGGCGATATATATGATATTCATTCACCTGTTGTATTCGGCAATTATACAAGCCCTCCAGGGTACACATCAGAGACAGGATTAGAGGAAAATGTTTCACCTGACGGCAACGTCTCAATATCTGTTATGATTGCAGGCGGGAACGGTGCGGTTTTCGGCGGCACATTGCATATATCGGTAGATTTTCCGATTGAGGTCAATTCCACGTTTTTAGGTGACGTGAATGTGGACGGTGAAACGAATATCACCGACATTGTGATTCTGGTTAACTACATCATCGGCACAGATAATTAACCTCACAGCGAGAGGACGGCTCGTTGTGCGGCACCCGGGCGGAATTAAGGGAGAAGTCCGGGTAATATTTTAATGGCAACTGTCCGAGCTTACCCGCACGCCAAAACACAGCCTTGCTATCTATTAGACTGGACGCATCCTGTAACCGGCAAGCGCAGTAGAGAATATTTGTATTGCACAATAGATATTGCCGAAAATGTTTTAGAGGCAAAAAAAGCAGAGATTGTCCTTATTAAACACGGTCTGTTAAAAACGCCGGAGCTTTCGTCTTTAACGCTTACAGAAGCCAAGCAGTTATTTATCAAAGGCAAAAAAGTCGAGATAAAACAGAATACGATGAAATCCTATATTCTGGCGATGGACAATCTGATTGAAGTGATGGGCGATGTCAATTTATCGTCAATGTCACGTAATGACGGACAGAAATTCCGCTTGTGGCTGAAAAATAGATTTGATACGACTACCTGCAATATCCGTATTCGCTCGGTAAAGGCTTTCCTAAATTGGATTATCACCAATACAGACCACTTAGACAGGCTGCCGTTCAACCTTCGAGAGTTTACCGACCGCGAAACAAAGAATAAATTCATACATCCGGACGAGTTTATAGAAATCAAAGAGGCGACGCTGTGTGTTAATGACAATGATTCCATATATTCCAATGATCTGTTTGTCAATCTCTGGGACCTATATAAAGAAACCGGTATGAGGCTGTCCGAGGTGTTTACATTAAAGATTGACGGCAGGTTTTTAAATATATTAGGCAAATATGATAAATTAAGGACCGTCCCAATGCAGACAGATATTAAACCGTTATATGAAAGAGTGATTCCAAATCTCTCCGGAATTGATCCGACATATATCAGTAATCGCTTTAGTTTAGTCTGCGGCGCAATAGGCTATGAATACACGGTTCATTCGCTCCGCCATACCTTTGCCTGCGAAATGTTAGCTAAATATGACGGCAGCATCTGGAAGGTGTCAGAACTGCTTGGACACTCAAAGTTAGAAACAACACAAGGCTATTTAAGGTCGTTTCCATTAGAATATTTACAGCAGATTTTCGCCTGAAATGGCATAATATTGGCACAAATTATTTTTTACCGTCGTATTAGAAAGGATGATGCCTCCCTTGAGCATAGTTTCTCATATTTCTATATTCACCGACAATCACCCTCCATCTACCGACGACAAACAGGCTATATTATTAACATATCAAATTTCCATAAGTGGGACATTATGGGACATTACGGGACATATAATTGGCATAAATATGGCATAATTTTTACAGCAGCTTTCCTATTTCATCATTTACCACCTTAAAAAACGATTCATTGTCCGCTTGCTTCATTTTATTTCTCATTTGCTGATACCAGGCTAAAAAAGCCTGGGATGATGCCATCAATGATAAAAGGTGTGTTTTCCAGGCTTCAATGAATGTCAGTATCTGCTCATGCGTAATTTCGATAAAAAACAAATCATTGATAATATCTAAAAATACTGCCGAATTAGGGTCAGAGATAAAGCCATAAACGCCAAATAACACAAACCAAGCAGAGCCGCCATTAACAGCCATTCCTGAATAGTTAATTGCCTTTGCTGTTTCAATTTTATCTTGGAGTCTCTGCTGCCGGAGTAATTGTTCATTTTCTGTTTCAGGCTTTTGAGATAATTCTGGCTTGGAATCCGGCTGCTTCTTTTTTCTCCGATTTCCAAAACTTATGCCCTCTGATAATGCCTTTTCAACACCTTCCGCCACATCACCAGACCTCCACCAATTTCATCGAGGTATTATATACGTTTGGTGCTGTCTGGGTAAGGTCATAACTTGAGGAGTCTATTTTCACAATAGCAAACTCATCGACTTCCTTATCCGGCTGGAATATGAACGGCAATTTAAAATTAGCTGTTCCATGTACCACCTTTGAATAAAAAGAATCAATTAATCCGGTAAAGGCAAATGCAGAATCCGGAACTTGTCTGCCCTGCATTACGCCAAAATATGTTCGACTGTCACCCGGTGTATCCCGATTTAAAAGGTCTGTATCATCTAAAAATGAAAATGACAAATCATACGTCCTGCGGGATGATGATGTTAATCCTCTGTATTTGCCAACGCCTTCTGTATTATCATTTGTCATCCATTGTGGCAGATTACCCCAGTATGGTGGTTCTGACCAGCCTGAATTAGTCAATGTATGTCCGCCTTTTGTCGATTGTGATTTAACAGATTCGTTTTGATAGGACAATTTTAATGATAAGTCAGGAGAATGTGGCATATCATACATCCATCCTGCCGTTACATCACCCATATTAAACGTAACGCCCGTCGGTGTTCTCATGGTTATTACAATTTGATTATTCTGCTCTAATGGTTTGTTAAATCGAATCAAAGAATAACCATTTACAATAGATTCCGCATAATCACCGGCAACCACCGGATTGCAGTTAACCGTAGATATTGAACCTATCTCATTAGTATTTGAATCGTCAGCATTTCTTGTATATATCCTGAAATCAATATCATCATTGTAAAAGTCATGACCCAATACTGCCATATATTGAAGTGTATTTGTCCATCCTGCCGGAACTTCCAGGACTGTCGAGATATAATCATATTCACCGGCACTGTAAAGCGGTGTCATCAGTTTTGTATTTGACGGATTTAATTTAAAAAACGGCTCGTATGCAGTATTAGGAAATACGGCAATGCCATGATGTCTGGCAAACAGTCCTATATCAATGTAAAATCTTGGTGTTCTAACACGCTGATAACTCATCGCTGTTTTCCTTTATATTTTTTAATAACTGTGTAGGTATGCCTTAATTGTTCAGGCGATTCAGAAATGTCTTCCGGCTTTTCATCCATTAATTCCGGCAGATTAATTCCCATTGTCTTAACCTGCACATTCACCGATTCACCGTTGCTTAATACGACACGGCATTTGGTTATTTTAAAGTAACCGTAATACTTGCACAAATCACGCCCAATATTGCCTGAAAACGACAGGATATTGCGTCCTTTAACGAAATACCCCTTAGACATATCATGCGTCCGTTTAGGCGTATTATACTGGTGCATGATGAATGGATTGCCTCTGAAATTCAGCGTAAGAGATAATACGTCCTGCTGTGAATCAAAAATCACCTTTCCTCTGCCGTATCGAAGTATCATCCAATATTGTCCGCAATCGCCTGAATAACATCAGCAATATCCTGTTTGCAGAACTGTCCTGCCGGTACTTGTCCGTTCAAATCAAGCAATGCCCACACATTTTGTAAATTAACATCTGCCTGACTAACAGATTCAAGTAATGGATCAACAATGCTGATCGGGTCTAATAATACGTGTGTCGGATACAGGCTGTATATCTGTGTGCTGATAGATGACATTATTGCCAAATCTGGCGTATTAATAAGTGTATCAGCATTTAAATCGTGGGTAATAATATTTGCAGGAATATTGCCACTATCCCAACCATACAAAATGCTGTTTTGCTGAGTATTGCCCCACCCTGAATTATAATTGCCACCGCCATCCATTAAAGTCGATGAGTATATATCATAACCCTGATTGTTGTTAAATACAAACTTGTATGATACTATTGCGATTCTGTTTGTGTAAACATATTTATTCCCCCCTTGTGCAACATCCGGCAACTGCTCATCATCATAATAATTTATATTCGTATATATTGGATCGTCCGGAAGGAATATTTGGGGATGGGAAGAAACTGGTTGATCTCCAAATAATAATTCATCATAACCATTAATTGACCATACACTTGTAGATGCTGAATAAAATGGTGTTCCGCCATAAACTTCAACCCGTCTTAATAAGCAGAAAACTTTGTCGCTTATAAATTTAATATGAAAATTTCCATTTTCCTGCTCTATTGCTTCCAAAAATTTCACCTTAACGGCTACTGAAAAACCCCAATAGTTATTTGGCGAATTAAATTCATATCCCTCTGACGGAACATTACTGCCTCCAAATTTCATATCTAAAACTATAAATGACCTATCTTCATCCAAATTCACTTCTGGTGAATTAGCTTCCATCGTCAAAGTAAATGCAAATTGCTCAAATGGGAATACGTCAGGTGGTGGATATTCCTGATTAAGAATTTCATAAGGAATTAATTCAGCATCTACAAGATTTAACGGGTCTGTCAATTCAAACGGTGGATAATCCGGCAATTCTTCCTCCTCAAACAGAATCGTCACAGAAAAAAGAAAGTAAGCACCGTATTGACCATCACAAGTCATGGATGTCGGCGCTGTATATGGATTCGTGCAGGTAACAGAAGCATAAAATTCATTTGCCACACCCACCGTACCATCCAATCCTAATACTTCCACCGGAATAGTCACTGAATTTGTGTTAATATTGTGATTTATATATACAAGATTTTCAGATATAAATTCAGGACTATTGTAAATTGATAGATGATATTGTGCCTGCGTTAAACCTTCCAGATAATTCTCCGGATGTGACCATTGAAGCGTAACCGTAGCACCCGGCAGTTGTGTAATCTGTAAAAACTCATACTGCCATACAGCAGACGTAAAAATAAAAGTGCCGAGAAAAGGCGTAAAGGCACATGAGCCATCATCCCATTGTGCTGTCTCATCATAATTTAAAGCCGTCTCGTCCATACAGCCATAATATCCGGTTAAATCGTTGTATTCCTCGCTGAAATGACCGCCTGCTAAACTGCAGGATTGAGCTGTCCATTCATCACCATTATCGTCTGTTTCTGTAATGCCGGATGGCAAAGCACACCAACCGGTTGCCGGTGGAAATACGCATGAACCGTCATTGATAGTTGCATCCGGATTGTAATTAGTCGCATTAGAATCTGTGCAACCAGGAATCACCGTTTGATCTTCACCGTCTGACGGATACAGCATATCATGGAGTTGGAACAGCTTCAATTCCACATATTCCAACGTCTTTTTAATGCCAATCACCTGAAAGGAATAAAACACGACCTGACCATTACGAATGGTTGCGCCAAACGTATAATCCTCACCAAAGGCTTTCCTGCCTTGAATTAAATGGTCAAAACGTACAATGTCAGACAGGCTGTAATCTAAATATGACAATGGCAGTTTAACCGTAAATATATTGTGCTGATTGCAGAATTGACGAAGAAGATATGATGCTAATCTAAAGGCTGAATCCTCTGTGCGGATGTACTTCGATTCAAATTCCAGGTCTTGATGTTTGCCCGATTCAATACCATAATATCTATTTGTATATACATTGCCGGATACATTCACAATATTCTCCGCTACAAGCCATCCCGTTTCCTTTGTAAAATCTTTTAATCCGTAATCATAGTGGTATTTGACATTTACACGGGTTGCCACTTTTTCAATCGGCGTGCGGTCATATTTATAACTAATAACATCACTTGCCTTGATTGTTCTCACCGGATATGGATATAACGGCAGGCGCAACGTCGGAAACAGCTTAAATCTGTTGTCTTTGAAGTAACCGTAATACGGTGTGGATTGAAGAATCTCCTCAATCAGCTTTTTAGAGTTTATTTTCTTGTCCACCGTAAACGACAACGCCCAATCACCCGTTCCAAAATATTCAATGTCCTCCGCTGTCATGGCAAAATCTAATTCTTCGCCTAATATATTGGTAATTATCTCCGGTGCGGTAGGCGAGCCGGATATTCTGCCGGTTACGTCTGCGAAATATTTTTTATCGGTTATGCCTGAAACAAATCCCTGATGAACAACAATCAGATAATAATATTTATTTGAAATTATACCCGTTGTATTTGAATTATTAATATGAACGGGCGCACCAACTTTTAAGGAATTATATTGTCCTGGATTTGACCACCCGGAAATTTCATGCCCTGCGTCCTCACCGTCCGTTTCAATTGAATTATAATCCTCCTGACGGATGAAAAAGCCTGTATAGATAGAATCAGCGTTGCCGGCGGTTACATGGTCAATGTCCGCAGAATTACCGCTTGCTACCCATATTGCCCAAAAACTATCCGCATTGGTCACTCCATCAACATCAACGTCTACCTTTGTAAATATCCACGTTTTTCCGCTTGTAAAGTCAAAGGACGGTACACTTTTTAAATTCAATTCTATATATGCAAAATTTGTCCCGAAATCTGATGGTGGCGTGGATGTGTCCCAGTGGTCAATCGTGCCATGCAGAAATGCGCCGTCTGTCAGGCTTTCATTTAATATCTGTTCCGGATTGTCCCATGTCAGCGATCCTGTGTTGTCCGCGCTTTCACCTATAATGTCCTGCTGTGATACAGGTAAGCGTTTAAACAATATCCTAATTTTGTTCTGTGAAAAATCATTTTCTAATATTGCGCCCGTGCCATCACTCACAACCCCGTTTACATTAAATATTATTTCACTGTTGTTTTCTGTTTCCGCAAACGTAAAATTGTCTGCGCCTTGACCATTTAAAAAATCCTGTGCGTCCTGCTTTATATTCCAATATTCATCCTGCTCATGAACAAACAACGGTGATAGTTTAATAGTTGCCGTACCTACTTCTTTGGTATCTTCATTAAAGACTACTGCTTGCTGATAATCGGCAAATGCAGAAATGGACGATAATTCCTCTCCTTCATAGGTTATATTTTGCAAAACAAGAGGTGAACGGTCAACCCGTCCGTAAACCAATGGATAAGGTTTACCTTTGTATCTCTCCAATACTGTGTCGTTTGTCGGCAGATCGTTTCCCGGCAAATCCTTATGCAGTTCAGCCTGCGACCGATCCTCGCATATCAAATTAACCTGTGATTCGGATTGTGTGAATTTGCGGATAATAAAATGACCGACAAGCTGAAAGTCTGTCTCACCCTGTGCTGATTGCGAAACAAAGTAAATATACACTTGTGCATTGGTAATCGAATTGCCTTGTGTATCAATTAATGAATCAGAAAAACGCCTGCCGTCATCCTCGTAATCCGATACATTCAATGTTACTGACGATATTCTGTATTTCTTGGTTTCAACGTCAATAGATTCAGATATGGACGGAATATTTAATAATATCGGCTGATAATAATTGCCGTCAAACGATACTTTACGTGTGGACAGATAGGCGATACTGTCATCTTCATAAACAATATGCACCGCCGGAAATACGTTTAAATGCTTTGTTGCTATGTCCTGCTGAAAGGTCATGAAACGGCGATTCCTCCACGCCTTCTGGCGGCTGTTTCGAGCATATCTATAAATTCACTCTCAACCCATTGCTCACTGGTAATTGGATTATTGAATACAAAAGTATTGCCGCCACCTGTTGTGCCTCCTCCGGTTGGTGTGATATTGACGTGTTCCGGACCAGCCTCACCGGCTAATATCAGCGTCGGCTTTGTTACCATTTCATCCATACCGGTTGCGGCAGTCTTAAATTCGCCCATTGCCTTGCTGATCTGCATGACATTGGCAAATGCCTGTGCGCCAACAGCAACAGCCTGAATGACGTTGGTTGGATAAATCAATTTAGGATCAGCCATAATTTTATTTATAGTAGCATAAGCATTTACCAGCGCTGATACTTGCTGTAATCGAGCCGCTGCCTTTGCTCCGCCCTTGAACTGCTCCATCCCGGCACTTAACGCATTAAACATCATTCCTGTTGACCGTGCAATAGCTGTGCTGGACGCCTTTGTTTTAGCCTCCACCATACCCATCGCTTCTGCTAATTCAGGATATTCTACCTTTAACCTCTCTATAAATTCCAGCTCCATTTGTTTAGCATTGTTTAAGTCCATTGTACTGCCAAGCCATGCGTCATAAGCTGTTTTGGCGTTTTCTACCGTAGATTCAACTCCAGCATATGATATTTGTATATTTTCTAAATTTTCTAAATCTTCTAAATCAAACGGTGATTTTATGTTTTCCATACCATCAGCTACTTCGCCCGTTCTGTCTTTTAACAATCCAAATGCTTCATGAAACTTAACTGCCAGATCAACACCCGGAATCATTCCTGCTAATCCTCCTGCCACATTTAATAATTGTGTTGTAAATGCCTCTGCGTTTTCAGCAGTAAATAATCTTTGTAGATTATCTATTACTATCGAAGTTTCTTCAAGGTTAGGCGTTAATGCTTCTCCTACACCTATCGCCATTTCATCTAAAATGGTATTAAGTTTTGCCATTTCAGTATTCAGCGTTGCTGTTTCTTCGCCAAGTCCAGCGGACAATTCTCGTGCTGATTTCATCGTAGCGTTGACAAATGCCTGCTTTCTCTCCTGGTCTGTCAGCTGTTTAACTGTTTTTCCCATTGATATAGCAAAATCCTCATACGCTTTATTCGTATCGATCATGATTCCAAGATTATCCAACATTAATTTTGACTGTCGTCCTAATCCTGTAACCAACGATTCAATACCAAATGTAGTGTCTTTTCCCAAGGCTTGAGCCAACCTTTGGGCAATGTCAAACATCTCCGCCATTTGATCTTCTGAATCAAAAATACCCAACAGCATGGCATTATTCGCCTGCCTCATTATATCAATAGAATTTGCCGTTCCATCCAGAGCATCGTTTAACTTCTTGAATGTATCCGTTGAGAACCCTGCCTGTGCTGTTAAATTTTCAAATCCAGCAGATACGCCCTGAAATCGCCCTGCAAGTTCTATGGATTTTTTAAGGGCGTTTATTAAGCCTTGTGCTGCAAAGAACCCACCAGCAAGACCAGCCACAGAGCCAAGCGCTTTATCAAGGCTTAATCCCATATCCTTGCCAGCCTTACCAACGCCTTTCAGACTCGCTTTCGCCTTTTTATCGCCTTTCGTTCGTACCGATATGATATATTCGTCAACGGTTGCCATGCTTTTTCCTTTCTATTTCTGTGATATGGTGCAGCTCATCGGTGTACCAGCCGTGCTTATAAATGTAATCTGCCGGTGTATCTTTAAGTGAAGGAAAAGGGGGCGTTCCTGTCTGGTCGCAGAAACGCATCCCTTTTATTGTGGACTGCGTTCGGAGGTGATACTGTGAGGTATCGGAGGTAAAATAAAAATGCTGGATGTATAATGAATGACCAATGGGTGCCTGTGCTTCTATCGCTTCATCATATAAGGCTATAAGTTCGGCATATACGTCCTCAATGCCGTCAAATTGGACGTTTTTCTTTTTAGACAGACTTTTTGCCATGTACGGGAATTTCTGCTTATCTGTCTGCAATCCTTTAAAATGATACCACACATTCAGTCTAAATAGTATTTCATCTAATTTTTTTTTTCAAATATACGAGTTCCGATAATTGAAAATATCTGGAACCGCTCTTCATCGGACAAGCCTTTTATCTCCTCATCCGAGTAATTCGTCACCAATCGCACAACATCCAGGCTCTTACGGTGCATCCCTTTTGTCACCTTCTTGTCCTCAATGTCCTGAAAATGATTCATATACAAATCTTTTAAATCGGCTTCTGTGTCCAAATCAAACACCTTCAACTTAACTTCCCGGTCAGATATTACTTTGCCGTCACGATCCAGCGTTACTTTGATGGTGTCGTCCATTTAGGCGATCGTAATTCCTACAATCGAACCCGATGATGCAGCGTCCGTTCCAAAGGCTGTAAACGGCAATGTCTGTGTCAGTACGTTACCGCCCGATTCTACACCCGGCTCATTTAAAACGGCTTTTGGTATGTCAATCGTAAATCCTGATGCTTCCGCCAAGTTAATTGCAACGGTATTTGAATCCTTGAATTTCGCCAATAAATCATGAACCGCATCATCACGCTTTGCCGTTAAACTGCCAGTAGCTTCCATTGCGCCTGTCATCACCAATCCAAACGGTTTAAAAGTGGATGTTTCGCTGTAATGGATACGCTCCACCGAACGGTTTATTGATAATTCCCACGAATACAGCACCAAATCCTCCTGCGCACCACCGTTGATGTAGGCGGTCGTAATATCCCGTAAATTTTTAGGCGTTGCGGTGTCTTTTGTGTAACTGCCGGATGTGTAACTGACATTCTCCACATCAGCAAACGTCACGTGTTCCGGCTGATAACCTGTCATCATATTTACAGTACATGCAAGCTGACCGGATTCTGCGGTTATATCCTGATTTAATGTAAGTCCGGTCGCAATGCAGGATTTACATTGTATATCGTTTAATGAAGCATCTGCACCGGCATTTTCAAATACAACCGTCACCTGTGTCGTTGATGCAATAGCGTCTTTATAAGTATTCTTCGGAAAGGCATAATCACCGGTAAAATCCGCTTCACTCGTACCATCCTCAAACAACCATTGACACGCCTGTAATACGGATGTTGGTGTGCCTTTCAGCGTTAAATCAAAAGTATATACCTTCTGATCTGGACGATGTTTTACCTGTGAGGCGTAATTGACAAATTTGCCTGACCGCTGTGCTGCAACATCAATCGGAGCAGATATTTCCGGAATTGTATATGCCGTTACCGGCAGTTCCTTCCATACGCCTGCGCCGTCGCTTAATGCAACCGTGCCGAATGTCGCCTCCGTGCCTATTAAGACACGAATATCCGATGTGGCTTGATAATTAGTTTCCTGTGCCATTTATTTTCCTTTCTTCGGAATATATTTTTTTAAATTCTTACGTAATTCTATTGGTGGATCAGTCAATTCAACCGCCTTGCCGTCAAGTAACGCCTGGTGTTTTGCCGGACTGCCTAAAGTCAATAATGTAACCACTGCCTTTTTGTATGTACTTTTCGCTTTATACTGCATCAGAATTGATTGTAGTTGATAAAGGTTAATCCAAATTCACCAATGGTTACGCCTGTCAATTCATCCTCGTCATCAATTCCGGCATTATAAATAATCTCATCCACACTCAAATCCGTCCACAATGTCCCATTGACCTGTTTGTCCAAAATATGTTTGCGCATTTTATCCATTTTATCTTTTATGCCCTTGTCCTCGTTTCGTGTTGTGTTCGGCGTTTTAAAATAATAGCGGATCCGAACGGTGAACTCCCGCTCTTCAAAGAGGTTTGTTTTCTGGATAAGGCTTGAACCATCCAGGATGATCCTGACAGATTCATTTCCTGATTCTCTATAATGCCCGATATAAACATTCTGAAATTCATCGTCTAAATGCTTTCGTAATCCTTCCTCGATGGATACGGTTGCCACCTTGTCGTATGTAACCGCCATCAGCTATGATACACATCTATTGACCGCATCCCGCCGGAATCCTGTATGTCCTGCCCATGTGGAAATACTTCAACTTCATATTCGTCGTCCGTTGTGCAGATGTCCGCCTGGTCTTTTGAACCAAAGCGAACCCGTAATCCGCCTGCTAATGTTTGATACTGCCCGGTGATCTTTTGAGCTGTAACCACCTGTGAACCTTCATCAATGCCGAGCTTATCATTTCCTGCAACCCAAACGGAATATGTACCCGCTCCAATAGCACCGCCAGTAATAACTTTCAGCTTAATCTTGTCATAGCCTCCGTACCATACACCTTCCATATCCACCGGTCGCAGTTCTGTGTTCCCATTAACTGTCACCTCTCTTAATACGCCTTGTGATGAGTCCTGCGTTACCTGGAATCCAAGTTTAATCTCACCATTGTTTATGCGTTCAATGTAATTGTCTGCCTCTGCCTTAAACGCTTCTGAAACCGGATTGTCCGGGTCATGTGCGGAAATCAAAAAAAACGCCGTATATAAGGCAACTGTGCGGATTATTGTATAATCGTAATTGCCTTCAATGTCCTTCCATTGTGATCTCGGCTGTGTACGGTCCACCAATGAATCAAAAAAACGTGATGCCTTTGCCATAATATCTGTTTTATGCGTTGCCCAATCTTCACCGGACTCCATCAATTTGTCTGTCGGTGTTGCTGTTGAATAATAATAAACCACATCCTCTGTTGAATCGTAAAACCATTCTCCTTCCGCATCGACTGCCGCCTTATTTACTTGCGCAGCACCCAAATCTTTGCCGTCTGCAAATAAAAGATTCACCAATCCGCTATTATGTGAGGCATATAACGAACCACTATCCACCACCCAATTATAAATTGAGCTTTTCATATCGAATCTGTCCACCATTGGATATACATCCCGCAGATCAGATTCAGAAATATATGTCGGAATTGTTGCCATTAATTATAGCCTCGTATTTCAACGATGGTGTCAAGTTTATTTGAGACAGACCGCCCGGTGATGAATTTAATCATGTTATATCCTGCTGTTGAATCTGATTTTAATCCTCCGGCATGAGCCGAATCATAGGCGGCAGAAACAACAAACTGCGCATTTTTCGGACAGGATTTCATTGTAATCTCGCCTGTCTTGTAATTAATCGTTCCACTACCACCGGTAGGACGGGATAATGTGCCGTCACCGTTATCATAAAGCATATCAGCACGGTTCGGTGATGTAATGCCTGTTTTCTTATCTGTCATAGTATCATCCGGCAGACTTGATACCACAGCGGAGGTTAGATTTGCAGCTGTTGGCAATGCACCGACACCAAAAGGCGTTGTTCCTGCACCGCCATCTGCCAATGCAATCGCTGTGCTTGAATTGTTCGTATTTGATTTCACCTGAATATCACCGTTTACAATCGTAATAGTCATATCTGCCCGTGCATCATCAAAAGCCGTTTGTATCTTATACAATACACCGTTTGAGGTATTGCCCCATGTTACATCACTCGAATCTGTTGTGAATGAATAATCTGTTGCACCTGCACCATCTAAATTAACTGACAAGGTATAAGCGGTTGACTTTGCCAAACCGGTTTCAGACGCTAATGACTGGTTTTTCATTCCAAAATTCTGATAACCGCCCTCTGTGTAATACTTAAATGAAATACTTCCCGGAACAAAACCAGACGCCTTCTTCGTCGCTGTTCTGCCGTAACCAAGTAGATTCATAGCATGATAATCACCATTTCCGTTAGTTTTTACCATCAATGTTGTACCGTCACCGTTGCCATTCTTGGACGTATCATCGTAATCATGGTCAATGTTTGAAAATGGAAACCGCAGAGCCGTATTATCAGCATGAGTAGCCGCTGTACTGCCCTGTGATCCACGAATAACGGTTAATGTATTGGTTGCTATCGCCGTCACTTCCATCGTCTCATCTTCAATGCGGATGTAATCTCCGACTTCAAAATAATCACCGTCATCCACATCCACATCCGTCTCGGTTGCGTCTAATGCTTCTGCTAATAACTGAGAATCGACCGCCACATAAGTATTTCCCAATGCTGGTGCTTGGTTATCAAGCGTTGAACCACCACCTGCGGATGATGCTGCAGAATAATCAATAAATCGAGGATTCGGAATAAAAAAGAACTCACCCGGTGTTAATAAAAATGTATGATATGATAATGTTGTACCGTCTGTATCCGGTGAGCCTGCTGTCCATGAATAGTTTCCGATCTGGATTTCTGCCGCTGTCTGTCCGGCGTTGGTAATAACCAATGTCTTAAAACCCTGAATTGTCTGTGCGCCCTTTGTAACATCAAAGACCATCAGCTTTGTAAATGTATCGGTGGAATCTACTTCCTGGCGAACAATGAATCCGTCTTTATACGTATATGATTTTGTATAATTGTATTTCTGGTCAGCTGTCAGCGTTAAATTTGCAGTTATATTCGGCATAATTCTCCTTTTATGGACATCCTGTAATCTTTAAAATAGCGGGTGGATATTCGCCATCGGCGCTTCCACCCCAGCGCAAATAGCTTGTCGTCGCTGATGTCTTGGCGTAAATGGTTACGTAATTGGTGGACAACGCTGTTAATCCCGTCAAATACCACTTCTGCGTTAAATAACTGTCATCCGTCTCATCCGCATAATCAGATTTTGTTTTTGTATTCCCGGACGGATTAGAGGTGATATAAGCAGAACCGTTGTAATCGTACAGGGCAAAGTAGGCGATACGGTTAGAGGTGGACGCATCTCTGAAAATGGAAAACTCAATTTCCACATTTCCGGACGGTGGTGCAGTATAGGATGTTTGTAGTGATGTGCTTATTTCAGCGTATGCGGTTGTCAATGTGTAGCTTGCATCTGTTACAGGATCAAGTACCGTCATGCCTATTATTGCACCTGGAATCGTCGATAAGCCATCACCTGTTAATTTTGAATTGGTCGTGTCCACGCCAAGCAATGTTGTTCCTGCTACATTCTGGAAGTCAACAGTTGCCGTGCCTTTCTTACTTGGCTGCACTTTAAAATGGTCTTTAGATGTGTATAATGCCGATCCTTTTCCGTCGCCAGACTTAACCTGACGCAGCGTAGCATCAAAGCCTTTATTGGCATTGTCAATTTGAAATAAATCTTTATACCATGAAGATAATGCGTTATCGGTTAAAGCCATTTACTTTTTCTTTTTCTTGGTGTCTTTTAATGTCTCGCCCAATTTGGTTAGTTTATTTGAAAAGGCTATTCCTGTCCAACCAGCACAAGCTAAAATCAGCGTATCAAACATTGTCTCATCAATATAATCCATCTGAAACAAAAAAGCTGTAATAGCAAAACCGGCAAAGCCAATATTGCGCTTCTTTGAATTTTCACCAACAAATAAGCCGGTAATATTCTCCAATGTTTTACTTTTACTTAAAAGTCCGGATAACAAACTCATATTATTCCTTCCCGTTTTTGTTTATAAATTTTAATAAAGTGTGTAAAGACTTCTC
>Ga0208029_1000397_pt1 | contig 28084 bp, 44 predicted proteins | sample MalvireepMed_s12_FD_184242 | JGI IMG/M metagenome (GOLD analysis project Ga0208029, IMG submission 184242) | Marine viral communities from the Global Malaspina Expedition - Malaspina viral metaG DeepMed_s12 (SPAdes) (version 2) | ecosystem: Environmental > Aquatic > Marine > Oceanic | place... | reverse complement strand
TTATTTGCTGCATTCATATCAAATGAGCCATCGTTATCGGTTGTTGGTGTTCCTCTTTGAGAGCCAGTCCAAGCCTGATCATTAGCTAAAACACCAATCGCTGTTATATTAGCTCCATTTCCGTAAAATGCACTAGCACATACTTTACTACTTACATGTACATCTCCTTTAATAGTTACATTACCTCCTAGACATACATTACCTGCTACATCTAAAGTTCCTCCTATAGTTGTATTACCACTTACTCGTACTGTAGTTAAAAATCCAGCAGCACCGCTTACAGTAGCCGTACTTTTCATTACTACGGCAGCTTCTAAACTAGTAGCTCCACTTACTCTAACTGTTCCCAGAAAACCAGCAGCACCTGAAACTGTAGCTGTACTAAGTAAATTAGTAGCACCACCAACACTTAAAGCTCCTGCAATACTAACAGCTCCTCCAATAGTAACAGTATCAGCAAAATTAGCTACACCTCCAACACTTAAAGTAGAAGCAAGACTTACTGCACCTCCAACAGTAACTGTACCTAATAAATTAGTATTACCACTTACAGATACATCATCCTTAAATGTACCAATACCAACAACTGTTACAGTGCTTGCTAAATTTGTAGCTCCTCCTACACTCAATGTAGAAGCTAAACTAACTGCACCACCAATAGTGACTGTTCCTAATAAATTAGTATTACCACTTACAGAGACATCATCTTTAAATGTCCCTATTCCTACTATAGTAACAGTACTAGCAAAATTAGCAGCCCCTCCTACACTTAGAGTAGAAGCTAAACTAACTGCACCTCCAACAGTTACTGTACCTCCAAGTCTGGTATTTCCACTTACAGATACATCTGTTTTAAATGTAGCATTACCTGAAACAGTTACAGTGCTATTAAATAAAGCAGCACCAATAGCAGTAACTGTACCTCCTACAAAGAGATTTCCACCTACAGTTGCATTACCAACAGATATATTCCCAGTAATATCTATAGGAACATTTGTTAAATTAGCTCCATCTCCATAGAAAGCAGAAGCACATACTTTACTACTAACATGTACATCTCCTTTAACAGTTACATTAGCTCCTAAACTTACATTTCCTACAACACCAAAAGTACCACCTACACCTAAATTGGCTGTCATAGTAGTATTTCCTACTATTGTAACAGTTCCACCAACATATAAATTTGTACCTATGGAAACATCTCCACTAACAGAAACATCACCATCAAAGTTAGCATTACCTGTTATCTGTGCTGTCCCTCCAATAGAGGTATTACCAGCTACATCTAGAGTAGAAGCAAGAGAAGTAGCTCCACTTACTCTGACTGTTCCTAAAAATCCTGTAGCACCAGAAACTGTAGCTGTACTTAATAGATTTACAGCACCACCTATACTTACAGCACCACCTATTGAAGCAGCCCCAGCGATTGTAGCTGTTCCTGTAATATTTACATTACCACTTACTGAGACATTGTCCTGAAATGTAGCTGCTCCTATAACATTGAAAGGACCAGATACAGAAACACTTCCTCCTGCATGTATAAAACCAGATACAGAAATATTTGTAGTAACACCTAATTCTGCTTCTACATTACTTAGATTAGAACCATCTCCATAAAAGTAAGCAGCCGTTACATTTCCAACAACATTAGTATTACCACTGATAGACACATCTGTTAAAAAGCTTGCAACCCCTGTTACCTTGAGAGTACTTCCTATAGAAGCTGCTGAAGCTACATCCAAATTTCCACTTATAGAAACAGCATCATTAAATTCTGTCTTAGAATTAAAAGTCCCTGCACCTGTTGCTACAAATGTACCTCCTACTGAAACATTCTCATTTACATTTAATTCTCCACTAACAGACACATCACCATCAAATACTACATTTCCAGTACCTGTAAGTGTTCCTCCAATGGAAGCATTACCAGCCACATCTAATGTAGAAGCCAGACTTGTAGCTCCTGCCACAGTTAATGTACTTCCCAGATTAACAGCACCGCTTACTGTAACACTAGACTTATAAACAGCGGCCCCTACTACAGATAAAGTTCCACCAACTATAACATTACTAACTGATATATTACCGCCTATTGTAGCTGTAATTCCAGTAATATTAGAACCATCTCCATAATATGCAGAAGCACAGACCTTATTCTTTACTAACAAGCCTCCACTTACACTAATATTTCCTGTTGCTCCTATATTTCCAGAAACTATAACTCCACCAGTTCCCACATTAAGAGCAGTTCCTGTACCATCTCCTGTCTGAACACTGGTAATAGAAGAAGTTACTCCACTATTAGTCGTACTAGAATTAATTAATAATAGTTGCTTATAAGTACCTGATATTAATTTTCCTGTTAAATCTGTCATATTCCATCCCAACTTTTATTAGCATCATCATACTTAGTTGTATGTGTTGTTTCTACCAGAGTTGTGGGATTAACAGTTATCCATGTAGCTGTTTCATCCCATGTTATACCTCTTCCTCCTGTATCAGGCCGTGGATTTCTAATAGCAGGATCATCTTTTACATTAGGTACTTTATTCTGAGGATTATTTTTTAAATCATATTGTCCTTCAAAATCTTCTGGGCATACTAGTAATCCATAGCTATTCATCCTCATAACTCTATATGGATATACAAATCCACAAGTATCACATTGAGCTAATGCATTTTTATGAGTAGCCATAGAACGAAGTTCCTCTTAATTATAAAACGTCAGTCTAGGTAATAGATACAGACTAGCTCGTTCCCTATCTTCTTCCATTGCCCTTGTCAATATTTCCTCATAATTTGTTTTTAACATTGCAATACGTTCTGGTGCTACTAATGGCCTTTTCATTGACATATAATAAGATAAACCACAAGTCAAAGCAGGTAAAAATCTTTTAGGTGTATCTGCATTCTGTATTGCAGATTTATTCACATCCTCTAAGTCACTTACTATTTCTATCTTTAATATATCTGTAGAATTTTCTGGTATAGGCCATACAGACATTACAGGATTATCTCTTCCCCTTCTAATACTATATTGAGAAGGTCTTCCTGTTTGTGTCTTAGCAGGTATAATTAAATATTGTTCAGGAGTAATTCTGGTAAGTTGAATATCCGTATTATCTCGATTAATTACAACTTCCAGAGCATTAATTGTAGAACTACTAAGATCATAAGAAGTTGTAGAAGCAACAACTGTTACAGCCGTTGTACTTGTAGACCAGAGAAGTATCCCTCTATTCTGCCAATCTTTAAGCATAAGATTAATAGAACGTCTAGCAGAAGCTGGTTCATGACCCAGAGTATCTTCTCCTCCAATCATTTCCATAGCTTCTTGAATGACTTCATCTATATCCAGATTAAAATTATATGTGCCAGATACTGCCATATTATTTACTCACTTCTTCAACTCTTCCCATAGCTTTTTTAATATAATTAGAAAAAGTATTATCAAAGATATATGGAATAATCCCATGTATAATCATTACCAAACATATTCCAAATGCTCTGATACTCTCACACCATGAAAATTTTAAATGATTAAAATAATTTAGATTGACATCTTTAGGATGTTTGAAATTAAAGATTTTCATGGTCCTACTGCTTGATGATCATTACAACATTCACATAGATTTTCTATTCTACATATACAAGGATCACAGGTACAATGTGAATTACTACATTCTTCATTATTACACATTTTTTTCTCCTTTACCAATCTGGAATAGTACATTTTCCACAACGACAATATTTACAAACCTCTATTTGTTCTATTTCAGCATATCCTGTAATATCTTTTATCAACGGTATACCACAATGAGAATCGTATCCACAATTCTTACAGGTTATCATTTCTTTTTCTTTTACAACTTACTACCATAGGTATATTTAAATTTTTTATACAAATAACCATCTTGTTGATTAGTCATAGCTTCCCAGTATTCTGAAAAAGTTTTATAATCTTCTTGACTAGGTTTAAGAAAACTATAATCTATCTTGGTATAGTCGTTAAATTTTTCTTTAGTCATATAAATTCGCTATATAGGCTGTTCCTATTTGACCGCCATGTTTACGATTAACAGTACCGCCTTTCTTCTTACCAACTTTACCACCACCTTTCACATACCGTTTACGTTTAGCTTCAGACATTGTACCAGCCCTTGCCATCTCTGCTGGAGAAAGTCCTATTCTACTCATTCTACCTCCAGTCTGTTTTTTAGAAACTCTTTTTGCTTTTCTTGCTTGAGTTTCTTTATGAAGCTTTGCCATTTCTGATTTAGACATTCCTTTATAAGGATCTTTTCCTCGTCCAAAGAAAGGTAATTTAATATTTTGTCCTATTCGTATTAAATTCGCATTCTTGATACTAGGATTAGCTTTCATAATAGCTTTTATAGTTGTTCCATATTTTTTAGCAATACTAGAAAGATTCTGTCCTGATGTAACTTTATGAGATTTAGGACGTTTCATTTCCTTATATGCAACATATGCAGGTGGACCTAACCATGCAGGACTTGTTATTGCCATACCTTTAGCAATTTTACCCATTTTACCTTTTTTAACAGGAGGAGTTGTTACAGGAATTTTAGGACGACCCTTTGTCTTTGTTGCAACAACAGGTTTCTTTCTCTTTGTTCCTGTAGCATCAACCTTCCTTTGAGAAGGAGGTTTTCCCATATCCTCTAATGTTTCTTTAACTTTAGGTGTATCATAAGATGTAAAATCTTTAGGTTTACCATTTGTTTTAACTTTAGGTTTACCTTTTTTAGTTGTATCTACTGCTGCATCAATAAAAGCTGATACACCTTTTTTAGTTCCTTTTCCTTTTGCTGACATAATTAAGCCTCCCCGTAAGTACTGTCTTTATCAGACGTTTCTATTTTAAATGCTTTGCCTTGCTGATAGTCTTCATCAACAACGACATCCTGTGGAGGACCTACTACTGATGGTCCTTTTCTGGCAGCACCAAATCCCTGTCCGGTTGGCTTGCCAAGTATCTCATCCAGATCAGGTGGACGTTTCAATAATGTATGTGGTCCTAAGCCCATTTTAACTTCTCCTTCTCATTCTTCTAAAAGTCTTTGCTAAATTAGCCCTACGTCTAGTGGTAGGATTACTACTCTTGGATGCTTTGTTTAATTGAGCCATTGTAATCTTCTTACCTTTTTTAACTCCCAACTGTTTTCTCAAAGCACCTTTTTTTATATTGGCTTTTTGTATCCATTTACCATCCTTCTTCTTCTTGAGTCTACCGCCTCTTTTCAATCCCGGTTTCATAATCTGTTGCCTTATGCTGGCTCTGTTAACCATTTTTGTATCCTTTAGCTACTAATTCAGAACCAGACTTATCAATACGTGTCATAGCTCTTGCATATTTTCTTCGCCGTTGTTTACTTTTACTTAGTTTTCTTTTTTTCTCTGCTGGTGCTTTCTTTTGTACTTCTCGATATCTTTCTCCTAAAGCAGCCCATCCTCGTTTTCCTAAAACAGGAACAGCATTCATAAGAGCTTTCTGATATTCTGATATTGTTTTAAATCGTTGCGTCCCATCAGGTAATTTATGTCTTTTCCAATCATCACTACCAGATATTCGAGGAAAAAGAGGAGCAAGTTCTGGAATAACTGATCCAGCAGTAACTCCTCCAGCAAGTATACCTGGTACTAGCCCTCCAAAAGGTAATCCTCTTGCTGCTCCTTTAAGAATTTTTGGCCCAACTTTTTGTCCTATGTTTTTTAAAACATTTGCTCCTACATATGCACCAGCAGCTTCTGCACCTAGTTGTGTTGTCAAAGGAGTACCTTCAGGCCAAGGATCAATATGTCTAGTTGCATAACCACCGCCACCACCTAATAAAGCACTTGTTAGTCCTCCAACAGCTTTTCCACCTTTGCGGCGAACTATCTTCTTGGACTTCTTTGGCTTATATGTCTTAATCGTATCCTGCATCTACTACCTGACCGCCTGACATTTTATAGGTAATCTTACCGCCATGTTTTTTAGCTGTTACACCTACATGTTTAGGAAAAGTTGCTGACATACCTGTAACAGAAGATGTCTTAGATTTTTTATTTTTCGTTTTATTCTTATTTTGTAAAGCTTTTATTCTAGCTCTATTTTGAGCAGCAGTTATAGTTGATTTATGAGGTCTTATTATATTTTCTATAACATCATTATCTAAACCAGCCTTTTTTAATGTTGTTTCTAAAGGCTCTCCTGTTTTTGCTTCAATCCGATCACGTAACTCACCTCTTTTTTTAGGTACATTACCAATATTAGGATCATCTGGAAGTGGTTTTTGCATATTCTTCTTCTTAGATATACCTAATGCTTTATCAATAAAAGCTGATACACCTTTTTTAGTTCCTTTTCTTTTTGCTGACATTAACTTGCTCCCTGTGTTATGGTATCGGGACCACCGGCAGGAGAAGCAGCAACTGCCATATCATCCTGTCTAGTCCTTCTAGCCTGATTACGTAATGCTGCTATAGCTGTTTGATACTGTGTCTGCCAGACCGGAAGGGTATTCCAATCCTTCATAAACATGGTAGCTTCTTGCATACATCCTGCAAAAAGAGCATCATAACAATAGTCACTAAAATAATTTTGAGTTGTTGCACTTGTACCTGTAGCTGAAGCTAAAGGTAAAGGTCTAGAAACTGTTTGAACCTCTCCTGATAAAGTAGAAGCAGGAGTGGGTACGACATAGATAGAAGTATTATTTTTTCTAGCATAATATCTGGGTGTCCCTACTGAAGAACTGACATAAGGCCAGTAATCTATAGCATATTCATAAGTACGTTTAAGAAGGCTTGTCTTAAGACTGGACGCACTGGTTGTATAGTTCACATTACGAACAATATGAACTCTATCATTTAAACTAACAACAGGATTACTTACAGTAAAAGTAATACTGGTATATTCGTTTAACCCAACATCATCCAGATCTTTAAGTAAGCGTAACTCTGTACGATCTACAAAGAATGAAATTGCACTGGCAAATTCGGTAGAATCGTTTTCAGAAGTTTGAATAATATCCGTTTTAAGATATGAATATGCAACCATGTTAACCTACATATAGTGTAATTGTAGGTGCCATCGTTCCTGTTCCAGATGTTGCAACACTTAGAATACCAATAACACCAACTCCCATATCACCTATATATTGATCACTAGAATCAGTTGCTCCTACACGATACCGAATAGCTGTTCCTTTAGCTGATCTATTTGTAATCTGCTTTGTTCCTGAAATAACAATTTCACCTGCAAGAGTTGAATAGGTATGTATAGCAAGAACACGAGTTGTTGTTGGAGTGGGACTAGCGCCACCACCTTCGTCTCCTAAAGTAGTATTAACATCAATATAACGGAATCCTGTTATAATTGCTCCATCACTACTTACATTTTGTGCTACTTTAACATTTGTAGTCATGATTTCTCCTTAGAAAGGAGGAGAGCAGCCGAAACCACTCTCCTATAGTAAGATTGATATTAAGAACCTTGACTACCAAACCAGCCTCTCCAATCAGAGACACCGAAACTATACCGTTCCCTTGCCTTGAATCGAAGATTGCCAGTATCAAAATCAGGTTCCATCTTGGTTTGAAGAGGAGTACGAACAAACATTTTTGTTCCATTCGGTACATCCGTTTTAACAAACCAAGAAGTCGTATCAGTAAACCTTCGATTGATATGATAGCCTTCAGGTAACATACCCATATGACGAGTAGCATTGATTGCATTCGTATTTGGATTAGCAGCAGCAGCACTCGTTTGAGTATTACCAGGACTAGATAAAATACGATCTGCAATTGCCCAAGAGTCAACAGGGATATGCATCGAAACAGCACTGGCACCAATTAAAATACCACGATCATCTTTGATCTTTTGTATACTGGTAAGTGCAGTTTCAAGAGTTGCTTCTGATAAGTCGGAAGCAGCCAGTACGTTGGACTGATTCCCATCAGAAATGGTTGGGTGCGTTGAAGCAAAGAAAGCTACACTATCACCAATAACATCAGTAAAACCATTGTTAAAAATGTTAGCAGCTTTTACTTGTTTCGTATTAGCCATTGCACGGGCAAGACCTTTGGCACGTAGTTTAGCAAAGGTATCATAAAGATTATCTTCCATTGCCTCTTCCGTAATTGCAAAAGCCAAAGCTACAGTCTCAGCCGTATAACGGGCTGTGTAACTTTCTTGTGCATCGTCATACGATACAGCAGCACCTTCTCCCTTGGTTGGGGCTGACCCAAAACCAGTGAAAAGGACTTCTTCTTCAAAAGCACGATCTGAGTTTTCAATTTCAAAAAGAGGTTCTAACTCATTATTCACCTCTCCATACTCCATTCCGAATATAGCATTTAGGCCCGGAAGGAGTTCTTTTGATATACTAGCTCTATTTATAGCCATGATAAATCCCTCCTATTAAGCCGTTGATGCCGTAGCCGTCACGTATCGGTCACGGTGAGTATTTAACCAGACCTCTACAATGGGATACGCATCGTCATTACCTTCGTCAGCAAACTTAGCACGTCCAAGTACACGACAAGCTAGTTCAGTTTCTGCACCACTGGCAGCAAGCAAGTAGTAGCTTGATTGACCAGTAGTTGTATTGCCTGAAGAGGCAGTTGAACTAACGGTAGCAGTGTAGTTCTTGACAATAGCAGCTTCAGCAGCCGATAGAGTCAGAGAACACTGGATGTAATAAATCTGATCAGGATCAGTAATTACGAAAAATTTAACGTCTGTGGCACTTGTTCCACCCGGCCAGTATCGTGAGAACTTTTGTTCACCATTCTCAACATATTGACAACCCATGAAAACCCCTGAAGGTTTAAGAGTTGCAGCAATATACGGAGAGATAGTTGTAAAGTTAGCTCCCGGTAATACGACAGGATCACCAGTAAAAATACTATTCGCTGGTGTTTGTGCTTGTCCTGTTGAGGTTAGTGTGATCATATCGGTCACAGCCTCATTATTATAAGCACCACCTTTTTTACGAGCAGGGACGAAACCACGAAATGCTTTAGTAGTAGACATGTTTCATCTCCTTATAATGTAGAGATAGACTATTTTTGAAAAGAAGGTTGCCTACCTCTGGTTGTTACGGATTTACTTGTATTAGAAATTGGCATACGAGAATCAGAGCTTTTCATTAGTTGTGCATTTACTGCATCCATCATATCATTAGCCTTTTTCTCATAAAATTTCTGTCTGGCCTCTACCTTTGCTGTTGGCTTCTTTGCCAACGCTACGTCTCCACGACAGACGGCTCCAAGATAGCGACCTTCTTCCCTTACGAAGGATGTAATTGCCATTTCAGGAACTTCATCAGGAGTTACGAAGATCCATCCCTGTTGCTGGTTTTTACCAACATTTGCGATGTCATCTTCACCTTTTACAGATATGCGTATCCAACGGAGAGACATAGCCTCATTGTCAAATCTTGCTTGTACCGAATCCGGTATAGAGAGGGCATCTGGCTCCTCAAAGACATATTCTTCTTCGACTTCTCTTGTTGTAGTTTCCCGATTAGTATTACTACGTGTTTCATTTCGTGTCATATTTCATTCCTCCACGCTAAGTTATATTAGTATAATTGCCGTCAGCATCAGAAACTTTTAGCTTTTCAGCAGCATACTGTTCAAGTGGTATATTCCATTTCTGTGCAAGCCTAACATCTTCCTTTGATAGTTTAACTTTATTAGAACTGGATGGGGATGAGCGTGAACTCCCCGATACTACTTGAGCAGGTGGTGACGTATTATCCTGCACACGTTCTGTAGTTTCCTCTATATTTTGAGAAAACGCTTTATTAATTCTCTTATCAATTTCCTGATAAAAATCATTATCGGTTGGATCATAACCTTCGCTTTTAAGTTCTGCATCTATAGCTAATGCAGCAGCGGTTTTAACATTATCCTGTCCAAACCAATTATTTCTTGCAGCCCATTCTTCAGCCCTTGGATCAGAAGCTTGTTGCACAGGCGGTGGTTGATATTGAGGTTCTTGTACAGGTACTTCTTTATAATTTTTTTGAGCAGAAGAAACTGCTTTCAAGTCAGTCTGTGCATCATTTAACATTTCCTGTGCTTTAAGAACTCTTTCTTTGTCTCCTTCTTCAAAAGCTTCCATATAAACTGATCTGGCAAGCTCAAGTTTATCAGTTAATTGTTTTTCAGAAGCATCAAGACTTAATTTATTAACCTCGTCTACTTCCTTATATTGTGTTCTGAGAGTTGTATTTAACTCCTCATTTTTTTGAATGAGAGCAGCAATATGTTCATCTCTTTCCTTGCGCTGTCGGATAAGTTGTCGAATACGTTTTTCTGCTCCTTTGGTATTAATGCCCTCCAATTCTGGAGCATCTCCTTTACCATCTGAGTTTTGGGCTTCTTTAGATTCTTCAACTCCCTCTTCAGAATTTGACTCATTATCTTCAAGCTCAATTTCAATTTTCTGTTCCTCATTCGAAAGATTTATATCTCCCCATTCTTCTTTTTTATCCATTCTTACCTCCGTTGTTTACGAAATCAACGATTTAACGATATACTATTATACCATACAATTAACGATTTTCCAAATTATGTTGATCCTTTTCCTAAATTAAATGTTGGATCTAGATCTTTTGGATCTTCAACCTTCATTGTAATCTGATCATCAAAGAGTAAAATAAGTCTTACTCCTTTGTAAAAAAGCTTTGTTCCTGCATGTTTACCATAACATATATAATCACCTACATTACACCAAGCTCCTGCTGGAAATTTATCCCTATCCAGATATGCCAACTTACCCAGAGCTAATACTTTACCTACCGTGGTAAGATATGACATATCATCTTTAATTGAATCTGGAATAAAAATTCCACCTTTTGTTTGACTTTTTACAGACACTGGTCTTACCAAAACATGAAATCCCGGTAATTCAGGTAATACTTCTGGATCTTCTACTTCAGTAGGATCACTGATCCATGAATCATTTTTTAGGGCCTTACCCATTTGTACTTGTTGCATTTTACTCCTCTTCTTCTGAATACATTCGTTTTTTAATTATATCATTTAAATTAATTCTAGCCCACTCTAAACCTTGGATAGAACCTACAAGTTGTCTATAATGAGCATAATCATCAGCCGAACCATTTCCTAATGAAAGTCTGAGTCTTTGAATCTCTTCATTATACTCTTGAATAACCTCATCCCAGAGTTCCATTAGGTGTATAAGGTACTCTTACGACTTTTCTTTGCTGGTTCTGGAAATTTAAATTCACCATAGCCCCATTCATTAAGGTCAGCTAGTGTTTCCCAAGGTCCAATACAATCACTTTTGAAAGGATCTCCATAAGTTACTGGTTTATCAGAACTTGTTTGTTTATAAGTAATATAGCCTTTACCTTTCGTCATTTCTGGAATTTTTATTGTCATTCTTTATCTCCTTTATCTTTCTTGGATTGTTCAATAGCCATTTTAACTAGAGCATCTAGACCCTTCATATCCAGATCTTTCTCATCTTTATTATATTGTTCTAATAAGTCTTTCATTATTCTTTGTCTAACTCTTTCATCTTCAGCATCTAATTTAGATTCTTCAATTCCGATCTTGGATAGTATATCCAGAGTTTTTAATTCTTTCTTAGAATCTCTGTCAAGTTCTGCTTTCTCTCTCTTGAAGTTATCAGTTGCACCTGTCTTGAGCATATCAATAATCTGTTCATTTTCATCAAGCTCAAGTTTCTTATTCTTTAATTCCATCTCAGCAGCTTGAACCATTGTATCAGATTGTAGTTTTTGTTTTTCTAGTTCTACCTTGGCTTGTTCTAGAGCGACCAGTTGTTGTTCAGGTGACTGTGTTATTCCTATAGCCTGATTAGCATTCATTACTTGTTGAGCAGCTTGAGCCATTGCCATTTCTACAACAGCAGGATTTTGGGCCTGTTCTGGAGGCATTTGCTCAATCATCTGTTGTGTCATCCCGTTCATCTGCTCTTGATACTTCATCACAGAATGTTCTTGAATATTGGCTTCCAGAAGAGGACGTATTCTTTGCATAATAGGATTGGCTCCATTAGCAGGATCTTGAAGATATGCCATCTTTGTCTGAATATGAGCATCATGATTCTGTCCTGGAAAAGCAGCTATAGGAATTCCTTTGGTAGCGGCCATGATATCCGACACAGGGTCCATTGGCTTTGGTTCTATCTTGGGAGGAAGTATCTCTTCCATGTTAGGCATGTTAGCTGCATTAAGAATAGTTCTGTTTAATGCTTCTAGATTAAACATACCAGGAGGTGATTGCTGTGCCATTTGAAGAGCCATGTTAGCCAGCATCATACGATGAGCATTGGATGGTATATTAGGATCAGAGACAGGAACTATATCTACTCGTCCATCAAAATCATTTTTAAATATACTTCTATCTTCAAATGGAACATCATAAGGATATTCATCAGGAAGATAATCATAATCTATCTTTGCCAGAATTCTAAATTCATCTTTCTGAGATTTATGAAGACGTTTATGTATGGCTGTGAAAAACTTACTACTGGCTTCTAAGAGAGCCATAGTTGTACCAACGGGTCCATAGGAGGCAGCATCAGAAATAACTTGTTCCGTGCTATCCGCAAACTTCTGACCAGCAGCAGCTACGAACTGGAGCATCTGAAATAGAGTAGAGGAAGGCTCTTTATAGGGGAGAGGAATAATAGCCTTTGAAAGATCCATTCCAGTTGCTTCAACCTCCTTGAACTCACCCGGGGAGATGGGATCATTATCACCAACCATTCTAAGTCCTTTGGCTTTGAAACCTCCAGGCAGATTTGCAAACTGACCTGCATCAATTAGAGATCTCATTGCAGCAGTTGCACTCATGGTAAGATTACCAAGGAAATGTATCAGACCTAATCCATAAAAACCAAAACCCGGAACAAATCGATAATGGACAAAGTGACTACGCTTCTCCATATTCGGATCATTCTGTTCATAGTTTCTACGAATACTTAGTACTTGTCTTGTTTGTTCTTCTATAGTTACGATATAGGGGAGCGATTGATCTTTATTTTCGATATCTAGATAACGATGTTGTTCCAATAAAATATATTGAGGATCATTATCTGAAGAGGGAGACAATCCTAGAATAGTATCCATTTTCTCTGTGAAAGATGTTATATTGGATTGATTAGGTTTAGGAAGATCTACATCCTTATAGACACCAGCTATAACATCTTTTTGTAATTCTACCGGACTCCGATTAATAACATGGGTATACCTATCCGCATTCCTCAGATCAGTTGCATAGTAAGACACATAAAATTGATCTATGGGAACAAATTCAGAGACAGGACGTTTAAGAGTAGAACTATAATATATTTTTTTAAATGCTGATCCTATCAAGGGAAGATGAAAAAGCATTCTTTCAAATTCATCAAAATATTCTGGCATCTGTTCAGTAACCTGATAGTTCATAAAATTCTGAACACGGTTAGCTTGTGTCTCTTTCTCAGGAGTTATCTTGCCAAGTATGTTTGCCTTTACTGGACCTCCACTGGGAAAGAGTTCTCCTGAAGCCTTTGATTGAAACTTAACTGCTGATTCTATCAGAAGAGGATGAACGGCTGTACAAGCACCTTCAAAAGGTTCTGATCCCGGCTCAAGTTTTAATCCTAAAAGATCAAAGCCTCTTTCAAACATAGACTCCCATTCACCTCTGGAATCTTTATCTGCTTGAAAATCATTTATAACATCTGTGGCTATCTCAAATAAATCTGATTCTTCCAGAGTTTCTGCAAGATCACCATACCATTCAGCAATATCTTCTGATGGTTGCATCTCTATACTAGACTCTTCAGAAAAATCTACTATAACTCCACCATCATCAGCTACTTCAAAACTGGCATCAAGTTCTGTTTCTGGAACCATAGGAATTACGTTAGGAATTTCTTCTGGTATCATCTCATATGGGTTTTTTTCTGTTGCCATTATTTATCCTATGCAAAAATATTTACGGGCTGGTTAAGCATGTCAGCCGCTTCTTGTCTGCTAAATCCAGCAGCTACGATGTTATCAAACTGAGGTTGAAGTGTCTCTCCTTTTGTAGGTTTATCTTTACGTTTATCCAGTAACTTTGCAATTCCTGTTAGTTCTTTTTCTTCTTCTTTAACAGTAGAAGTAAGTCCTTCTCTAGCTGTTTGTATAGGTAGAGGTTGTTTATATAAATCTGCATCTTCTGTTGTTTGATCACCAGCACGTATTTCTGAAAGAGTACCATCTTCATGTAGATTCATTCTTTCACCTTCTACCATAACTGTTGCTATTACAGGTGCAGTATTTCCTCTTAACCATCCTGCTATACCACCAAGCGCTTTAATCGGAAGTGCAAATGGTGCCCACCAAGGGTAAGCTTGGCTTAATTCTTGAGGGCCTCTTTGTCTTTCAAGGGTTGGTAAACTTTCTTCAAGAGTTGTTCTAAGAGCATCTCTTGATATGCTACGATCTCGTCTTTCAGAGGGATGTAATCCTCTTCCTGCTTTTTGAGCTTCATCTACTGCTCTTGCTATTCTTGCACGATCTCCCATTATAACTTTACTTTTAGGATCAAAAACTTCTTCCCAAGATTCAGTAACTTGAGGTAATACTGATATATCTTGTGGATAACCTGATTGACCTATAGCAGATTCTGCAATTGCCATTTGTTCTGGTGTAATAACCTCTTCTGACATACTATAAGGACCAGCTTCAGTAGCTATTGCCAGATCAAATTGTTCATCAGTAGGATAATCTCCCCACTGATAACTAGGGATACCCATTGGTCCGGGTTTACCACTACCACCCATAGCTCTCAGAGCAGAAGCTTCATCTGAATTTATCCATGCAAGATTATGAGGCTCTCCATTTATATTAATAGATTTCCTTATTCCTGATAACCCTCCAGGCATTGTTTGTCCTCCATGTTTAAATGCGGCTGTTGTATCTATAGCTGCGTCATCTATAAAACTCGTATCTGTTTGAGGATCATATGAATATCCTTCCATACCTCGTAAACTTCCCTGCATTCCCCGATCTTGACCATAATCATATGTACCTGATTCTCCAAATTTCCATTTATAAGGATTAATTTTTCCTCTTATACGTGGTCCCTTACCCTTTTTTCCTTGTATAGATGCTGCTATATTTTCTGCAAGAAATTTTATAGGTACATGTTTGTCTCTCCTGATACTGTCTAAAACTGCTTTAAATCCTGGCTTATCTCCTCCCTGATGCCAATTATATTTATCAGTTATAATTCTTTCTCCTGCTAAATTAGGAGGACCATATTTAAATTTTCCTAAAGTATTTTGAAGATTAAAAAGAGGGCTTGCATTAAATAGGTGACTAAGACCTTGTGGAGCAATTTGTCTATAACCAGGAGTTTCCCAAGTTACTTCTCCTTCTACTGGTCCTTTTACCATCATAACTGAACCATCGTCATCTAAGACAGGATTTCCCTCTCTATCTAAAAGTGGTTTATCTCCTTTTTCTGCTGCTTCATTTCGTTCTATAGCTTTACTTATTTCATATATTTCGTCTTCAGTTAAAAGAGATTTTAATTCTTTATCAGTAATATCTTTATCTTGAAATTGTCGAAGATAAAACTTGGCAGTTGAAGGAAGATCTTTATAAGCTCTTTGAAGTCCTCTTCCTACTATACTTCCTGCGCCTTGTCTGTAGACAATAGGAGACAAACCAGATCCATTCAACATCTGGTTAATATGATCATACGCTTTATTGAAAGTTCTAGCCATATTTTTCCTCTAATCCCTACACTATTATACCATACAATTGTCCATTTCCCAAATTAAAATGTCCAATAAGTACTTTTATTTTCTCTGGGTTCATCTTCAAGGTCTGGATCATCAGGGTGAGTAAGGTGCCAGGACTCTTTCAGATAGTGTACCGCCATTGTCAGAGCATCTACCTGATCATCATGAGCTGCATTGGGAAACCGGATTAGTTCCTCTATCAGGTCATCCGCCCACTTCTTGTTCTTGGGTATCCATAATCTTCCTGATTCCATAATAGGCGAAGCCGCATACACTCTGGATACCTTGTCTCGGTCAGGAAGATATTCCATGACAGGCAATCCTGCTCTTCGCATATCCTGTATCAGAGATTGTCCAGATGCTTTCTTCTCTATCATGCAGACATCAGGTCTATGCTCGTTATATAACTTCTGTGCCAGTTTCCTTAGTTCAGGGTATTCAAAACGTCCCTTGATGTTTCCCAGTAAAATCAAATGCGGAGCATAACTTTCATATCCTCTCTCGTCTTGATCATACAGGTAGAATATACCCCATGTTTGAATTACACTGAAATCCGCCGTGGTCTTGGTTGAGAAAGCCGTATCAAAGGTCTGTATGACAAAATCACAAGAGGGAGGTTCAGGATCTTCCCAGTTCTGTAGCCATCGTTTTTTAATTAAACCTCCTTCTTCAGGGGTAGGATCTTGCATATAGAGCGAGTTCCAGTACCGACTTCCATTACTGGCCTTGATCTCGTTCTCGTCTGTTCTGAGAACTTCTTCCGATTTCCATTCGGGAAAGTAACTTCCTCCTATGGGAAGATCCAGTAACTCTGCTGCTTCTTCATCCAACCAGGCGGGAATTTTTATAACTTTCCAAGGAATGGTTTCATACTCAGACATGTTCTCTTGCTGTTTTAGAAGCCATCCGCACAGATCGTCGTAATGAAACCTTGTATTTATAATTACAATGGCACCGTTAGGCATGATACGAGTCCTTAAACCTGCCGGATACCACTCCTTGATATACCTTCTACCTGCATCTGAGAAAGCATCTTCTTCAGACATGACATCATCCAGGATTGCCACATGCGCTCCCCGACCTGCAATCTGGGATCTCACTCCAGCAGCATAGTAGGTTCCTCCCTGATTTGTCTTCCACTTACCTGCTGCCCTGACATCGCTTCTTAGAGAGACACCACTAAATATTTTCTGGAATTCTTCTGTGTTGACAATGTCTCTGACAGACCTGCCAAAGTCAGAAGACAATTGATCACTGTGAGAGACAGTCAGAATTTCATGATTAGGATTTCTTCCTATGTACCAGGCAGGGAATAACTTGGAACATATCACGGACTTGCTGGAACGAGGTGGAAGAAAGACCATCAGTCTTTTTATTTTCCCTTCTTCCATATCCTTAAGATTATCAGAGATAATTTTTATATGATTTCCCATCTTGAATTCAGGAACAAGGGTAGGAGCTACTAATCTGACAAAGGTCAAGAAATCTGTATTAGACTCTTGATTAATCTTTTGAGATAAGAGTCCTTTAAGATTGATAAATGATTCCAGATAATTTTCTTGTACATTAAGCATATATATATTATACACTATAATTCTTAAAATGGCAAGAAGTATTTATATATATATATATATAATATATATCTAGATAGTTATTAAAATCCGACCAAGATGATCTTAATGATGACTTTTCCTTAAATTTTTAGTAAATAATTGGAGGTCATATATATATATATCAGACATGAGCCATTTTTTTTGGGGCGGGGCCTCGATCTTTACTAACTACTTGGGGATACATTATTAATAGTTACCTTTATTTGGCCGGTACAGTATAGTTTTCCAGGTCTTAGGTCATTACTTGGTCATTACTTGCTTGATACTTGGGGATTGCTTATGCGGAGGGTGTCGAGTAATGTCTTCACAAGGGAGAGTAAAGAATAGAGTTTAGACCTATTTCGGAAAGTGCATCGATACACTTTTGATCTATTCGGAAAGTGCATCGATACACTTTTGATCTCTTCGGAAAGTGCATCGATACACTTTTCAGTTGGATGTATTGACATACTTATTCAATTCGTTATGCTTCGGTTAGGTTGTCAGATCAGTTACCTAGATTGTTCTAGGGTTAATAACAATGTTGATAAGGGTTACATCCTAACACCCTAACCGAAATAGGATGACAGTAAAATCAGATAACAGCTAGAACACGCTGTTATTCGAACAGTGCGTTGATAGCTGTTATAATTCCTTAGGGGATTTTATAGTTATGACTACAAAAACAGCTAAAAAAACGTCAAATAAGCCAAAAGCAACCGAACAGGTTGCCAAGCCAGCTAGTGGCAAGGTAACAATTGCTTTCTTAATCGCCTTATTGACAGCGAACGTTGATCAGGCTAACGGCTTAACTAAGGACAACCAAGCCAATGGCAAGGTTATTCAAAGCTTAAAACGTATTAGAGTTGCAATTCATATTCAAATGAGGAATATGCAGAAAATCGGCTTGAAAGCTTTCAACAAGGCAATGCGTGAATTTGAGGATAAAGCCAACGGCGGTTCTATTTCCGATGATACGTTTAAAAAGCTTTCACGTTATGTTAATGATAAGCAGGTTCAAAAGGCATTCGATAAAATGGCCGCCGATGATATCATTAAAGCGTGGGACAGTAAGAAACTAACATCATGGAATAAGGTATTTGATGCTAGGTTTGATCGTAAATCACAGTCCCAAGAAAAGCTTAATTGCCTTAGTAATTCATCTGTTGAAATATACAGTTCTTGCATTGATACTTTCAACGATACTCACGGCTTAACTGACAAAGAGTTATCTGATGATGAGCAAAAACAGGTTGATGGTTGGTCGAATACTGTCATTAATTATCTTTACAATTATGACAGGTTGAATAACGAATTAACTGACAAATTTAACGCTCAAGGTTCGTAATATTAAGGGTCTAGGACACATTGTTCTAGACCCTTTTTTTTTGTTTAATTTCCGGTCTAACCGGATTTATATATGGAACATGTAACGTAGCTGCACAGCCTGGAAATACATCATGTAATGTGTACGCATGGAATATGTACCCACAGCCAGGGTAACATCGAATTGCCTGTAACCTGCTGATAGTAAAGGGAAAAAAGGCTCAACCTATTGACTAACTTTATTTTTATCTTTATAGTAGGCTGGTTTAAATGACTGATCTGAAAAGTGCATCGATACACTTTTGAAAGGCAAGAAAGAATGAGTAAACAAACAAGTGCATGTCAATCACCTGTCAGTGTACTGCCTCTAAGCACCAACGTTGTAAGTGTTGGGGGCAAGACACAACAAATAAAAGAAAGTAAAACATGGAAAGGTAAACAAAGACAGGCTGAAAAAGAAATAGATAATTTTGTCGGGAAAAGTAAACTCCCATTCAGTACCAATGTTGTAAGTGTTAGGGCCACTGAAGAGATCAGAACTGATCTTAAAAAATTGTCAACAATTCATAGTTCTGCCAAGAGTATAGATGAACAAGGGGAAATACTCAGCGGATACCCACACACATCATCTAAATGGCCTGATAAAGCCGGATGCAGCGTAGGTACACAGCTTGCAAAGTGTAAAAGCTTTGATGGATTTCTCAGGTTCACAGTGGACGGCGTTGAATACTGTGAGCCTGTCATGATGTCTCGACCTCATGGTAAGACTACCAAAAGGTCAGGCAGATTTGTTTGAAAAGTGTATCGATGCACTTTTTGAAAAGGAACAATCCTGTTCCATAACCAAGTAAGGAGAAAGCATGACTACATTTATACAAAAGGATGGTCGAGTTCTGGAAATTAATGCAATAGATTCCAGACTGAAGATGGCCGCAGCTCTGGAAAATTCCGGTGAACAGGCCAAGGCAGATGCAATGTTGGATAAGGCTCTGTTTGCAGAGAAATGGGTTAACAATTAGGAAGGAGATAAATATGTCGGTAGTAAAAACAACAAATAAAGATGGAATAGCAATAAAGAGTATCGTAATTGAACAGGATTACGAATTATCTAAGCTGCTTCATCTTTATCTTAATTCAACGTTGCCTTATGATACACCGTTGGAGAATATAACCTATGATGAAAGGGGAGAACTGGTAGTTAAAAAGGAGAAACCATTTATAAACAAGACAGCCTAACGGGGAAAGGCTGATACAATTTCCCTAACCTTTAGGAGTAAACAATATGTTTACACAATTAAAAGTAGAACGGACTGTCTATGAAGTGACAGACAAGTCACCACTATACCGTGAACTTAGGCCACATAAAACTCAACGAATAGTAAAGAGCGGTCACTTGGCGAACCTGATCGAGAGCTTTAAGAATAAGGGTTCGGCTTTGAAAGATGTACCAATCCTTGTGGATAGGTACGGTAAAATCCGTGAAGGACACCATAGGTATCTAGCAGCAACAGCCCTTGGCATCCCGTACTATGTCATGCAGGTATCTCATATGTACGAGAACATGATAGCTATCAATACCAATCAGAGAAACTGGGATGATGGAGACTTTGCTAACTACTGGGCTGTAATGGGTAGGACACCTTATAAAATATACAATAAGGTTAAGGCAGAACATCCTTACATTAGCTATGGAGTACTAGTGTCTATATTTAATAAGAAAAGCGGTAGACTACAGTCAGATAGTAAACAATTTAAAGAAGGGAATCTGACACTTGATCATCTAGATCATGTATCTAGAACGGTCAGGCAATTGGCCCAATTAAAAGGTATAGGAAAGAACCCGCCGTTAGATAAATCTACCTATTCAAAACAGCAGTTTCAATCGGCTATGCTGGAAGCATTACAGAATGTAAGCTTTGACTTTGAAAAGTTTAAGAAGAACTTGACAACCAAGAAGCACAAGCTTAACATATTGGGGAAGCGTACCGATATGCTTAAGGAAATTTATAAAATGGAAGGGAAGTAAATGGCTTACGATATCAGAAAATCCAATGACCAATGGGGCAGGGAATACTATCATAGAGATAGTATGGACTGGCTCGTTCCGGTTCTGTTTATTCCATACTTTGATTGGATATGTAACTGGAATAAGGGTATCAAACACCAATTGATGCTGACCTTAACTATTTTAAGGGAAGGTATCAGATGTGTCTGGCAAGATAGAACCAGAATTATCCGTAAGGAATTCTATCACAACGAGGAGTAAGGTATGAGTATGACATATCAAGAAGCTAAACGGATCATTGGCAATCAGCCACGTTGGGCAATTCATAACATGATACTTGCCTTAACCATGTGCCAATGGTTGAATACAAAAGAAGAAGAGAGACGGCTGGAAGCAGCTAAAATAGTAATAGAAGGGATAAAGTAACATGAAACTATCATCCGATCATCGAGCTATCATGAACGGTCAGACCATGTACCAGAAAAATGTACATGATCCGTTAACCTATCCTTACAAATTCATTAAGCCTGACACCGGAAGTAAGTTAGGTAAGAGGGTGCGTAAGGATAAGGACTACAGACCTGACACTGAAGTGAAGGCAGAGATGCTGGAAATTATCAGGAGTCCAGATGTAAAATTTCCAGGCTATCCGCCAGACCCAGACCCAAGTGTAGGGCGTGTCTTTGCAACCGGAAATAGTAAAGGATTCAATCCGGTCATGGCATTTGATGACCGCCCATCTGTAATCAGAATGTGGAAGGAACATGGACTTACCGTTGCTGATGTAGGTAACGGCGTTGAATTCTAGAGGTGACATATGATACTTAAAAAAGAACCTTACAAATATAAAAGTGGCAAAGGGTCAATAACTCAGACAGGTTATAAGTGGACATTCCAATGCGATAACCCTGACTGTAAAAAGGTATTCAATAGGGCTGGTGTTAAATCACGCCATGAAAGAGCCAATCATTACTGTTGTCATCCATGCTCAACCAGTGTGGTGCGAGGTATATGTAAGTTAGAAGATTGTGATGAGCCTATTCGGGGTAATGGTAACGTGCGAAAATTAGACAGCGGATTGTGTAGGAAACATCACAAAAAGCTAGGAAGAAAGCTTAGAGTAGCTCGCCAACGCAAGGAAATGTTCAAGATGATGGGCAACCAATGTGTTAATTGCGGAGAAAAAGACAGCATCTTTTTTCAAATAGACCATATAGAAAACGATGCCGATTATTCGGGAGATGGAAACAACGCACCATCCATAGAGTTAAGGCATTACTTACAAGAACCGGATCGCTACCAATTACTATGTGCCAACTGCAACCATGCTAAACGAATGAACGGCGGCGAACTGTACTTTCCTAAACATTTTACGAGAAGACAGCCTATGGGGAAAGGCTGACACAATTTCCCCTAACCTTTAGGAGTAGTAACTATGAATACTTTAGCTTTTGTTAAAGAAGAAAACGATGATCAAGTTGTAGTAGAGAAAACAAATCGGTTTACTATAGAAAAAGGTGTGCCGATTCCAACTTGGCATAACAATAATATTGATGGATACACCGGAATGTATCCATTTCATGACATGAAGGTAGGCGATTCCTTTCTAATACCCTGTTCGCCTATTACTCAAGATAAATTTGGAGCCAGAGTTAGTAATGCTGGTTCTAATTATACTAAACGGTGGAATTCTAAATTTAGAATGGCCTATCGAAAAGTAACGGGCGGCATTAGGGTATGGCGTATTCGTTGCAAAAATAGTAAGTAGATGAATGTTGACATACCCCTTGCTGATATGGTATCGGTAAGGGGTAGCAACGTGAGGAGTAAATAAATGTTTAACGATCTGTTCAGATGGTGTGATGACATTGGTATGTTCGCCAGTGACAGACCCATCAATGATGTAGGTGATGTTGAAGGATCATGTATCCATCGATCACCTTACTGTGATGAAACGTGCTTTAATATAAAACTCTATAAACTTTATCCCAATATGTTTAAGCGTGACATAAGGATAGAGAAAGATTGGCAAGCTCTAACACCGGAAAATATCCATGAAAATATTGCCAACTTTTTTAAACGTAAAAGAAAACAAACCAAAAGAAAAAGACTTAACACTAGAGGGGAATCCTTGAAGGATGTAAAGGATGTCTATCGGGTGAAGGCAATGTGTCAGGCAATGCCCGATGATGAGTTGTGGATACCAACCAAGGCATGGCGTGATCCTATCATGAAAGTTTTAATCGAACAGGAACTCATGCCCCTGCCTAACCTGGCTTTGAATGCCAGCACTGATCCAAGCACTACCAAAGAAGAATGGGAGATGCTTAACCGTGATGGATGGAACATCATGTTCTATGGAGATGATGAACTCAATCATGATCCAGCTACAGATGAACCCATGTTCCAATGTCCCAAGACTAAGAAGAAAATCAAGGGACATTGTGCAATATGTAAGGGTGGCTGCTTCAGTCAAACTACAATAGGAAAAAGGAGGACAATAAAACTTTATCAACATTAACAAGTATGTTATAATTAGATAGGAGAAAGACCATGAGTAACCAATACAACGATGCTTTATATGAAACTCTTTATGAAAAGCATTTAGAAAAAATGCTGGCACTACATAAGGATGTAAACAAGGCAGAACTCGAAGCTGAAACTTTAACAGAGAAAGAGATGGAGAAGGATGAATATGATAATTTTGTTGATGTTCTGGAGTCTGATATAACAAATGGAGTAATGGAAAAAACTTATCAAATACTTTTAACCCTTAACGTACCTAGTGGTTTAGATGGGGAACCTTACATAACAATTAAGGATATTATCTATTCTCATTTAAAAGAATTAATCGAGGATGATACCCTTTACTTTACGGAGATGGAGTAATGCTTAATGAAATATGTAAAGGCGGCTTCTTCAGTTAGACTATCAACATTAGAAAGGAGAACAAACATGGAATTCTGGAAAGATTTTATGAAACAGTTATTAGTTCTTTCAATAGGAATGATAATCATGGCTGCTTTTATTTTCGTTCTTTCACATGTGGTATAATAGAAGATCGACATGGAAAGGAGAAAAATATGGTAAACTTTTTACAATTATTATTAGGATTGACTGTCATTGTGGCTTTCCTAATCTTTTTTAATTTTATAATCTGAAAGGATACAAGATGCGATATAAAATTATACTGGAATGTTTAGACTGTGCTGGAAAAGGTACAATTTGTTATCAACATTCGCTATCGGGAAATCCAGAAATGGCAGTGACAGTTAGTAAGGTCGAATGTAGTACCTGTTCAGGTGATGGAGAAAATGCTACATATGATACATGTCTGGAAAATATGGCACATGCTCGGCTGGAATATCCTGATGCAAGAATAGAGGAATGCTAACATGAAATATTCCAAGGAAGAATATGATAAGATGTTAAAAATGCACATGCCTATTAACGATGCACATATAACCGGAAAAAAACCGGAAGTAATAGGCATGATAAGATCAAGTACAGATAAAGTAAAAACAATTCAATACTTACTTGAGAAAGTAATATTAAAAAGTAAGACAAAAGAAAGTATAGATGAAGTAAAACAAGTTCTATACTTGTGTGAGGAAGTAATAGTAGTGAACGAGGAAACTATACTTGAGATAAACAAGATATGAATACAGAGGATATTTTAAGGAAAAATGTAAAGGAGTTGCAAGAGCAACTGCAATTGCAATACATTAAAAATAAGGAGCTTACTGAAGGAATTTTTAAGCTGAATAAATTAATCAACATGTTACTAGGAAAGAATAAGAAATGAATGTACTAAGTCTCTTTGACGGCATGTCTTATGGTCGAATAGCTTTGGAAAAGTCCGGGATATCTGTGGATAAATACTATGCTTGTGAGATAGACAAGTTTGCCATAAAGGTATCCAAGGCTAACTATCCAGACATCTTCCAGCTAGGAGATGTAAAGGATCTAACCTGGAACGACTCAATGTTACATGCACACCTGCGTCCCAAGATTGATCTATTAATAGGCGGCTCGCCATGCCAAGGCTTCAGCTTTGCTGGCAGTCGTTTAAATTTTGATGATCCCAGATCTAAATTATTCTTTGAGTTTGTCAGGCTCATGGATGAGACAGAACCTAAATGGTTTCTCCTGGAAAATGTACGCATGAAGCAAGAGAGCCAAGATATTATTAGCAGGTATCTGGGTGTCCAACCTGTCATGATTAACAGCAACCTTGTATCCGCTCAGAACAGGAAGAGATTGTACTGGACTAACATCCCCTTCACCATGCCAGAGGATCGAGGTATCATGCTCAAGGATATCATCGAGGATGGATTGGTGGACAGAGACAAGGCTCTTTGTGTAACCTCTACCTATAAGAATGGTCCCAGACCTAAAGATTACTTTGAGAAATCTAAACGTCAGATAGTATTTAACTTTGTGGATAGGGACAAGGCTCACTGCCTAGATGCAAATTATTTCAAGGGTGGAAACCTATCTTCCTTGAAGAACTATTTTGAAAAGAGTAGAAGACAACTTGTATTTAGCAATGAAGGTATGTGCCATGACCTGAAGGGGCATGACCTAATCAAGAGGGTCTATCATCCAGAAGGTAAGTCACCTACCTTGACCGCCTGTACTGGTGGAAACAGGGAACCAAAAATTGCAACAGATAATTTGAAATGGCGTAAGCTAACACCGCTTGAGTGCGAGAGATTGCAGACAGTACCGGAAGGGTACACTGCACATGTATCCAATACCCAACGCTACAAAATGCTGGGTAATGGATGGACCGTGGACGTTATCGCCCACATATTCAAGAACTTAGGAGATTGATATGAGACTGGATTACTATGATGAAACGAGTGTTGTCTTTTACAAAGAGGATATGAAACCTGAAATCTGGAAATATATTTGCGAAGGTTTAGGAAAAGAACCTAAATGTAAGTGCGATGATTGGCCTGATGAATTAGATTTAATAGTAAGGATAAACAAAAAATGCTAAGAACAAAGGAAAGAATAGACCAAGTAAAGAAAACTGCCTATGAAAATTTAATGAAAGCCGATAACTGGGCGCACAGTAGGAAAGAGCTTGACAAAGAAATGTACTGGTCCCTCTATCGTGCAGATGTCCGGGAATTACTGGGTGTTATCGAAGATTATGAAAAGGAATCGAAGAAAACACTTCCAGAATTACAAAAAGAGATAGCTAATCTTATGAAAGAGGACAATGAAAAAACAACGTGACCCTAACTGGCGTTGGCTAAGAGCTTTGTCGCACAAAATAGTGCTTGCAAAGAAAGGAAGAAAGAAGTATAATAGGAAAATTAAACACAAAGAAAGGACTAGCATATGATAATGTTAACGATAGTAATACCACTACTAACAACAGCTTTCATATCAAATAACGCAGAGTTTTTTGATACGGCTAACGTACAAATAAAAGCTGGAGCTTCCTGGCACTATGTAGAACAGCAGCCTTTAGATCCTACAGCTAAAGCACTATCCCTACAGGTATCAGGAGGAGAGCCATACATTTTATTTAAACTTAAGGAGAAGTAAGATGAATTCTTCAATTCATTTTGTAAAGGAAGTAAGTATAACTTCCAGCGATTTAGCAAAAGATGCTGGTATGATTACATGTATAAAGATTAAGAGCCAATCAAAGTGGAGTGAAGAAGTCACTACTGAAGAAATAACATTGTTCAGTGATGACAAACTTATAACTAGTCTTAATGGCAAATCAATCCCTCATAAAAGGCGTAAATCATGAAAATTAAATTTAGAAACACTGAAGAGGTACATCAATTCCTGGAACGTGGAGGAGATGTATGGTGTATGCCAATGGTCGAGGAGTATGTTGGCATAAGTGATCCAGAAGAAGACCTGGATATAACGGAGCTTAATCAATGGATTGAAACAGAACGTAGTTCTTTTGAAAGAGGGTACGAAGAATTTCTTGACATTGATTGAGTAATATAGTATTAACTTAAGGAGAAAGACTATGTTTGATCATAGCAAGATAGACTTTAAGGTAGAGAAGTTCCCACTTATTAATAAATGGGAAGAAGGAGTAGTACCTGACATACGTGACTGGCATAATACAATACCTTCACATATTGGGGTAGGTCTGAGGCGTACAGATACCAAAGAACCTATAGGTATAGTCAGTGATGAGTACTTTCCTGTTCAGTATGCAGAGATAGTAGATGGTGTAGAACAAGCCTTACAAAGGGCTAAGATAGACATGACTGACGCTGACTTTACAACTAATGTCTATGATACTGGAGCTAAACTCGAACTCAGAGCTAAGTTCCCTGCACATGAGATGACCATGCGAGAAGGTAAAGATAGTATTATACCTGAGTTTGTTTTTAGGACTTCCCATAACCGGACATGGGCTAACAATGGTATGATGGGACTATGGAGATCCTTCTGTTATAATACTCTGGTCTCTGGTGATAAGCTGGCCTATGTCTATGGTAGGCATACCAGGAACTTTAATATTGCCAGCTTTGCTACCAAGATTAGGAATGCTGGTGAGTTTATAGCTGGCTCCGGTCTTGAAGAGATGAAGAACTGGTATGATACCCCAGTAAAAAGGTATGAGGCTATTAACCTCTTTACTAAAACACTGGCACAACGTACTGATAATGTCAGTAAGAAGAAGGTAGCTAACAAGGTAATGCTATCCAACCTTATGAAGATCTTCGATGAAGAGAACCGTCACATACATGGCCGTGGACACTATGAGAGCTATGCTCAGAGAGATGAAGGAACCCTCTGGACTGCATACAATGCAGCTACCTACTGGTCTTCCCATCCTGATAGTAAGCGTGGAAATTCACCACATAATGTAAAGGTTAACAGAGAAGATAAGGTCAGGAAGATGTTGGTTTCTCCAGAATGGGAGGCGTTGGCAGCTTGATTAGTCAGTGGTAGTGGGCCTTCAAGTGAGGGTCCACTTTATCACAAGGAGATTATAATGAGAAAATATATTGTAACAGTACTTCAAGAAATACAGGTTGAATATGTGGTACATGCTGACTGTGAACAAGATGCTATTGCTGAAGTAGAAAAATTGAGTTGTGATGAATATGATAATTTTGTTGATGTTCTGGAGTCTGATATAACAAATTGTGAAGAGGTAGAAAGTGAACAATGGTTATTAGACTCAGCAGAAATGGAGGGAAATTAAAATGACAGTATATTTTGTAACAGTCTTGATAATGTTGAATGTCCTACCTCCATTAGGTTGGATACAACATACGTTTGCTTACACTGATAAGAAATTGTGTGAGCAGTATATAAACGAATACAAAGAAGAAATTTCTTTATCTCTTAAAGCAAACTTTGGTTCTACACTAGTAG
>Ga0208029_1000394_pt1 | contig 28402 bp, 26 predicted proteins | sample MalvireepMed_s12_FD_184242 | JGI IMG/M metagenome (GOLD analysis project Ga0208029, IMG submission 184242) | Marine viral communities from the Global Malaspina Expedition - Malaspina viral metaG DeepMed_s12 (SPAdes) (version 2) | ecosystem: Environmental > Aquatic > Marine > Oceanic | place... | reverse complement strand
ATCTTTCTTGGGCTTGGGCTTGGGGAATGATGATGGAACACTATCCCAATGCACAGTATTCGTTTCAAGCATTCAAAGATGCAAATGAAATATTACAGGACACAATGTTTTATCCTGATGGATCGGCAAGCGTTCATGTCACTGTAAATATTGATGAGCTTACAAGATCAATGTGGTTGAGTGTCATGGATTACAAAAACAACGCAATTTCCAATCCAAACTCTCGACAAATATCCGATTCAAAGATGCGGTGTCTTGTGAAGTGCATTGCCATGTTTGGGCTTGGACACTATGTTTATGCAGGTGAAGACTTGCCACCATCCTCTGATGAGGAAGAAGAAACCAAAGAGGTTGAGAAAGAAACCAAAGTGACTGAGGAAGAACTTCCTGTCAACTACGAAAAGTTTTCTGAATCATTAATTGAAACAGCAACAATGATGGAAGAAACAGTTAGTGGTTTGGAAAGTCTGTGGAAGTCTAACAAGGACACTATCAAGGAACTCAAAGCTAAAGACGAAGAACTTTATAAAAAGCTAGTCAAGGCTTTTGCTGAGAGAAGAAGTCAAATGGAAAACGCTACTGAAGAAGTAGCCACAGAAGAGGGGGATAATGAAGATGGTTGATCGAATTAAAGTTGAAGGTGCTATATTTGAAAATAGCTACAAAAAACAACCAAAACATCCAGACTGGACTGGAAAGATTGAGCTTTCAAAAACACTGCTCAAGGCATTGGTTGAAAGGGCAAAATCTAACCAAGAGATAGCTATCAGTGTAGCCATGTGGGATCGTGAATCAAAACAAGGAAAGACATACAAGTATGTTTCGATTGAACTTCCTGAGATCAAGGAAGAAGACGTTGATCCTTTTGACGATGATGTGCCATTCTAGTGGGTGCTCTTAGTTTCGAGGCAGTCAAGGTCAGGATAACCCAAAACAAGCAGGGAGTTTATCTGGTGCTTAACATCCATCCAGAGGATATACCAGAAGAACTCCTGCGAAGTTGGGTAGGTCAAAGATATTACTGTGCTCTGGTTGGCATTCAGGACGATGAGACTCCTGTTCCACAGAACCCAATCAGGAAGAAGACAACTGGCAAGAAGTTTGTAGATAGAGCAGGAATCCTCGCCAGAGAAAAAACTTTCTGGAAGTTTTGCAAGGTCAGCAAAGAAGAAGATGCATCTGAATTCATCAGGCAATTCTGCAACATACAATCAAGGAGTGAACTCAGAACCAACGAGTTTGCACAGATACTCTTTGAGGACATAAACAATAGGTACAACCACTGGTTTGAGGAAAGAAATGAAAGTTAGATGTATTGATGAGCCTAACCTGTTCTGGAACTGTCTCAGTGGTTGGGTAGCTGAAGAAGAGGCAGAAACCTTTACTCGTACTGAAAGCAAAAAACTGTTTCGTGGTAATCTGTGGGGTTATGAAATGGTGTTCCTTAACAAAGACAAACTAAGACGAGGAGAGTGGGTAGATGAGTAAAGAGAAATACAGCACAGAAAAGGCTTGGGCAGTGACTGAAACAACAAATGCCCAAGCGGATATGTTTCGTAGCTTGGCTGATGGCTTGCGTAGGGAAAACCTTTTAATAAAGAAGATACTTACTGAAAAGGAAACCTACATCGAGCAACTGGAAAACAAGGTCGAATCACTCAGGGAGAGCATCCGAGTTTTGGAAACGGCATACAAAAAAAGAATCGTACCGACAATTAAATGAAACAAATATTCCTAGACTACACCAGAAAATACAGAAGAGGCGGTGGTGCAAAAAAAACCAAGTCGCCAAAGTGTGAGTGTTGTGCTGAAAACCCAACAGAAAGAACTAAATTAGTAAGAGGAGCCACAGGTAGCCCAGTTACGTTGTCATTGTGTTACAGGTGTGCTAGTTTTAGTGATCAGGAAATCTGGACTAGAATGACAAGAGGACTAATGAACAGGATTCTTGCAGGATCATGAAAACAAATATTGACTGGTCAGCATTATGTCCATACCAGAACTAAAACTCCATGACCGAAAGAGTGAGTGGTGGACATGGCACAAGCTAAACCCTGATGTTTGGCGGTTGTTTGAGAGGTTTACACTCCAAGCAATATCAAGTGGCAGAGAACATTACAGCGCATGGGCTGTCATTCAAAGGATTCGTTGGCACACAACAGTAGAAACAAGCGGTTCTGACTTCAAGATTTCAAACGATTACATTGCTTTCTATGCAAGATTGTTCCACGTGAAACATCCAGAGTACGATGGGTTCTTCAGAACCAAGAAACTGAAAGAAGAAAAGGAAATGGAATGACAATCAATTATCTATCAGTCTGTAGCGGAATAGATTCTGTCTCAGTGGCATGGCATCCATTAGGGTGGAACTGTGTCGGTCTCTCTGAGATTCACCCCTTTCGCTCTGCTGTGTTAAATTATCACTATCCAGAGATTAAAAACTTTGGAGACTTTACAGGAATACAAAAAGATGACCTCAAAAAAGAAACCTACCCAGACATCCTTGTGGGAGGAACCCCATGCGCCTCGTTCAGCATCTCTGGACTTAGAAAAGGACTTGAAGACGATAGAGGGAACCTCGCCTTGGAGTTTATACTCTTGGCTGATAGACTTAAAACTCCGTGGATTCTCTGGGAAAATGTCCCCGGCTTATTGTCCTCGGACAAAGGAAGGGATTTTGGAAACTTCCTTGGAGCACTGGCAGAATGCGGGTATGGGTTCGCCTACAGGGTTCTTGATGCTCAGTACACGAGAACACAACGATTTCCAAGAGCACTCCCACAAAGACGAAGGCGTGTCTTCGTTGTCGGACATCTTGGAGACTGGAGACCTCCCGCAGAAGTATTATTTGACAGAGAAGCACTGTCAGGGAATCCTCCACCGAGCAGAAAAAAAAGGGAAGAAACTTCCAGAGAGACTGAGGAGGGTTCTTCTGAACAAATCTGGAGAAAGCTAAACTTCCAAGGGGAATATGCTGAGGATGAAGTATCTGGAACCCTGATGGCGAGAGGTCGCTTTTCCGCTTACGAGAGAGGAACCATCATTTCCTACGACAATCCTGTTGCGGTACAGGCAGCAAACTTCAACTCAAATGGGAGTGGAGTACAAGAGGATGGCTCCATGTACACCTTAACAGCTACCGACAGGCATTCGGTTATGTGTTTTGAAAGACGATCTCAAGACGGCGGCGCTCCAAGAATACAAAAAGAAGAAATATCGCCCACCCTCAACGCCATGACTGGTGGCAATAGACAGCCATGTGTAATGGTTCAGCCAGAAAAAAGACAGGGGATTGTCAGGAGACTCACTCCACTTGAATGCGAGAGATTGCAGGGGTTTCCAGACAACTACACCCAAATACCCTACAAAGGCAAGCCAAAAGAACAGGCTCCCATATCACAAAGGTATGAAGCCTGTGGTCGGGCTATGGCAGTCAATGTCATGGAATGGTTGGGCACTAGAATCCAGATGGTGCATAAAAAAAAGAATGGCAAAGCAGTTTGACTTCTCAGCTATAGACGATTTCGAGAGACACATTGATCTCTCTATCCCTAATTTCTCCACTCTGGATAACATCTTTGTAAATGTAGCCAAGGAATATGCCCAAGAAGAATCTTCTTTGGTTGACTTGGGTTGCTCAACTGGTCGATTCCTGTCAAAAATACCAAAGATAAGTGGCTGTCAATACATCGGCATTGACTCTGTTGACATGAAAGGCAGGAGAAAGGATTTTAGTTTTATAAAAGGGGATTGTGAAACAGAACTAAAAGACATCGATAACATATCGGTAATATCATCAATGTTCTTTTTACAGTTTCTAGGCTCTAGGAAAAGAGCGAGGATATTGAATCAGATAGGGGAAAGGATTGAGTCTGGAGCGATCTTCCTGATTGCCGAAAAGGTTTATCTCAACGACAGCAGGTTGCAACATTTAATTCACAAGCTACACATACAGGAAAAGAGGAAAAGTTTTTCTGATGAAGAAATACTGGAAAAGGAACTGCAACTGTCTGTGTCTATGTTCTGCAAGAAAGAAGATGAACTGAACAAAGAGTTACAAAAACTGGGCAATGTGACAAAAGTCTGGCAAAGCTATAACTTCTTGGGCTATGTAATAAACAGATATTATTGAATGGCCCCGTCCCAAACTAAAATATTTTGTTTTTCGCTGCAGGCATCAACTTATAAAATATTTTGGTATTCGTACCACTGGTGCGTGGAATGTAGCAATAGGTTAAATCAAATATTGACTGGTCAAAATTAGAGATTCCAGTCTGCGAATGGGATGTCTGCCCTCTTCTTCAGGACAGGAACAGAAGCTAGTCGTCTGTCTCTTTCTATCTCCATCTGCAACAACAACTCTTTCTTCTTCTGTGGTGGTATGGTTTTTGATCTCTGTACGTTGTCTCTGCGTTTTCTCCAGCTCTTCATGTAACGATCAATAGCTAAAATAGGTGTACGCAACCTAAGCAAATCAGCATGGGTTTCTCTGTAAGCTCTGTATTCATCCATCCTCTTCTCTTTCTTGAGAGAGTTCAATGTCTGCACTGACTTGTTAACTTCTGTTCTTAGTTCGTAGAATTGCTGTTGCAAGCCACCACCCTGAGGGGTTTGGGAAAAACGCCTTATAACAGGGTAGCGATCTATGTTCTGTGGGATCAAATCCCTGTCTGAAAACGCTCTTGTCATTGCATCAACAACAGCTAACGCATAAGAGCCGAGAGAGCCACCATAGCCTCTGAGAACATATTCCAGCTTGATTGGTGATATGTTGAACGCCTCACCTAAAATTCTGGTAAGTTCATTGGTGGTATATCTGGATTGATACCCTGCCTCCTGACCTTCTTCCATATAATAAGGAACAATGTCTGTTCGGGTATAGCTGTCAAAGTTAATGTACGCATCCACCAATGGCGCAAGGGCTTGTATGCCAAGCGATGGTTCCAGAATTGGAATGTTCAAAGATGTTGCCAGTTGTCTCTTATAGCTTTCATAAACATCATCTATAGTGCTTTCACCAAAGAGATTATCCATAAGCCTTTCTGGAAAGACCTTGAAGATAACACCAACCTCAAAAGGAATAGGAATCTTCAGGGCTGGAATACCATCAGCATAAGGAATTATCCAGTTGTCATCCCTGACCTCCCTTCTCGCATTCTTGTATTCATCGGTGTCGCTAACCATTGCGTAATACAGGGCTGTCATACCAAACAGATAACCGCCTCTTATTAATGCTTTTTGGGTTATGTCTCCCGGTGTATTTATTCCCCTGTAAGCAGAATATTCTCCTTTCAACGCTCTGTAAAACACATCCAAGCCCTGTATCCTTGCATTTAGGAATGGTACTGCCGATGCATAAATTCTAAAGAGTGAGCTTGATCCCCTTCTTGAGAAGTTAATAATTTCCATTCCCTGATACGCAGCCTCAGCTTCGTTGCCTGTTTCCTTCAAAACCTGATCGTATGCCGCCAGTCTGGTAGAAGCATCAGACTTGGTGGTAATATCTCCCAACCAATCCCACGCTTTCTTAACACCATCTTTGACAGATATTCCTCCAAGGACAGATTGTCCTTCTCTTTGCAGGATTTTTGATATGTACTGAGCTATATTTTCTGGATCGTTGGAAAAATCGTACCCACCCACAACACCAAAATCAGCAAGCGTGTCCATGTCTTCCCTTGAGCCAACAAAGTTTTTGAAGGTATCAACAACAGGAACCATGTTTGCACCACTGGTAACGTAGGCAGACAAGGTATCACGCAATAGGTTGGCAATAATAAAGTCTGGGCTTCGTGTAACCAAATCCCTCAACCATCCTGCTGGCATTGACAATACTTTTGTTATGTTCCCCAAGCCAGAAGAACCGAATGCCTCCATTGATTTTATAAGCGCAGGATCGTGGACTGTAAAATAACGCTCAGTTCCATAACCATTCTCCTGATAGTAAACTATATCTGGAGCACCTTTTCTTGCGTCTTTTGCGTCTATGGGAGTTGCCGAACCAATGGTGACAGCATCACGCATAATGCGTTGCAAGGCAACATTCCTCATGCCTCTGGTAACAATGGACAATGAGTTTCTGGTCAATGCAGTAAGCATATCCTCGTTAATCGGGGCAAAACTTCCTTTCAATTCTTTCTTGAATGGGCTTTCCCCAACTAACGCACTTCCAAGTTTCGGTCCCCTGTATTTATATTTCTCATCCGAAGGAAAGTATCTATAGAATGGATAGTAATCTGAATAACCTTGCCACAGCACTCTTTCTTCTTGATTCAATATTCCTGTTTTCTCTGCGAAATCAAGGAGTTCATTGTTCCATTTCTGGTAGTTGTCATAGACTTCCTTGATGACAGGATATTTTCTGGCAAGCTCTTTGGCTTGAGCCTTCATCTTTTCAGTAACTGGTGTTGCTTTTCCTTCCTTGTTGAGCCTTGTGCCACGCCTGACTACCGCATAGGCATGGAAATATTTCTCCATAGGCTTCTGGTTTAATGCCTGTTCCTTGTAAAGAGGTGCTAGTATCTGAACCAATCCACCGACTTCCTTACCATTTGTGCCAACGAATGGCACTACCTTGACAAAACTTCCACCACCCTCGGTTTCTATAACTGCTGGTACACCCCTAGTTAGTCCTCTTGCCATGATGCCTCTAGCACGGTCAGAGAACCTTATAGCGGCAACGGCATCAAGATCGGCAAGGTAAGTTACCCCCAAGACCCTCTGTGCCTCCTTTGAGGTTCTTTCCCAAGATGCCCAGTTATCGACAAACTTTGCTCTTACCGACTCAAATCTCTCAGAGAATGTATCACGATTCAAAACTCCCTTGAGCATACTCTGGAATGGAGTTTCATCAGGAACCTCTATAGGCTTACCTTCTTTCGGTTTGCCATAGATTACTGTCCTAAGATCGCTAAACTCGGTATCCCAAATTTCATCTGGAACCCTTCTCGAAAAAGTGGCAGAGTTTTCTGGGCTTAACTCATAATTGTCAATGACATCATGGGCTGTCCATTCTTCTGGGATAGTCTGGTCTAGTTTGGCATCAACATGGTTAAAGGCTGAAGCTATCGCAAGCGGGCTGGCACCTGTATTCCATAATGGAATCGTGCCTCTTGCCATGCTTTTGACAATGTTTTCAACTTCTGCAACTGCTTCCTCAATTTTAATCTCGACACCAAGATTTGAGCCAACAGCATTGCCAGCTTTTTCCCAAGGGGGAATTAAGTCTTGGGATTCTGCGCCTTGTTCTTTAAGGAGAGCTTGGTAGGTTTTCCAGACGGGGAGGTAAAGATCACGAATGGCGGCTCTTTGTATATTGGGTGTTCCGGGGAAACTTCCTCTATGCCTAAGCTGTCCAACTTTTGATCTATATCCATACTCTGGGTTTCCTGCTGTATCTTCTTGTTCATAATTTATTAACTCCGTATTTAATCGTGATCGTTTAATATTAAACCCTAATGTCTCGGCAATAGGCAACACCATTTCTGCCAACTCTCCAAGTTTAGCAGACCTGTAGTCTGCGCTGCTAACTCCCCAACTGGCTGGATCACCCATGATTATCATGTTCTGGTCACTTCCCATCAGGGCATAATCAACAGTAACATCCTCTCCCCATGCTGTGGCTCTTCTCAATTCTTCAAGCCTTCTGTTAAATTCAGTCAGCTCTTCCTGCGTAAAAGCAGCGTCATCAGGTTTGGAGATAAGCAGTGTCCTGTTTGCGCCATTGGGTTGCATATAACCAGTAGCAACAGAGTCCTGCATAAAGGCATCTGCCAGAATTGCACCAACATCTTGGGCTTCTGCATAATCCAATGTCGGTAACTTGAGGACAAAGTTCGGACTCAACTCATTTTCGTAAGTGCCAAGCCCCATTTCAAAGGTATGTGGTATTCCCAATTCCCTTAAAAATGTTATCTGTCCATCTCTGTCCACGATGGATTCCTTAACTCGCGAATGATAGTCTATCCACTCATCCATAGACAGCTCAAAACCCTCTGGCATATACTTTCTCGATCTGCCAACTTTCGTTTCTATAATGACCTTTGGAGCCATAGCGAGCCTAGACAGATAAATCTGCTTGTCCAGATTGTAGGTGCTGTATGGATTGTTGCTTTCACCACCGATGTAATGAGGTCTAGGTGCTTGAATGAAATAATCTTTTAGTGGTGCATCCCTGTTGATAACCGCTTCAAGCTGTTCCATCTTCTTGGCATTCTTTCTCATAGCCAAGTCAAAATCAGATTCATCAGGCAATGCCCCGCCTTCTTCAAGACCATTTCTTTGGTACGCCCACAACGCTGCTTGGACTTCATGTGGTTCCAGTTTTCTTGTGCGAACAAAATTGCCTTCAGCATCGTAGACATTGTAGGCTTGATCGCTTGCCAACAACTGGATCATTCCCTGAGCATATCGATACTCTCTTTCTGTTGGTGTCTTAGACATTCCAAGAAGATTAAACATATGGCTGTCCATTACCGCCCAAGGAGAAAATACATTGTCAGCCATATTCAAGACAGTCTCTGCATAGTTTGGAGTTTTCAACGCTCCCTTACGGACCGTGGTGTAATAGCCACGCTTGTAAAAATTTAGGATTGCTTTCTTTTTATTGGCAATTGTTCTGCCAGCAAGCACCTTGCCAATTTCCCCAGAAAACTGTTTGCTTTTTTCAACAGGATCAATCTCTCTGGCAATACGCATGACATCCAGTGTTTCCTGAATGTTTTGAGTAACATTTGTTTCAGGGCTAGTAGCTGCAAAGAGTGCAGAAAACTCATGCATATTGGCAAAACCAACTTTGGTTGCCACGCCCATGCCAAAATTCCTGTACCAATTAGAGTCTGCCCCTTCTCTCAATGCGCTGCTTAACTTTCTTCTCAGCGTTTCAAAAGATGGAATGCTGTAGTTTCTGGCTTTTTTCTTCTGTGCATCTGTGGTGAGAGAGTTTATCAAGCCCTGTTTCAACTGTTCTCCGCTTGGATTCTTCTCGTTTTCGGCATACACGCTATACAATATCTCCTCTGGAATCCCATCTGCCAGATAAGTTGTCTCTCTTTTCACTCGTCTTTGCTGTGGGTTTAACCAGAGGGTTTCTGGTTCAGCTCTCTTCGCTGTTGATACAGGTTCCTCAACCATTGATTCGGCAACTGCTATAGCTCTTTCTATTTCTTGGCGTTCAAACTTATTATTTGGTTTCATCCATGCTCCATCTGGATATATTATCTCCTCCTCTCTTCCCTCAGCAACAAGATCACCAATCAAAATGCGTTTTTTCAAATGATCTAAATTAAGCCCAGCAACATAAGCTGGATTAGATCGATCAACGAAATCTTTTGCCTCCGATAGTGTTTGGAATATATCAGTGTCTCGAGTAAAACTAGAATCACCAAGATGCTTTACCATCCAGTCTTTATATCCATATTCAGGTGTCATTATTTCAAAGCCTTTATAAAGATACCTAGGACCATAGGTTGAATCATAGGTTGCTGTTGGTTTGAATCCCACACTAGGTCTTCTAGCAGCAACTGCTTCGTCAAGAACCTCTTCTTCACCACCAGCCTGAACAATAACCTTGCCTTCAACAGTTTGCTTGGCACTTTCACGATCAAGCTCCTTGAGACTGCGGATTTCACCTACCTTTCTTCCACCAATCAATCCAGACTCAATGTCTTGGAATATTTCAATAGGCGACCTGAACCCTGCAAGGCTTGATCCATAGATAATGGATCGGAAGAAATCAGCAATTTTTTCCATCAGTGTTCTGGGTCTGCCAGTAACAACCTCTGGGTTCATTGCGTATTCTTCAAACAATAGGGCTACCGCCTCTTCAGTTTGCTGAACCTCGGTCAAATCAGGATACAGGGCTTTGCCCTTATCAAACCAAGTCTTGCCAAGCTGTGCCCCTTTTTCGTCAGCGAGAGAAGAAATCTTTGCCCTCTTTACAAACTTGCTGAGAATCATCCATTCCCTGTCTGTAAACAGATCAAGGTCTCTGAGCGCATGGACAGTCTCATGGTTCATTGTCTTGCTGACCTTTTCCAGTGTCTCTTCTTCGCTAAGTGTGCCATCAGGATTGGCAGCGTTTACACTCAAAAGAATTTCTCCTGTAGGATCACGAAAGTCTTTCTGCACAAGGCTCCAGCTACCAAAATCACCACGCTTGTTTATGTCTTCAACGATTTTTATTTTAACCCTATTGGGAACATTCAATCGTTTGGCAATCTTATTCATGGCAGCAGTAAAACTAACCTTCCTGTCTTCAACTGTTTCTTTCTTGTCTTTTACTTTCTGTCTATGCTTGAGAGCCTTTTCTGTAATAATCTTGCCACCAGCATTGACTATAATTGGTCTCGCCTCTTGTTCCTGCCTCTCTCTTTCGTTTGCCACAAGCTCTTCCACTTGCTCTGGATTAAATCCAAGTGCAGTTAAACGAGCACCATATTCTTCTGAGGTTTCATTCTTGGCAGTAAGGTCTCTTGTGTACTCTGTGGATAGCTCCTCTGGATTTCTTGGTATCCACTTGCCTTTGTATTTAGGTTTTCTTGTAACCTTGAGTTGTGCTTCAGTTTTCAAGAACCCTTGATTGCTTCTATATGGTGCTCCTCTGGTATTGAACAGTCTTCCTTGTGGGGTAAAATATTGAACCTCCTTGGTTGCTGGAAAAAACTGAGGTTTCAACCTACCGCTTTCAACAAGGTCTTCAAACATTCTTGTAGCAGACTTCTTGTCAAGTCCTGTTTGTCTTGCAATGGTTGTGGGGGATACAATCCGATCTGGATTGGTAAGGGATCGCTGATAGACAGCGTTGAGTTGGTCAAAGCTATAGGGACGCTTATCAAAATTTGGGAAAGGCATTGGTGCATTGGAAGTTATGGTTGGCGTAGTACCAATGGCAAAGGTAGGAATGGTTGCCAGTTTAGCGTAAGCCAGTCTTTTCTGTGCAGCACTGAGGTCTCTGAAATTCCTCTCTCCAGTGTAGGTTTCTAAAAACTGCTTGAATCCTGAAGAGTTTACATCCAGTAAAATATTCTTTTGTGATGCCAAATCGACAAACATTTCCTTTGTAACTGTCTGGGGTATATTGGCAGTACCAACCTTCGGTCTGTCTTTTGTTCTTAGTTTCTGTTTGCGAAACCACGCCCTGAACCTATCATCTGTTTGTCTAAAAACCTTTGGAGATACTTTTCTTTTCAAATCAGCTACAAAAAATGTTCGTGTTATATCGCTGGTATCAGCCATATCATCCATCAGCTCATTAAAGTCTTGCTTGTCAAGAAGCTCTCTGGCTTCTGCTGGAGAATAAAATCCCTTGACTGGAAGTTTTTTCTTCGCAGCTCTTTCTTTGAAAACTTCAAAAGCTCCTCTTGCACGAGGAGATGCTGGATCAATAATTTTGGAAGGCAGTCGTCCTTCAGTTCTAACGATTTCACCCAAAACAACTCTGGCATTCTGCACTTGTTTATCAGTAATCTCGCTATCGTAATTTGCAATTGTTTGTACAGGAATATAAGAATAGTCTGGATCAATCATTCTGTTCAACATAGTCTGTGCTGATCCACTTCCCTGCAACCCAGCGATACGAAGCCTTTCATTTCCTTCAAGCTCCAAAACATTTTTGTAACTCTGATCTCTAAGCCTTCCTGCCTCTCTGCTTGCTTCTTCCTGTGTTTGATAGGTGCCAATAACTACATTATTATCTGGATTAACGACATCGAAACCCATTCCATCAGCAGAAACCTTAGAAAAATAATCAACAGCCAACCCGGCTTCTGGGTTTCCTATGCCTGCAATCCTCAGTGTTTCCAAGACCTGACCGATGGCATTTGGGTCTGTCTGTAAATTAATAACATCTCCAATTGGAACTGGAAGATTGGATGTATTCGGCATCAGGTCTTCCTGTTTTTTTACAGCAGGAGCCTGTTTTTCCTCTGCCTGTTTGTTGCGCAGGTTTTCTTCATCCATTTTGTTTTTGGAAAATCTTCTGCCACCAATCGCACTCATAAAGAAATCAGAGATAGCACCTACGCCACCACCAACAGTCAGTTCATCCCAAAGACTTCCAGCAATTTCCTGATTAGGATTGTAAAGACCTTTGGCAACTGCATCCTGCATAACGCTTGCCAAAACTTCCTGACTTCCTTCTGCCACTCCCTGTCCAAGTGCTGATGCCAAAGCAGGTAAAAGCTCAAACCTCATAGATGATGAAGCACGAACCCCTTTTAAAAGTCTCTCTACAGGAAGCAATTCTGTCAATCCAATTCCAGCACCACCCAATTCAGAAATAAATTCTCTTACTGTGCCAATTTCTTCTCCTTCCTTTCGAGCCTGCTCAAGCCTTTGCCCTTGTTCTGATATTCCCATTGGGACAGCAATGGCTGCCGCACCCAAAGTTTCAACCCTGCGAGGTGCCCCTCTCAGTGTTTTACCAAGAAAAGGAACGCCTGCTATTTTGCTTAATTCAGGTATCTGGGCAACAGTCTTGCCGCCAAGCCCTGCTGCCCTGAGAGCTAATCCGGGGGTAAAGAAGGTTGCGAAAGAACCGAGTCCCTGACCAAGTTTTGCCGAATAGGAATCCCGATAGGCTTCATTGGTGCCAAGGAAACTCTCATCCAGAGAATCCTGAAACCCCCTTAAACCTTGGGAAATAAGATTGTCATTATCTGTATCAAACAGATTGGCAAGACCTTCTCCAGCAGATGCAAATCCACTGAGAAATCCTCTAGGGATTCCTTTTCCTATTTCTGCTAAGTGACCAAGTGGTGTTCGCTCCTGAGTTGGAGCATAGTGTTCTGGGTATCGTTCAGCGAGTTCATTAAGAAGCTGATCAGCTTCTGCTTCGCCTATCCCAGTTGGGATATTGAGAACCTTTCCATCAGGGAGGTTGAGAATTGGCATTACGCGCTCTTCGTTGTCTGAGTTACAATAGCCTCAAGTTCTTCGCGGGATTTTGGAATTTTGTTTCGAGTAAAGTCACGCCCTTCGCCTGTTGCCAAATATGCCTGTATTCCTTCAGGAAGAGATTCGTAAAAAGCTGCAATAGCTGTTGGGTCTGATGTATCAACACCAGCCTCTATCATGGCGGTCAACAAACTTAATTGAAGAGTTATACTCTTTTCTTGTGCAAGCGATGTTGTTCTTTCCCTTGTTGTTTCTGCTTCAAGCAATGTGCCATAAGCCCTTGCTGCTTGTTCATCTTCCAATGCCTGTGTTTTGGAAACCATTGCGGCAGCGTTTGCCAAGCCACCAGCTACATCTCCGCCTGCAATACCAGCACCGATCTGAGCTAAAGCAGCCCCTTGAAGTGCTGACCTTCTTTCTTCAGGCGACCTAATTGTTTTTTCCAGTTGTTCTGAAAGGAAAGAATATCGATCCTGATCCTTGCTCTTGGTGGATTCTAATAATTCTTGATCTGCTGAATATTTATCAAGAAGGGCTTGAGTCTCATCATTCATTTTAGCTTCAGCTTCTATTCCTACGCCTTTAACAGCATCCAAAACTTTCGTTCCACCAAAAGCTGTTCCAATGGTATATGGATTAGTTATAAATTTACCAACATTCTTCATCTTTTGTCCAATAGGCAGACCTGAACTCCATAATCTTCCCTTACCTAGAAGTTGTTTCAATGCTTCTGTGGAAGGTATTGATGTTTTATCACCAAACTTAAAAGGAAAACCCTTCTTTGAAGCGAGTTTTATTAATGGTGATAATCCCTTATATCCTGCTTTTGCGGTCAACCCAAGACCACTTAATGCTCGCCCACCTATTGGTATGGTAGATAAACTAGCTAAAAATACATCAGTAGGATCGGTTGGATCAAAGAACCATCCACCTTCTCCAAAGCCACCCAACCCAAAGATTCCTGACCTGTCTTCTTCTTGCGATTCAGGAACAAGCCTTGGATCAATTTGCTCACCAAACTGGTATCTGGATGGAATAGCACCGCCTCCTCTCATAGCCATAGGCTGTCCCTGTGGCATTTGCTGAGGCATCTGTTGTTGCTGTGGCATTTGTTGTGCCATCATTTGATTCTGTATCATATTGGGATCGACATCAGGAATACCACCCATAGACTGACCACCACCAAGCTCCATCATGGTTTCCTCAGCCACTGTAGTCTGTGGTTGCTGTTGCTTGGCTAATTCAGCTTCATAAGCCTGACGCTCCTTGTTTCTTCTCTCACCTTCGGTGACCACCAAGTAGGTTGGCGCAGCACCTGTTGGTTGCTGTGCTTCCTGTATTAGCTTTTGGTCGGGCCAGTATTCCAGTTCTGCTTGTATTTCAAGGATGTTCATCCGGGTTGACCTCCGCCTCTACCAAAGCCCTGATACAATCCCAAAGCACCCAGACCAGTTCCCAACGCTTGCTGGAATAGTCCGGGTCTCTGTGCGTACTGGCTTACTGTTTCAGATGGTCTCAGTTGCAATCCCCTGAGGAGATCGCTTTGGAATCCAAGCTGTTGCTGAGGATAACCAAGCTGTCTCAGGAAGTCTTGATAACCAATATCCATTCCAGCTTGCTGGAATCCGCGTCTTGCCTGACCAGCACCACCCAAGGCACCAATTCTTGACAGTGCCATTTGTTGTGCTGATGGCGCAAATGCACCAAGTTGTTGGGCTGCGCCCAGTCTCTGCTGTATCCCAGTGGCATCTAAGCCACCCAGTTGCTGGGCTGCTGCTAATTGCTGTTGTCCTGAGGCTAACTTGGCTGCTCGATCTGCCTCAAACATCCTTTGGGCATTCTGGTAAGCTGCCTGTTGTCCTGTTTGCTGAATGTCTCCAATCTGGCGCATTAAATCTCTATTCAGGTTTGACTCAACAAGCCCTTCTCGATAACCGCCAAGACCTCCCATTTGTGCTGCTTTCAGACCTATATCGGAACGCATCCTGTTTGCATCACGAAATGCCTGTTCTTTCTGCACATCAATAACCCCCTGTTGATAAGGCGACATATAGCGTTGCATAGGAGACTGATACATAGGCTGTCCAAATCCAGAGCCTCTGCCACCCCATCTTGGTTGTCTTATTGGTGGTCTTCTTCGTGGTTGCGGGAAAGGTCGCTCCACAGGCATTGTTCGTGGTCTCTCATCCCAATCTGGTGGTTGCACAGGAAGCGTAGCTTGTGGTGGTCGAGAAAGATAAGGGTCTTGATTAAAGTAACCACCAGCACCCGGAATATTATAAAGACCTCCCCTGAATGTCGGGTCTTGCATCCAAGGTGCTCTCCCTGTTTGATAAGGGTTAAACTGTTGTCTTCCACGACCCCGAAAAGGATCAAAAGGTCTTCTTTGTTGTTGAAACCCAGTCCAAGGCTCGAAAGGCGTTCCTCTGGCAAACTGACCAGATGTTTGTAATGCCTGATTTTGTGCCCAAGATGGCATTCCCTGAGCCAGTTCTCCTGCTGTTTGCTGTGCCTGTTGCATTGCCCAAGGTGTTCCCTGTCTTGCAAGGTTTCCTGCCATTTGAAACGACTCTTCTTCTTCAGGAGAAAACTCAGCTATCCTCTGTGAAGGAAAAGCTGCGTATGGTTGCAGGCTTTCTGCTTCACCTCTTGATAAGAGTCGCGTGTAATATGGCTTCGCTTCTTCAGGAAACTGAGTCTGCGTTACTGTTTGTTCTACTGGCTGTTGTGATCCGCCTCCACTGCTTCCGCCCATTATAATCTCCGCTAATAATTAATTCTAACTTCAAAAAAGGTTGCTGGTCTTTTCCAGCCTATGTTCTTAATCCAATTCCAGAAACCGGGTCTCCCGATTCCCTCCAATCCATCGTATCCATTTTGCCTGCTGTATTTTTTCAGCATCTCAAGACCATCTGTAAACCATTCATCCATCTTGATTCCAGCAATATGGTCAAAATGTAGCATCCTTAACCCTGTTGCATACTCTCTGACAAATGTTACCAGACAGCCTATAATTTTCATGTTACTGGTGTTATATACAATCCACAACTGACTCCTGCCAGAAGCAACATCCCGATATGCATCATCAATAGTTACTCGACCACCGCTTCTCTTAACAGATTTCTTCAATAGTTTGGCACAATCTTCCCAACACTTGTCCAAAATATCTGGATGTACCATCGACCATTCAGTCTCGTACTTCAATGCAGGCTCATTCATACAGGCAATACTTTCTTACTGTCTATTGGCTTTGCTTGTTTTATAGTGCCTGTCTTAGCCATCCTTACTCTCTTAGACATACCATCCAGCTTTCTTGAGCCTTCATTAGAATTGCCATCGCCTAACTGGGAAACCACATCTGCTGGCACTATATATTCTCCCGGTGATGTTGCTATTCTTTCCTGACTTCCAGCAATTCCCGGAACAAAATCATCCATGCCACCACCAAATCCTTCTATCAGCCCTTCTGTCTGTGCTCCCGGTGATTGCGACTGCAAGACTTGCTCTCTCAGGGACGTAAACGCTTCCTGCCCATAAAGACCAATAAACTTCTGGATGACCGCATCTACTGTCTGTTGATCTGGAAGCATTCCAAGAATAGCCTGTACTGTTGCCTGAATGAGCTGTTCATTGCCTTCGGTCATCATTGCTTCTTCTCCACCTGTACCACCAAGCTCTCTGGTCAGCCCAGCAATCCCTTCTCCTGCTTGATAACGAAGCGCCCCCCCTAATTGTTTTCTAGTTCTTGGTTCAAGAATATTAGTTACAGTTAATCCTTTTTCTTTTCTATCTCTTATTAATTCGCGTCCCTTTTTACCATGAAAAGTTATATTGCCTTCTATATCAACAGTCATACCATCTGTTTCATCTTCATCTATATATGAATAATCATCTCCTTCTGGTAACGAAGAACTAAAATTTCTTTTATATGCCTGATAATCCTTCCAAGCTGCAATTGGAGCAGCCACTCCATATTTAGCATAATATGGCCCAGACCCCTCTGAATAACCTCGTCTTGCTTGTCTGTCCTGAAATTCAAAGTAGCCCATAGGTTCATCTTCCTCTTCAGTCAGCCCAGCAATTCCTTCTCCTTCTTGATACCTTGGTATCTTACCGCCTTTGGCGAAACCCCATCCTGAAGTTCCATAAGGATTCTCAGGAACGTATTGTTGAGGCTGAAGTGCATTCAGACTGCCCATAATAGCTGACAAATCCTGTGAATAATCAGGCATTTGATAGGTAGGCATGATCCCTTGTATATCTTCCAAGCTCGGTCCGCCATAACCAAGACCGCCTATCTGATCCTGTAAATTCTGGAATTGCTGATTGTAGTCTGGCATCTGGAACGAAGGCATATTTCCTATTTGCGACCCTAATCCACCAAGACCTGATTGAATATCAGCAAATTGCTGACTGTAATCTGGCATATCAAAAGATGGCATTATTCCCTGAATATCCTCTAAACTTGGACCACCATAACTAGGCATTATTCCCTGTATGTCTTCCAAACTAGGTCCGCCATAACCTTGATAGCTTGGCATGATACCCTGAATATCCTCTAAGCTCGGTCCACCATAACCAAGACCACCTATCTGTTGTTGTAAGCCTTCAAATTGCGAGGAATAATCAGGCATTTGATAGCTAGGCATGATTCCTTGTATATCTTCTAAACTAGGTCCACCATATCCCTGATAGCTTGGCATATCCCCTATTTGTTGTCCTATCCCACCAAGACCTGTTTGAATATCAGCAAATTGCTGGGAATAATCAGGCATCTGGAATGATGGAATGTTCCCTATTTGCGACCCTATACCGCCAAGACCAGCTTGAATATCAGCAAACTGTTGACTGTAATCTGGCATATCAAAGCTAGGCATTTGAAGACCGCCTATTTGCTGTCCTAATCCACCGAGGGTTCCTTGTAAATTCTCGAATTGCTGAGAATAATCTGGCATTTGAAATGAAGGCATATTTCCTATCTGTGATCCCAAGCCACCAAGACCTGTCTGCAAATTCTCAAACTGCTGTGTATAATCTGGCATCTCGAAAGATGGCATATTGATATTGCCCGCTATATTTCCAGCCAAAAGATCGTAATCTATTTCTGGCATTTCATAGGATGGCATTTGAAAATCCTGAAACTGAGACTCAAGACCTCCAAGACCAGTCTGAAGATCAAGAAATTGTTGGTTCAACCCTGAGTAATCAGGCATATCAAAAGTTGGCATATCTATTTTGCTTGCCAACAAATCGTAATCTATTTCAGGTGGAGTATATTCAGGAAAAAACTGTCCAAGATCAAAGCCCCCTCCATCTTCCTGATAATCAATACCCAAATCAATATCATAAGGATTCCATCCCGGTGGAAAAGTAGGGGCTACACCCGGATAGGTAAAGATAGGATCAGTAATCGGACCAGTCGGGTCGGCAGGAGGGTTCAATGTTGAGCCAAAATAATTCCATTCTGGATCGATGCCCGGTCTGTAATCAGCAGGCGGCGCAACAACCCCTCTTCTTTGCACACTAACCGGAGGTGTCCACCCTTCACCTACAGGATCAAAGTCTTCTGGCAACGTATATCCGCTTGATCCGCCCATATCTAACTCCAATTCCCGTTTATGTATCTGTCTTTGTATATTGAACCACCGCCAGCATATCCACCAACTGCACCACCAGAAGCAGCAAGCGCATCTATTGGAAAGTTCTCTGGATAGTATGCTTCAATGTCTCTTTCTCTCTGCTTTCTTTGTTCTTCCATAGCTAATAGATAATCTTCAAACGCTTCTTGACCCTCGTTTTGTAGTTCTAGTGATTTTAATGCAGTGAAACTAATACCTTCAGGCGTAAATATTGCATCTTTCACCCCACCGAAACCTCCACCTTTCACTGCTCCCCATCTATCACTAGGAGTAGCTCCTTTCCAGTCAAACGGATTATTGGCAGCAAAGGTTTCCTTGAAGATTCCCAATTGCTTTGGAGTCGCTCCTGCTGTTTCTAAAAATGTCATAGGATCAGCCCCTGCTGTACCCTGAGCTAAAAGATTTGAACCAAGCCCTGCTTTTGTGAGCGCATCCACGCCCATTGTGCTAGGTATGTTAGAAAGACTTCCCGGAACCGCAGAAGGTATAGTAATAGGAATTGATCCACTTGTTCCTGCAAGTGCCTGAACGTGCTCTGGTACAGCACCTGTAATGCTAACACCACTAGGATCAAAGGTTGCAGGATCACTCAAAAGATTTTCAACATTTCCAGTATCAGCCATACCTTCAAACGCCTTAGTGCCTAAAGCACTTATTCCTCCTGATATAGCCATATCTTTAAGATCACCGCCCTTCATGGCTGTAATTGCTGCGCTCATCGCCCAAGGCGGAATACCAACCAATGATCCTAAAAATGGTGCTGCGAACCCAAGTATATCGCCAAACAATCCTGCTTCCGGCAATCCTGTTTCTGGGTTTATGGTCATCATTCCCGGTGCCAGTGATGCAAGACCCTGTACTTCCTCTGGGGTAACGTGCATAAGCATGGTGTCATCACCGCGCCCTGCTCTGGAGAGCCTGTCTGCCTGTCCTGTTAATGTGCCGCCTTGTGCGTATCCACCAGCTTGTTCAGCCTCAATCAATGCCTGAATCTCAGGACTCATACCATCAACATCAACACCGGAAAGAGCCAGTAGCTCTGCCAATTCTTCTTGCCTGTCAGCTTCATTGCCTGCAATAAATTCTTCCAAGTTTCTTTTTTCTTCCCTTCTTCTCTTTACTGGAGCAAGGGCTGCATTTAATATAGTTGCTCCTGTAACTGCTGACAATGGTGTTAAGACTTCTCGCATCATTTCTCGTTCAGCAGCAGTAGCAGCACTTTCTACTGTAGGTCTGAGCGCAGTAAGGGCGGAGCGTCCTTTTGCTCTAGCAAGCTGTTCACTTAATGTAAGCCAATCATCAGCACCAGTAAATTGAGGGCTTAATCTCGGCAACCTGTGTTTTGCGCTTTGCATTGCTTTTATCAAAGCTGTTACACCAGCTTTTCCACCAAGGCTTGTAAGCCCTGCCATTGGTGGCATATATCTTTCAGGGTCAGTTGGATCAAATTCTGCAAGCGCAGCCATTCTTTCTTCATGGAACTTTCTGGCTTTGCTCTTTTTAGATTTTTTGACTTTTTTTCCCTTGGCATATTGTCCTGCTGGGGTAGTTCTTCTTCCATGGGGGTCAAAAGCAAGCGGTGCTCTTTGACTTTCATGCGGTGAAAAAGATGCTGCAAAATCCAAAAGCTCATCTCTATATTCGTCTTTCATCCAGTCAGGTAAAAGTTTAATAGCATAATCAGGTCTATATACATCAGGATGTCGCTCCATTGTGCGCCTTCTTTTTTTAATAGTACTAATTTGGTTGCGCCCCAACTTTAATGACCTAATATCAAATTTTGGCTCGGCTTCTATCCTTTCAGGTCTTCTTTCTGCTGTAACTTCAATCTCTTCAATCTCTGGAGCAACTTCTGCTACTGTTGAGGGAACCCTAATTCTTTTCCTTTTTGCTTCTCCTATAACTTCACCAATAACTTCACCCAATCCAAGAGTTGATGCTGCTGCTGTAGCACTTGCTGGAACAGGATATTTACGCAATGACAAATTATCAAAAAGACCGCGAAGCCCTCCACGAAGTCCACCCAAACGCCCAGCCCTAATATCCCTTATCTGGCGTTCAAGCTGTCTTCTTTTTCTCCTGTCGGTTCTGTTTTTTCTGCCAGTCGCATTCAGCTCCTCGTAAAGAGCATCCAGAACTGGATCGCCTTCTCCCATATATCTTTTAGCCACTTATTAGCCTCCGCTACGACCAAATATATCAAAGCCACCTTGCATCGGAGCCGCTTCTTCAAACCCGACATCCTCATCAGGATACCAAGGCGATTCATCAGCAAGCTCACTCTCTACTGGATAAACAGGTTCTTCAAACTGTCCTCCTGCCTGCCAGCCTCCGGGTGGAACTGGGCGGGCGGGTGGAACTTGGCGGGCGTATGGAATAGGAACTCCTTGATACCTCATTGGCAATCCACGCGCTGCTAAATGTTGATTGCGCTTCCGCCGATCAGCGCCAGAAAACCAATTAGTAGTAGGACGAGTCCCTCCTACGGGTAGTGGTGGGATGTAGTCGGGGGGTTGAAGCTCAACGTCACCACCTTCTTGGAATCTAGGAATAACGCCACCAGAGTATCCTCCTCCGGGTGGTCTGTTTGGATAAGGCAGGTTTTGATTGTTAAAACTTGTAATAGTCTGCCCCGGAACTCTTTTATCAACCGTTCCCCATCCAGAATAAATTGAAGAAAGCCGAGGGACGTTGGGCCAGAACGACCCAACTGGAAAGTGTTCTGTCCATCTTCCAGAAGATGGATCGCCAGTAATTGATCCATGCAAGGCTCCAGTACGTCTAGGTGCACCACCAGCTCTAGGTGCGCCACCAGCTTGGAATCTAGGCACAACACCGCCAGAGTATCCGCCTCCGGGGGGTTGAAGTCGTGGAGGGGGAGCAGAAGGTAAAGGAGATACATAAGGAGTGCCATCAGGGTTTAAACCTTGTGGGGATTGTTGTGTTCTTCTCCTGCGAGCTTCTAACATTCTTTGCCTGCGAGCTATTACATTATTTATTAAAGCTCTATTCGGCATAACAGAGCGACCTCCGCCACCAGTTACATCTCCTGTTGTTCTTCCTCTTCTTACACCTGCTAATCCACCCATGATAGTCTCCTAATCGTTGGTTGTTTCTACGCCAAATAAATTAAAACTGAAACTTGCTGAACTGGCATAAACTTTCAGCACATCGGTCTGGTTTAAAGTGATGCCGATCACCACTGTTAAAGTATCTGTTGCGGCAACAGACTTGTCGTAATAGAGATACTGCATATCATCAGCAGATGCTCCTTCGACATGAACTGTCAGCCTAAATGTTCCTGCACTTCCCGCCTGATTACACGCCACAAACGAACTGACTGTGGTCATTGTCTTGTCGGGAACTGTATATAATGTCGTTACTGTCGTAGCCGATGGGTCTAATTGCCCTAAAACCTTTAGCGCATCAGCCACCTGAAGACCCCATCAAAAGAAATTGATGCCTCTTTATAGAGAGCGATGATTCCTTGTTTCGCATCTTCTTGGCACCAGCAATATCTACATGAATGTCGAGAATGGTTCCTTCAAGACCGCTTCTCATATTGGACTGATCCAAAACAGAATACTCTTCAGGAGCCACCGGCAGTGGAATTAAACTTTTATCAGCCATTATTGCCTCCCGTCCAGCCTAGTGTCCATTCTAAAATATCCCAATCGCCAACCATAACCGCTTCCCGATGTCTCAAACCGCAATGCTGCTTGTCTTGATCGGCAACGAACAAAGGCTTGCTGGGTTGAACTTGTTAAAGAAGATGTTGACAAGGTAGTCAGACTGTCTGCTGGATAATCTCTTCCCTTGATCAAAACATCCATTTCATCACTGCTATTTGCATTCTGAAAATCAATATCTGGTATCACTCTTGATATAAGCATGAAATTATTACCATCCTGAATATCAAAATCTCCGCTCTCAATATATGCGGTCATTGCACTGCCATCGTCATCGTGTCCAGATTCCTGATTGTATAAATAATTGGAGCCAGTTCCTGTTTTCCCAGCAGCTATCGGATTATTCTCAAGATGAGCTTCAATCCAAGCAGTCCTGACCATTGTACCTATAGACCAAACATTCTCGACATAATTGAAAATAACGTATCTATCTATCTCATCAGACCCAGACGATGGGTAAAACCACATGACTTCATTGAAATCTATGTTGGCTACACCAAAAACTTTGTAAGCCTGTCCCAAATTAATATCACCATAAATATAATTCCTGACCGAACATGGCAAAGGATTAACTCGTCCAGAGTACATGAAGAAACTACCACGATCCATAAAATAAACCACACCATTGGCATTTACACAGGCATTCGGGGAAATCATCGAAACCCCCGACATCACCTCATTGAATGAGAAAATGAATGGAGCACCCACAAATCTCATTGAATGAAGTCCTGAATCTGTCCAGATAAGAATTTCCTGTCTGGTTCTCAACGCCCCAACGATCTCACTGCCACTACTAATCTTGACTCCACCTGCCGAATTGGTTGATGTTGGAGTCCAGTCAACAGCCGACTCCTGATCAGACCATCGTACCAACAATGGATCAAGGGTTGATGACCCAATTGGGTTAGAGCCAAAGGCAATAATATGCCTGTCAATGTCAGAAACCATAATCTGTAAACACTTGGTCGGTGTATTGGAAGCGCTTCCTAATGAAGAAAAAGCAACTGCCCTTGTACTTGTCCCTGAGCTTTGATCCCAATAATAAGTACCGCCTGCTCTTGGGCAAAATATTAAATCATCACCAAAATTATCTTGGCTATAAAGTCTTAGCTGATTGGTGTCGTCCAAAGAGGTAGCTGAACCAAAACCACCAGAACTCCATGCTCCAACTCCCCAACCTGCACCTGAAACATACTCATCCAAGCCTACATTGATCTGGTATGCACCCACAACACTGGAACCTCCGTTGCCACTATCGCTGCTGTTGGCGGTAACTGTATCTCCATCTGTATCCTTGGCTTCAATAGTGTAGCTGTTGGCATCAACAATGGTAGCTATCTGGTATTCTTGGTTTAATACATCGGCTGTAATCAAGCCCCCTAAAGTCGCTGCCCCACTGTAAGTGACAAAATCATTTTGAACTGCGCCATGCGAAGCATCGGTTACAGTAAGGGTTGCGTCCCCATTGGAAGCAGAAAAAGTAACATCTCCAGCACTGGTTGTGACTCTAATCGGGGTAATATCATTGTAGGTTACACCATCAGCTATATAAAACTTCAGATTTGTTCCTAACCCAATATAATGAGTTCCGCTTGCAGACGCATAATTGTAAAGTGATCTGGCTGATCCCAAAAAAGTATTGGAAGAATATTTTTGCCAACCGCCTATTTTCTCAGGATGTCCTGAACGAAAACGGACTTTATCAGAATTATACCAACCGCCTTCGGCAGTATAGGCTGTTCCCTCCCGAACAATTCCAGCTTTAAATTTATATATTATTAATGGCATCAGTAATACTTAGTCACTTTCCTGCGGTTTGCCATTACTTTACCGCAACCAACTGCAATCTTCTTTTTGTATGGTTTTTGTTTTTGTTTTTTTTTCTTATTTTTATTCGCCATTGCTTTTACTTTTCCTGTTTATGAACCCGACAACACTTCTGACTCCGAAACTGGCAGCCACAATGACGGAAAGGGTTATCTGGTACCATTGTGGCATTGTTTCAAGTACCACAAAACCTTCTTTCACATAAGGCACAAGAAAAGGAATGAAGCAACAAATCAATGGAATCGTAAATATTATTGTAAGGTACTCGTCCTTCCACGAAGTTGCACTGTTCTTCATCGCTTCCTGTTCCCACGAAGCGGCATTGGCAGCTTTGGCTTCGCTCTTTGCAATCTTTCCTTTAAGAAAAGTTGAACCAAGTTTGCCGATTAGTTTTAGTGCTTCAATCATTTCTGCTGCTGCCTCCTATATATAATCCGAACCAAGCGGCTCCAGCGCCTATAATCACTGATACAAAGGCACTCTGGGCATTGGTCGGGTCAGGTAAATTCATGAACCATTCGGTGGTTCGATAAAAAGCCAAGCCATAAAGGGTAATCAAAAGTCTTGGGAAAACACGCCATCTGTCAAAGCCCTCGGCTAAGTTATACCATGTAGGAGGCTTTGGATTTACAACGATAGTTGTTGATTTTTCTTCGTTTATGTCCATACATTAAAGCCAGCCGAATGAGCGAAACATATCCCACAGCAAATAGGCAAAACATATCCAAAATGCTCTTTGGTAAAAAACAAAATTGTTATATATTTTCTCAGATACTATTCCGTCTTTGTAAAGCTGTTTCATCCATATTCCTTTTCCCCCTATTTTCGTTTGGTTTTTGTGTAGGCTTCGTTGACATTAGGAGTTGATTCGTCATCACCAACATATTGACCTTTGTTATCTCTGGCTCGCATAAATCCCTCTGGCGAAGTTTCCTTCACCTTAAAAGGTGTATAAGCCTCATTAACATCTGGGGTTGTTTTATCATCCCCAACATATTTTCCTTCTTCGTCCCTTGTACGGACCATTTGTGTGATATAGATAAAGCGTTCTTTAAACCATTTGCTCAACCCACAGTTCCAATAATTCCTTTTCATTTCTGTTTTGCCCTCCAGACATTAAACGCACATACATCAAGGGCCTTGTAAAGTTTCTTTTTCCAACCCTTTTGTGGTGTTGGCGTAACCGCAGTAACAATACTGCTAATAGTTACAATAGCCATGAAAATAGCTATAATGTTCGCAATAATTTCCATACTCCTATCCTCTAATTATTTTCAAGTCGTTCATCAATCCTTTTTTCCAAGCCTTCCTTTTCTTCCTTGATTGCCTGTAAATGTTCCTTTAAATCTTCATTCTCTGGATTCTGGGCAACCAATTTCAAAAACTCATAATATTCCCTTTCCAATGTCCTTTTCTTCTCCACATCTATCCTGAGATGAATCTGTGACATTGACTGTTGCATTTCCTGAGCACTCACATATCTGTCATCAATAGCCCATATCCCAGCAACCATAGCTAATACAGTAGCAACAGAACCTATGGTAATTTTGCTTCCTGTTTTCATAGCTTTTTCAGCCAACCGCCAACAGTGTTTCCCAGTTTATGCACAACAGCAACACTTTGCGTAAGAATTTTCGGTGGTTTCGTTACAATACCCAATGTTGCACCCTCGGCTATGCCGGTAGCTACTGCCCTATCTACATCAGTAGGTTTATCCAAATCGTCTATTGTTTTCGGGTTGATCACCACCTCCCCGCCAAAATCCACATGGGGAATTACATTGCAGGTAGAGAGCTTCAAGTGCAAGTCTCCATGTTTGTCGTACCAGACTCCGGCATCCATACTGACCCCTTTTCCCGGACCCCCATCAACGCCTGCCCATACTTTTGCCTGATTGCCATCGGGATTGACATAACTCCATTTCATCACATCGGACACTGTAACCCCGATATGGGCAGATACCTTGACTTCCATGCCTCTTCCATCGTGATTGTCCACAGAAACATCAAAACCTTGTTCGGCATTGACTGTTTCCACATTGCATATATGGTCAAAGTTCCATTTATCTGTGTGTACCCATTCTTTCCCTGTTTCCTTTTTGAATGAGAAATTGCCGTATTTATCCACATAAAAACAATCTTCATCGGAACTGTTGCTGATGTAGTAACCAGAAGGAACTGTCTGTCCAAAGGACATTTAAAAAACCTGTTTTGACAGAATACCAGCCATTCCCGCAACAATGGACAGTAATGTTGTTAATATTAAAATTTCTAATCTTTTGATTCTATAAATCGTTTCCCGCCATCGCTCTGCACAGACCGCCTCATGCTTTTCGAGCTTGGAATTTGTCTCGGAAATCTTGGCATTGGTGTCTGCAATTGTAAGTTTGCCCATTTCTATTCCTAAGTTATTGCCAATTCTGGCTCAACTTCCCAACAGTTCAGGTTCGTTGCCACTGTCCTGCGTTCACCTTTCCCGAAGAAAGGGTAAACCATGTGTTGCAGCCACGAGGGAAACACGAACAATCTGCCCACCTGTGGTTGCACTTCTGCACTCTGTGGAGGTCGCAATCGCTCTACATCCATGATCTGGTTGCGTCCGTAACTGAACGCCAAATAGCCGTCACAGGCTCCAGAATCATCGTACTTACTGTATTGCGGTGATCCTGCTGTGGGTTGGTCCAGTATCTGCTGTGGCACTTTCGTCCATCCCGTGGTCGATATGCCCATCAGGGTTTTGGTGCCGTGGTCGTGGATCGGGTTGTAATCGCCCTCGAAACTGTGCACCGACCAAGCCTCGTCAACTGCTATTTGCCTCGGTTTTTCCAAGGCGTGTCCTGTGTGTGACATTACTGTGTTTACATAGGAAGCCCCAAGACCTGTTATAAATTGGCAGTATTCCTGTAACAGTTCATGTTCTGGGTCCATGTTCAGTTGTTCACCACGATGGATTTGCCCTACTAAAGTCCCTGACAGGGATTCCCTGTCGTCCTGTTTCAGCAGTTCATCCAAATAGGTGTTAAGGTCTTTGACCATCTTCTCTGGCATCTGCGTTTCCATCAGAAACACCGAAGGCAGTTGATGTATTTCTACCTCTATGTCCTTGGACTTCTTCTTCTTTTTCCTAGCCATGACTAGCTAGGGATTACATAGTCAGGATCAGGTACTGGGTCATCCGGGGGATTGGTAATCACGCTGTCGTACTGGCTGGCGAATATATCATCCCACTTGCTTATCGGGCAAAGTGCGGTCAATTGTGCCAACGTCCATGAGCCTTCCGCCTTGGGCGTAAAGTTCACTGTACCATCACTATCAGTCGCTGGGATGGTTGTGTGCATATTCGAGGTATAATAAGTGGCATCTGCCCCTTCCTCGTATTTCATCGTAAAATCCCATTGCTGGACTTTGCTGCTCTTGTTATAGGGGACTGCTCCGGTTAAAGTTTTCGTCACTGCCATTTTTATTCTCCGTTATTGTCGCACTTATCATGTGCTTTTTGTTTTAATTCCTCGACTTCTGCCGAGAGTTCTTGGACTGCTTTTACAAGCATTGGTATCAAACCACCTTTAGCTATTTTCTGCACCTTATCATCGCTTGTTTTCCAAATGCCTTGTCCATCTTTAATGCTATCGTATTTATCAATGGTCGCTTTAACCTCTTGAGCAATAAATCCATGCCTAAAAGTATCATCCTGTCCAAGACATCTTTCTTCAGAGTCTTCTTCATAATGTGGCATATCAGATGGAACATCCTTCTTTTTCTTCCATTGATAAGTAATTGGTCTAAGTTCGTTGATAAAGGCTAATCCTGCTGTTGAGTCCTCTACATTTTCTTTCAGTCTTTCATCTGAAGATGCTGCCCAAGCCTCGTCTGAACCATTTAAATCCAGTTCAGCAATATTGCTTCCTATTCCTACAGTTATTCTAGCATCTTGAGTAGCGGTTACACCTTGACCTATAGCAATTCTACTTGCTGCGCTTGATGAACCTGTATCTGATGCTGAACCAATACAAGTATTACTATTGCCTGTAGTTTGTGTGTCTCCTGCTCTTTTGCCAATAAAAGTATTATCAGTTCCAGTAGTTATAGCACCTCCTGCTTCATAACCGACACAAACAGTGCTATCGGCTGTAGTAGCTGCGGTCATGGCATAAGCACCAACAGCAACATTGCCAGATGCCGTAGTTAGAGCATCCAGAGCATAAGAACCAACAACCGTATTTGTTCCACCTGTTGTAATTGCACCACCTGCATAATAACCAATAGCAGTATTGTCACTAGGGTTTGTTGCTAGTGTTAATGCTCCTGTACCAACTGCTGTTTGTCTTTCTCCTGTAGTAGCTGTACCTAAAGC
>Ga0208029_1000393_pt1 | contig 28444 bp, 33 predicted proteins | sample MalvireepMed_s12_FD_184242 | JGI IMG/M metagenome (GOLD analysis project Ga0208029, IMG submission 184242) | Marine viral communities from the Global Malaspina Expedition - Malaspina viral metaG DeepMed_s12 (SPAdes) (version 2) | ecosystem: Environmental > Aquatic > Marine > Oceanic | place... | reverse complement strand
CCCCCTATCATGCCTACCGGGGTTATTCATTCTATCTTATCTACCTTACCTATTGTCTCAAAAGCCGGGGGGGTTCAGACACAATGAACGCCCTCTCAAAATAATGTACTACCTAATCCTCCCGCGTCAAGTACCCCTCTCGCCACTGCTTTCTAAAAACCGCCCCATATCCCAACTCTTTTGCCGCCACATCGTACACTGCGTCCTTTAGCAGCGAATTGCGGATGTCGTCCACCCCGATAACGGGACTGTGAGACACTGTTGCTACATCAATTTTACACGCTCGCACCGTATGCAGTCCATCTACGTAGGCAAATGCTAAATCTCGCCCCTTTACCTGCTCAATTAGCTCCTCCTCCATCGACGAGACCCGGTTTACCTCCAATACATCTTCGTACCCCTTCGTTCTTTCTACAAACTGCTCCCTTTCGCCCCCCTCACAGTTCTGCGTACCCAACTCCCAAGGGTCTACCGCTATAAGTTTCCGCCCAAACTCCCTAGCTAACTCACAAAACCGCACCGTACTCTTTCCCTTGTGACATCCAATCTCTATTAAATCGCCCCCATACATTTCTAACGCCCATCTAGCCGCCTCTAGTACCCTCAGTCGCGTCTTCTCCTTGTCACTCACATCTTCACCCCTACCAACCCCCATAAGCCTTCCAGAGAGGGACTGCACCTTGTCTATCTCCTTGACCCTCCCCGTGGTTGCCTTCTTAATTCCCCTAGCATGCCTTGTCTTGGTCACCATCTCCTTGGTAACACCCTCCCTTATATCCAAACCCCCCCTTATCCTCGTAAGTTCCATAGCAATTCTCTCGTCCGTCATCGTGTGACTCAACTCCTCCACATAAATCCGCTCTTGTCTGCTTAATTCCACGTCATATTTCCTTTTCTTTTCCGTAAGGGGTATAATCCACTAGAACATTGTACCTAAAAACCAGAGGGAAAGCTATGTCGAATCAGAATTTGCCGGAAGGTAATCCTGCCAAGCTTGTCGGAGGCAAGCTATTTATCAAGGGTACTGCTGAACTTGAAGAACAAGTAGCAGCAGAATTGAATCAACCAGACCCCCCACGGGTAGAAGCCGAGGCAATTTTATCGAGCGAAAGCGAGCATGAAGATACCAAAGACAATGACGGAGACGGAAGTTCTTGCGATAATGACGACGGTAGTCAACAGGATTGCCCATAAGTATCGATTTGGCTATTACGATATCGATGATATCAAGCAGGAGGCTTTCATTATAGCGATGGAGGCCATGGACCGCTATGACGAGGGGAGACCACTCGAAAATTTTTTGGCGGTTCACATATCCAACAGGCTCAAGAACTTCAAGCGCGACAATTTCTTCCGTCCAGACTACGTTCCGCCCAGCGGGAAGATAACGAACGATAATAATACCAAGCGGTTTCTCATGGAGCCATTGAACATAGACAATATACGCGATGAGCATGAGCGCAACATGAGGGGCGAAGAAAACATCGTGGACGAGTTGGCTCAAAAAGAATTGATAGGCATCGTAGATACTTACCTAGATATGGGCCTCCGGGCCGACTATCTGCGAATATTGCACGGCGTCTATGTCCCAAAACCAAGGCGCGAGCAGATTTACGAATCCATCATGCAGATTCTGCGCGAACACAAGGGGGGGCAGCTATGAAGAAGGGGCGATTCAGCAAGAAAGAACAGCAATTTATCGAGCAGAACTGCGAGGCTATGCCCTTTGATGAGATTGCATCAGAATTGGATAGAGACCCAGATTCGATTGAGAGTTTTATTAAGAATAAGTTACGTCGTGGCATATCGCGTCAGAAACAAAAAGAACTCAATGCCGCATACGACCTCAAGAACCGCCCCTATTGGTCAGACCTCAAAGCCCAGTTTAGCTCCCGAGAACTGGAAATGTTCCTTTTCCATTGGGGGAGAATTATATCCCAATTCAGAGACGACGTGCTTCCAACGGAGGAGTTGCAGGTAATAGATGCTATCAAGCTTGAGTTGCTAATGAACAGGGCGCTGAAAGAGCAACAGGCTAATATGCTGAGCATAGAAAACTTTGAGGGACTTATCGAGGACGAGAAAAATAAGGCGCCCGGAGATAGAGATATTGATTACATCTTCAACTTGGAAAGACAGGTTGCTGTACAGAGGGCTGCTCAGGAAAGTATAGCGCGAGATTACAAGGACTTGCAAACAAAGAAAAACGCAATGCTGAAAGAGTTGAAGGGTACTAGAGAGCAGAGGATAAAGCGGCTGGAGGATTCTAAAGAAACCTTCGCATCTTGGGTGCAGGCTTTGGCGCTTCGACCGGAGATGAGGGATGATTTAGGAGTCGAAATGGAGAAAATGCGCTTGGCTATGGAGAAGGAAAGGGTTAAACTAACGGAGTATCACAAATACGAAGACGGTGTGGTTGACCAGCCTTTCCTAACCCCTGACTCAGTATTGGAAGACAATGTTTGAAGACTCGAAGAAAATTATCGTATCCGGCCTCCAGCGTAGTGGGCATCATGCCGTAGCTGTATGGTTAGCACATCAGGAATACGGAGTTCGAGATTTTCAAATACAGACGTTGACCCAATGGTTCTTCTTCGTGGAGCACTTTGGTGGTATTAATTACCTGCTAAATAATCCCCTGCGAATAGAAGAAGGCGAAGGTAAAGAACACTTCGACGCCCTTTTTTCAGAATACGAATATACCCGACCTAAGACCATAGTAGCAACCCACGGTGTTGATGAATGTAGTGGTGAAGAAATTAAGGAAGTACTAAGCAAATCAGGTGTATTTGATATATGGTCAGAAAAAGTTATCGTGTTAAGGGACTTTTATAACTGGGCGGCTAGCTGTCTGGGCATGACCCTCAGAGATGAAGAGAAGCCGCTTGAGCAAATGTTCAACGAAACGCACATAGAAACATATATAGACCATTGTGAACGATATTTAGATAAAGACCCAGACTTTGATTTCGTGTTATTTAATGAATGGGCGCAGAACAAGAGTTACAGACAAGAAGTAGCGGAGTCTCTTGGTTTAGACTTTACAGATGCGGCGAGGGAGCAAGCGTCAATCTTTGGGGGTGGAAGCTCGTTCGACGGATTGGATTATCTAAAGAAGGCGTCTCATATGAAAGTTAATGAGAGATATCTTAAGGTTTGGGATAATCCCATATATCAAGACATGATAAAGAGAAGCCCGCGCGCAATAAATATGAGCGAAAGGATTTTCTATGAGCTATGTAATAAAACACACGCTGTTTCTTAAATGGTGGCTGTTTATAACAATGATAATAGTTGGCTTCATTTTTGCTGGAAGTCAAGGGTTTCTTTATACCTTGTGGATAGAGGACTCAACCAAGCTTAGCTTCCTATTGCTGTTTATTTTCTTACAGATGTCTATTTGGTGTGGATATAAGACTTGGACTCTTAGTAAGTTTATAGACGATAAGAAAGAAGACAAGCACATAGTTGAAAAGATAGAGCATCTCATGGAGGTTGGCTGGTTTACTAGCGACCTGTGTTTAACCATTGGTATGATTGGAACCGTGGCGGGATTTATTATGATGTTATCAGGTTTCGCCACAGTGGACACAAATGATATTAAAACCGTACAGGACTTGATAAAGACTTTGGGAACAGGCATGTCAACGGCACTATACACTACTCTTATGGGGTTGATATGTAGTGCAGGACTGAAAGTTCAGTACTTTAATCTTAGCCAAGCCATAGACAAGGTTCGGCAATGAAGAGAAATTATCACACCAACTTAGCATTCTTAGACGTGCTGTTTAATACGCTCCTGTGTTTTGCGGCTCTGTTCGCTCTGTCGTTTGTATTAATTAATCCATCGAAGGCAGAAAAAAATGTAGAGATGAAAGCTGAGTTTGTAATTGTGGTAACTTGGCCGCAGGAGCTAGATGATGACGTAGACGTTTATCTAGAAGACCCACAGGGCCATTTAGTTGCTTTCATGAGAAGAGAAGACGGGTTGATGCACTTAGACCGCGACGACTTGGGAAGCAGGAATGACTTTATCAACACTCCCGCCGGGAGGATAGAATATCCTCAGAATAGAGAAATTGTAACCATTAGAGGAATAGTGCCGGGAGAGTATGTGTTAAACGTACACATGTACACCAAGAAAAGTGTGGGAGTGTCAACTCCGGTAACAGTACTTGTAGATAAGATTAATCCCTATGGCACAGTTGTTGTCAAAACAGTAGAATTAGGAAATACCGGAGACGAAAAAACCATATGCAGATTTGTGGTTGACAAAGAAGGCAAGGTGACGGATGTGACCTATCTGTTTAAAAAACTCACACAGGCAAGACCGGGATTTGGACCATGATTCTTACCGTAGCTTTTATTTTGCTCAGCGCTATTATTTTATGGTTCGTAATAGGAGCCAAAGGACAATGGTCTCTTAAAGCCGCGTGCATTGCGTTTACTCTTTACTTTTCGCTTTCTTTGGCACAATCCCTGCCGAAAATGATGGGCTGGCCTTCTACGGAAAAAATCCCTAGCCAATTTGAGATTCATTGGGGTTTGGTAGAGGAGCCAGACAAAACTACCGGCGAAGCGGGGCGCATATACTTATGGTTAACACCCCAAAATGAAGATAGCTCTCCAAGTTGGCTTATATCCTTTCATGCAACGGAGGAAGATTCTCCTAGAGCCTACTCTATACCTTACTCAAGGGATAATCATGAGAAGATAGACCAAGCTGTGCAACAGATTAAGGCGGGTAATAGAGTGGGCGGTGGGGTGAGTGAAGGAGAAGAGGGGAAAGAGGGAGGTGAAGGTAAAGAGGGAGAAGGACAGGGTGATGGAGATGGTGGAGGAAGTTTGAGTGATAGCCCAGAACTTTACTTCGAACCTCTTCCGCCACCAAAGTTACCTGAAAAGTAGAGGACAAAACATGGACAAGAAAGCCGTTATCTTTGGCGTTACTGGACAAGATGGGTACTATCTTTCCAGACTTTTATGCGACAAGGGATATTCTGTAGTGGGCGTGTGCAGAAGGACAAGCACATCAAACACTACTAGGATTGACAATCTGATTAAAAGTGGTGCGTTACAGATAGTACAAGGAGACGTTACTGATTTTGGCAGTGTTTACGATGTCATTTCGGAGCACCGGCCTGACGAAATATATAATTTAGCCGCGCAGTCCCATGTGGGCACATCTTTTAACCAGCCCTCATTGACTTGGGATATTACTGCTAAAGGATGTTTGAATATATTGGAGGTCATCCGAAAGAGCGACCACGACCATAGGTTTTATCAAGCTAGCTCTAGCGAAATGTTTGGAGACCAATATAGCATCAGTCGTTCTGGAGATAAATTTCAAAATGAAGACACGTCGTTCAATCCCCAGTCTCCTTACGCTATAGCTAAATTAGCAGCACACAATACAACGCAACTATACAGAAAAGCTTATGGGCTTCATGCAAACTGTGGCATTCTTTTCAATCACGAAAGTGAGATGCGTGGAGAAAGCTTTGTCACGAAAAAGATAACCAAGTATATCGGAGAGTTGAACGAATGGCTATCGAATAAACATATAGAACCACATGATTGCTCCGAATTGGAAGACGATGGGGACAAAATAGGATTTGATGCATCTAGATTCTTAGATTCCATGGTTACATATAACACATTTCCTAAGTTAAAGTTGGGTAATCTAGATGCCTGTCGTGATTGGGGGCACGCAGAAGATTACGTTAGAGCTATGTGGCTTATGTTACAACAAGATACTCCGGGTGATTACGTTATTGCCACAGGAGAAACACATACCGTAGAAGAATTTCTTATTGAGGCGTTTGCCTGCAAGGGTTTTGAATGCCATAAAAGATTTGTGGTACAAGACAGTTCTTTGTTTAGACCTTCTGAAGTTCCCTATCTAAAAGGAGACTATTCCGCAGCTAAGGAATCGTTAGGATGGACACCCAAAATTTCTTTTAAGGAATTGGTTCATCGAATGGTAGATTACGATATAAAGGGGTGTCAAGCAAAATGGAAACAATTTACTTAAACAATAGGCAAATCCAAGCTATTCTTTCAGTTCCAGAGTGCATTGGCGTTATAGAGACCGTGTTTCAAAATTTGCATCTGTCACAGATGCCTCCTAAGATTTATTTGGACATACCGGACGGCGACTTCAGAGCTATGCCAGCCATATTTGACAAAACTGCTGGTATAAAATGGTGTGGAGTTCAACTGGATACAACAAAACAAAAAAGAAAAATCAACATTTTTGCAAAGGTTCTAATTAATGACGTTGATAGCGGAGAACTATTAGCAATCATGGATGGAGAAGCCATAACGGCTATTAGAACCGCTGCTGTCACTGGCGTTGCAACAGACTATATAGCAAAAAAGGACGCCAAGGTTGCGGCGTTTATCGGATGTGGAAATCAAACAAAATACCAAGTTGAGGCTATTCTTGCGGTTAGAAATATCGAAAAGCTACACTTGTTTGATTTGGACTCAAAAAGGTGTGAATATATTGGCAGTCAATTTGGTGTAGAGTACGAAACTTTTAAAGACGTGGAAAGCTGTGTACGAGATGCTGATGTAATCACCACTCTTACACCTTCTCGAACTCCGTTCTTAAAGTACGCATTCCTTAAAGATGTTGTTCACATAAATGCTGTAGGGGCTGACGCCAAGGGAAAAAGAGAACTAGCTCCGTGTATACTAGACAATGTAGATGCGGTAATATTCGATAACTGGGAACAGTGTTCTCATTCTGGAGAAGTTCAATACAGACCAGAAAAGTTAGACCCTTATTCAAAATGTCACAAAAAGCAAGAATGGACAGACTTGGGAGATATCGTGCATTCTGGAAAAGATTTAAGCGGATATAATCAAACAGTGTTTGACGCCACGGGTCTGGCTGTAGAAGACGTTGCTACAGCAAGATACATTTATCAAAAGTCAATCACGTAATGAAGGAGTAAGAAATGAAGGACTCGTCTTGGATAATGCTTGTTTTATTGTTGGGGATTGTAAGTACGACTATTCAGAATTTTGTTATGATGGAAGAAGTTGTATCGTTGGAAAAGAAGATGGAAACCGCCCAGAAGGAATACGAGGGACATCTAGACGATGTGTATTTCTTGATGAAGAGCGATAGCGCAAGACTGTACACTATTATGGATACAGAGGTAAGAATTTTACATTATGCAAAACCTCACAAGCACCCAATGTGGGCCTGTCCTGAGTGCGCCGAGCAAAAACAAAGGGGCGAAAAAGATGATGTACACGGTAGAGATAAACATGAAGAAGGTGAAAAAGAAACTGATTGACAGCGGTGTTAAAACACATTTGAAGCCACTAGTTACAGTTTCTGTTAAAGCGTCTACGCCAGACGAAGCCTGTGCTAACGCTATAGATAAAGTTCTTAAGGAAATAAAAGAAAACAAAAGAACTACAAAGGTTATAGAGCTAGTCAAGGACATAAGGCACGAAATCTCCGTCGTCAAGGTGAGACGAAAATAAAATGGCTAGAGATTTTGGAGACCCCATATATAAGGAATGGCGTAAAAAGGTTTTGCGCAGAGATAGTTATAAGTGCCAAATGCCCGCCTGTAAAAGACGCGGGAGAAGGATGCAGGTTCACCATATACAGAAGTGGAGTTCAGCTTCTAGTTTACGTTACGACGCTTCTAATGGTATAACCCTGTGTTGGGACTGTCACAATGAGGTGAACGGAAAAGAAGAAATCTACGCAGGACTATTTTGTAGAATAGTAATCGAAAATGAAACAAGGCGCTCCTAAATATACTGTCATAAAAGACACCCGCGAAAAGGAGGGGTATTTCTTCAAGGAATACGACCGGTGTGAGGGTATGGTTGTAGAAACCATGAAGACCGGTGATTACACCCTGAAGGGCATGGAGGACACCCTCTGTATAGAACGCAAGGCCAGCACCGCAGAAATAGCGATGAACTTGGGCAAAAAAAAGAAGCCGTTTCAAGCCGAGATGGAAAGGATGCAGGATTTCAAATACGCATTTGTAGTATGTGAATTTTCACTTGATGATATAATTAACTTCCCAGAGAATTCGGGAATACCAAAGAAGCAACAAAAGCATGTGCGAGTGACCGGCAAATATATGCTGAAGGCTCTGATAGAATTTCAGCTTTGGTACAATACAAAGATTATATTCTGTGGAAGTAAATATAACGCATTTTTGATAACCAACAGCATATTTAAAAGGGTTAACGAACTCATACACAATGAATAACAAAATCAAAGATGCGTGGCTTGACATAGATGTAGACGAAACTAATCTGTTCAATCCCATGAGTGTTATAACCGACGAAGATTTCGATGAATTTCATCTCAGGCTAACTTGGCTTATGGGTCGCCCTGAGTACTTTTCGTTTATCTGCAAGCAGATTTTCAACATAGACCTACTCCCCGCACAGTCCTTAATGCTGCAAGAAATGTGGGGAAGAAAATTCCCCATGCTTATCGCATCTCGTGGTTTTGGAAAAAGCTTTATATTATCACTATACGCAATGATGCGGGCGCTGCTCATGCCCAAAAGAAAGATAGTGGTTGTGGGGGCAGCGTTCAGACAGTCTAAAGTTCTGTTTGAATATATGGATACTATCTGGAAAGGCGCCCCTATTCTTAGGGATATGGTTGGGTCCGATAGCGGGCCGAGACGTGACGTAGATATGTGCCGTATGATTCTGGGAGAAAGTACGGTTACATGCTTACCTTTAGGTGATGGCTCTAAGATTCGTGGACAGCGCGCAAACGATATCATCGCAGATGAATTCGCCTCCATCCCCCGTGAAATATTTGAAAACGTTGTTGCGGGTTTTGCTGCGGTGAGCGCATCTCCTGTTGAAAACGTAAAAATAATGGCCGCAAAAAAGAGGGCTATAGAACTTGGGGATATTGAAGCCAGCGATTTGGATGAGCGCGACCCTTCCTCAAACCAGATTATTATTTCTGGAACAGCCTATTATGATTTTAATCACTTTGCCGAATATTGGAAGAAGTGGAAAACTATTATCCAGAGCAAAGGTATTCCTAAGAGACTGGAGAAAGTCTTTGGGACACAAGAGATACCATCAGATTTTAACTGGAAAGATTACAGTATAATCAGAATCCCTTTTGAGCTTCTTCCAGAGGGGTTTATGGATGCTGGTCAGGTTGCTCGTTCTAGAGCCACCATACATTCTGGAATCTACCAAATGGAATATGGCGCCTGTTTTACAAGAGACAGTCAGGGCTTTTTTAAGAGGTCTCTGTTGGAGTCCTGTGTAGTTACTAAAGACAATTCAATCTCCCTTCCCAGTGGGGATGTGTTTTTTGAATCCATGCTGAGAGGAGACCCTACGGCACAGTACGTATATGGGGTTGACCCGGCATCTGAGGTTGATAATTTTAGTATTGTTGTCCTAGAACTTCATTTGGACCATCGAAGAATAGTTCACTGTTGGACAACGAATAGGGGCGAGCACAAAGAGAAGGTCAAGTCTGGAATAATTTCGGAGACAGACTTCTATGCTTATTGTGCTAGAAAAATACGCGACCTTATGAAAGTATTTCCGTGCCGACAAATAGCCATGGATGCTCAAGGTGGGGGTATCGCGGTTATGGAATCCCTACATGATAATGATAAAGTCAAAGAAGGGGAATATCCAATATGGCCAATCATTGAAGAAGACAAAGAAAAAGATACAGATGGATACCCCGGTTTGCATATATTGGAAATGTGTCAATTCGCAAAGTCCGACTGGCTGGGTGAAGCCAACCACGGCCTGAGAAAAGACTTCGAAGACAGGATATTAATCTTCCCATTCTTCGATGCCGTTAGTCTTGGTTTGTCTGTAGCAGACGACAAGATGAAGAAGCGCTTGCACGATACGCTGGAGGACTGCGTTATGGAGATTGAAGAGTTAAAGAACGAGCTTTCTATGATTGAGATGTCGCAAACTCCTGCCGGTCGAGATAAGTGGGATACCCCGGAAGTAAAGACGGCTGGGGGAAAGAAGGGGCGATTAAGAAAAGACCGGTACAGCGCTTTATTGATGGCAAACATGGCGGCAAGAACCATACAAAGAACCCCGGTTCCGCCCACCTACAACACAATAGGGGGGTTTGTGGGTGACCAGCAAGAAAAGCTGGAGGGGCCTATGTATATGGGGCCTCAGTGGTTTACAGAACAAATGAAGGATATCTACTGATTTGGTGTATGATTCAGTAGAATTCTAATCCAACTCCATTGCCATTAAGGAACACCATGGCTGAAGAAAAACAAAATCACCCCGGTTTTATCACATGGACTGATGATTCTAGCAAGCAGGATGCTTTTGATTCGGCTTCTGAAGGCATAGAGCTATACGAAGGCATTCAGAGGACTTCTGCTTTTAGTTATCGTTCATTTTTAGATATTGAAACCAACAGGTCTGTCAGGACCGGGATGAACAGGGGGGATTACGACCGATTCAGAAGTGAAGAATCCGTTCCCAAGAAACAAAAAGACATCATGCGCATGTGTATGGATGCGTATAGCAAAGTTGGAATTATAAGAAACGTTATCGACCTCATGGGTGATTTCTCAAGTCAGGGTGTTACGGTAGTCCATCCCAACAAGAAGATTGAAGCCTTCTATAGAAAGTGGTTCACGAAAGTCGGTGGGCCAGAACGTTCTGAAAGATTTCTGAACATGCTCTATAGATGCGGAAACGTTGTTGTCAAGAGGCGCACCGCAAAGATTAGCAAGAGAATTGAAGACGATTTTAGAAAGTCTAAGTCCGCTGACATGGATATTGAGCTTCTGTCTGTTAAGAAGCGAGAAATTCCTTGGAAATATGATTTTCTGAATCCATTGTCGGTTGAGGTTATCGGGGGCCAGCTTGCTGTATTTGCTGGGGAACCTGAATATGCTCTTAGGATTTCTACATCCCTGAGAAACATGTACAAAAAGAATCAGTCTGTAGTATCTAATATGCCCTTGGATTTGGCTAGCCAGATGGGAAAGGGTCTTGAGTTAATACCACTCGACAAAGATAAGCTAAGAGTTTTTCATTACAAGAAGGATGACTGGAGCATTTGGGCAAGCCCAATGATTTATGCCATACTAGATGACATTATCATGCTAGAGAAAATGAAGCTCGCTGATATTGCTGCTCTAGATGGAGCCATTTCCAATATCCGCCTTTGGAAGCTGGGTGACCTCGACAATAAGATTCTCCCCACGAAGTCTGCTATCAACAAGCTTCGCAACATCTTGGCGAGCAATGTTGGTGGTGGCACAATGGACTTGGTGTGGGGGCCAGAACTAGATTTTAAGGAATCCAATTCTCAGGTATACAAGTTCTTGGGTTCAGAAAAATATGACCCGGTGTTGAACAGCATTTATGCCGGTCTGGGAGTTCCTCCAACCTTGACGGGACTTGCCAACAACGGTGGAGGATTTACAAACAACTTCATCTCTCTTAAAACTTTGGTTGAGAGACTGGAGTATGGGCGCACGCTTCTCGTGAATTTCTGGCAAGAGGAAATTGAGCGAGTACAAAAGGCTATGGGATTTAGATTCCCGGCCAAGGTTCACTTTGACCAGATGGTTCTCTCTGATGAAGCCGCTGAAAAGAATCTCTTGATACAGTTAGTAGATAGAGATTTGATTAGTGGTGAAACCGTGCAAGAACGCTTCGGTGAAATTCCAGAGATTGAAAGAATCAGAATTAACCGAGAGCATCAGGGCAGAAATCGAGAGAAGACTCCTCCGAAGGCTGGCCCTTATCACAATCCGCAGCACAGACAGGACTTGGAAAAGATTGCTCTTACAAAGGACGCCTTGTCTCCTCATGAGCTTGGCCTTAAGCCTTCTGATGAAAGCGGTTCCCATCCTCTCACAAACCCGGATGACAGGCCGAAATTCGATGAAGAGGAAGAATTTAAGAAGATGGAGCGAAAACAAACCATTATGAAGCCTCCTCAAGATAAGTTTAAACCTACTGGTAGGCCGGAAGATGGAAGGCCCAAAAACTCAAAGGACGGGACTAAGAGAAAGCAGAAGGTTGTGAAAACTAGACAGGCTGCTTCTGACCTAGCAAATCTGATGTTGTGGGCGGCTTCGGCACAAAAAAGTGTATCAGATATTCTGAATCCTGCATTGCTGCACAATTATGGTAAATCCAATCTTAGGGGTCTTACAAAAGCCGAGATGGATGAACTAGAGTATATCAAGCTTGGTGTTTTGTCCAACATTAAACCCTACAGCGAGGTAGACGCAGCCTCGGTTGTGGCAATATTAGACGCCGCGACATCTGCTGATAGGGACATGCTTGAGATTTATAAGCAGTTAACGGCGGATTTTGCTGTCGCTAATGACCGCCATCCTACGCTTGAAGAGAAGCGTTATCTTCAATCTTCCGCCTATGGACTAAAGTTCAGCGAGGTGTAAAATACCATTAAATACAAAAATTTCAAATTATGGTGTATACTCAGTTGAGGTTTTCCTATGACAATAAAAGCATACGCAGCAGAAATAAATGATGGCTTAGCTGACGCTATCCTAGATAACGTCAGTATAGCTTATCAATCGGTCGCTCAACCATACGAACCAGCACAGGCTGATATTGAGCGAGCCGAATTTTTGGCCAAAGCTAACAGCAATCCAGACCAGTTTGACCTTTATTATCTTAACTCGGTACTAGTTTCTACGGGTTGGAATAGAAACGATGACGTATTCGATTATAAAGAGACGTGGTCCGCTAGGAATACTCCAGAGGATAAGCCCTTTAATTATATGCACGATGAAGCAGATATTATCGGTCACATCACTGGCAACTGTGTTGTAAGCGACGGCAAGATTATGGCGGCTAACCTGCAAGAGCCTCCTAAGAAATTTGACATCATAACCAGCGCGGTTCTTTATAAGGGTTGGTCCGATGAGGAAAGAGCCGAGCGTACCAGCAAGCTTATCTCTGAGATTGAGCAGGGCAAGTGGTTTGTGTCGATGGAGTGCCTATTTGCAGGATTTGATTACGCTGTTGTTTCGCCAGAGGGTGAGCATAACACCATAACCAGAGACGAGGCTTCAGCTTGGCTTACCAAGCACCTAAGAAGCTACGGTGGCGACGGTGAATATGAAGGTTATAAACTTGGAAGACTACTAAGGAACGTTTCTTTTTCGGGTAAGGGATTGGTGAGTAAGCCAGCAAACCCCGCTAGCATCATTTTAAAGAATGATGTGAATCCTTTTGAAAGCAAAGCATCATACTCAATTCAAGAATCTAGTATATGGGAGAAGAATAACATGGCTAACGATAATTTGCTAGAACAGCAAGTCGAAGAGCTTAAGTCCCAGCTAGCCAACGCCCGAGAAGAGGCAGAGGCTGCTAAGGATGAGATTTCTCGTCAGAAAGACGAAGAAATTAAGGCTCAGGTCGATGCTCTAGAAGCTTCTATCTCTGAAAAGGATGAAGCTGCTAAGGCTGCTGCCGAAGAGCTAAAGACTGTTCAAGAGACTATTGCTGCGCTAGAAGAAAAGCTAGCTACAAAAGACGCTGAGCTTACTGAAGCTCTAGAGAAGATTTCAGCCCATGAGGCTGAAGTTAAGGTAATGGCTCGTAAGACCGCTCTGGTTCAGGCCGGTCTTGAAGGTGAAGCTATTGACGCTGCTCTAGAGAAGTTTGCTGAAGCAAGCGACGAAATGTTTACAGAAATCGTTCAGCTTATCGCTTCTAAGGATGTCGAGGTCGAAGCAGAGACTCAGGTCGATGAAGCTGAAGCCCTTGATTCTGAAGATGCAGAAGCCGAAGATACTGAAGACGCCGATGAGGCTGAAGCCGAAGCTGATGCCGAGGTTCTAGAGGATGTCGAAGAGTCCGTTGAGGCTGCTTTGACTGACGACACTGACGCTGATTCAGTTCAAGACGCAAGAATGGCTGCAAGCGCGTGGCTAAAAAATAGCGTCTTGAAGACTACCGCATCGTTGGTTGATGACGAGAACTAAATGAGACCTCTGCTGGCGCAAGGCTAAGTCTCATAACGTACTTTAAAAAACGGAGATATAACAATGGCTTTAAAAGCTGATAGACACGAACTTCAAACTGACATTTCTTTCTTCATGAATGAAGTCGCCACTCGTGGCGGTATTGCAATTTTGTCAACTGGCGGTTCAGGTGCTGCTATGGACCAAAGCAACGCTTTGGTAACCTACTCCGCATCACCAACGACTGCTGCTTTGGCAATTTCCGGTATTGTTCCGGTTGGCTTGCTGCTTAACGATATGGTAAACCTTGACCTTACTCGTCAGCACATTAACTGGCATAAGGATGAGGTCCAAAAGGGCGGCAAGGTTACTCTTCTTAGGAAGGGTTGGGTTGTTTCCGACAAGATTTATCCCGGTCATAGTCCTGCCGCTGGAGGCTTGGCCTATGTGGCTCATAGTGGTTTGATTGCTACAAGCAACCTCGCTACTGACCAAGACGACACCGTAGGCGCTGGCCGCGTTGTTGGTCGATTCTTGTCCAAGAAGGATGAAGACGGTTATGTGAAGGTAGAGATTAGCCTTCCGAATAACAACGTTCCTTCTGCCTAAGACTGTTTAACCTATAAGAATGGAGAATAAATAATGGCAAGTTTTATGCAAAGACCAGATGAGCAGTTTATTGAATTGCTCAAGCGTTCTGGTAGTTCCGAGAAGAATGAAGCTCTTGCTGCTCAGCGCGAGTTAGCCAAGGCTCTTGAGCTTCCTCTTCGTCAAGGTGTTTTGGTTGGTGATATTGTGACTGGCATTTTTGAAGCCATTCCGATGGAACCGGGCACAACTTCAGAGTTCCCACTAGACCTCTTGGCCCCCGGTGAAGAAGACGAATTCGTCGCCTACACCAACCCCGGCCATGGTCGTATTCCCGAGCGTCATGTTGAGGGCGACTACGTGATGGTCCCCACTTATAGCATTTCCAGTTCAATCGATTACCTCCTTCGCTATGCGCGAGAGGCTCGTTGGGATGTTGTGGGTCGTGCCGCTCAGGTACTTGAAGCTTCATTCGTCAAGAAGATTAACGACGACGGTTGGCACACTGTTCTAAGTGCTGGCGTTGACCGTAACATCTTGGTTTATGACAGTGACGCTTCAGCCGGTCAGTTCACCAAGCGCCTTGTTAGCTTGATGAAGACCGTCATGCGACGTAACGGTGGTGGTAACACCGCGTCACTCAACCGTGGTCGTTTGTCAGACGTTTTCCTTAGCCCCGAAGCTTTGGAAGATATCCGTAACTGGCAGGTTGACCAGATTGACGAAATTACCCGTCGTGAGATTTATGTCGCGGCTGATGGTGGTGGTGTCCTTACTCGTATCTTTGGCGTGAATCTTCACGACATCGATGAACTCGGTGAAGGTCAGGAATACCAGACCTTCTTTACCGACGAGCTAAGCGGTGCTCTTGAAGCATCTGGTTCTGATGTTGAGCTAGTTGTTGGTCTGGACCTCCAGAGCAACGATAGCTTCATCATGCCGATGAAGCAAGAAGTACAGGTCTTCGAAGACGACTCGCTCCACCGTCACCAGCGCGCTGGCTGGTATGGATGGGCCGAACTCGGCTTCGCAGTGCTTGATAACCGTCGAGTTCTGCTAGGCTCATTCTAAGCTATATACTAGCTGGCCTAAAGGGAAAACCGTCCTATTAACATGGGGCGGTTTTTTCTTTATGGTGTATATTAGATTAGAAATTGGCCCTTTGTCACCCTAAAAGGATGCTGAAATGGCTCTAGTTATAGCCGATAGGGTTAAGGAGACTACTACCACAACCGGCACTGGCACAATGAATTTGGCTGGTGCTGTAGCGGCATTCCAAACCTTTGTTGCTGGTATTGGCACTGGGAATACCTGTTATTATGCCATAACCAGCGGGAACAACTGGGAAATAGGTCTTGGAACGGTTACCGACGCTTCTCCTGACACTCTTTCTAGAACAACAATATTATCTAGCAGCAATAGCGATTCTGCTATTACTCTTAGTGGTACTTCCACAGTATTTTCTACATACCCTGCCGACAAGGCCGTATTTCTGGATGCGAACGGCGCCACTGAAATTACTCTTTCTAAGGCTCCAGTAATTCCCTACACCACAATTACTGGTGATACAACAGTAACGGACGCTAACGTAGTTGTTTTCGCTAACGCTACCAGCGGAGCGATAGACGTAACCATGTACACCGCCGATTCAAATGGCGGAAGAACTTTAACCGTTAAAAAAACTGATAGCAGTGCTAATGCTGTAAGTATTCTCAGAGCAGGAAGCGAGACAATAGACGGCGCAACTTCTGTAATACTATATCACCAGAACGAAGCTGTTACTTTAATATCGGATAATAGCAATTGGATGATAATTTAGTGTATAATATAATAATAGCCATCAAATAACTTTGGAGTAATAAAAATGACATATTCACCACATGCCTTTGAGATTGATGTTCTCGGCACAATAGAAGAATCGAAATTTGTCAGCACTGACAGCAGTGGACATGTGATTGTACCGGATAATATGAAATTTAAATTCGGTACTGGAGGCGATGCTTCTATTTACTTTGATGCGGCTAAATTGGTCATCGCGGATGAGACCATGGATGTTCAGATAGGCAATGCTTCTAATACGGTTACAATTGCCGGTAACCTTACAGTTGATGGAACTACAACCACTGTTAATTCCACAACTCTAACTGTTGATGATAAGTTGATTGAGCTTGCTCATTCACCTTCTGGTTCCGAAGGAGCCGATACCGATATAGACGGTGGCGGTATTATTCTTAAGTCTTCTGATAGCGATAAGAGTATTGTTTGGACTAACTCCACCGACTCTTGGGACTTTAATCAGGCTGGAATTTTTGCAGGCATTTTGAAAACTGATGACACCACTGACGCAACTAGTAAAACTGATGGTTCACTTCAGACAGACGGCGGATTAAGTGTTGCTAAGGCAATATATAATGGAACAGCGGCTACCTTTGCTGCGGATTCCGGCATTGTGACAATAGGTTCTACCACCGCTGCTACTTTTTCAGCCGCTGGTTTACTAAATATTAATAATGCAACTGACGCAACTTCAACTACTGACGGCTCTTTACAGACCGATGGTGGCTTGAGCGTTGCTAAAGACGGTATCTTTGGCAACGACGTAAAACTATTGACTGATAGCTCCGTTTTCGCCATGGGGGTCGGTAGTGATTTTACTATCACGCATGATAATGCAACTGGGGCAGCTATTGCCGCAGGAGCTTCAGGTTTAGCAATTAATACTGATACGGTTACATTTGGCTCTGCAAACGCTAGCGACCCTCTCGTTATTATTCAGAACACCACAAACGACGCCTCTTCCGCTCGCCTTCGCTTTGTTAAAGACAAGGGGGCCGCAGGAGCCGATGGCGATGATATTGGTGTTATCGAATTCTATAGTGATGATTCTGCTCAAACTCAAACCGTGTTTGCCAAGATTGTCGCTGAAGTTTCTGAGTCTCTCGATACTGACGAAGCAGGTAAACTTTCATTCTATGTAGCCGAGAGTGATGGAACAACCACAGCATTAGCTGCTGGTTTGGTATTAGAAGGAGAACATGCAACTAATGGTGAAGTGGATGTAACCATTGGTGCGGGTACGGCGTCAACCACAACGGTTGCTGGTAATCTTACTGTAACTGGTGATGTGACAATTAGCGGTGATGACCTGACAATGGGAACAAACACCGACACATATATACTTGTAGCGGATGGCACTAATTATAATCCAGTTGCGATGTCTGGAGATGTTGCGATAACTAATGCTGGCGTAGCAAGTATTCAAGCTAACTCTGTAGATGGTACTCATATTGCTCTTGGCTCAGACGCTCAGGGTGATGTTATGTATTACGATGGCACAAACTGGGCAAGACTTGGTTATGGGACAAGCGGGCACTTCTTAAAGACGCAAGGTTCAAGTGCTAATCCGACTTGGGCGGCAGCGACAGTTAGTAGTCTTGCTTGTGACGACCTCGCAGAAGGCGATGCTGCTGTACTCATTTCCACAACCACCGGAAACATTACGATAGATGCTACGGCAAATGATTCAGATATCATATTTAAGGGCACTGATAACACCTCTGATATTACAATGCTTACCCTTGATGGTAGCGAAGCTGGTGCGGCCACCTTTAATAGTTCAGTTATAGCTACTACTTCTGTGAAGGCTACAACCGTCTTTGTTGTTGGGGTAGAAAATGCCACTGCTACTGGAGCAATAAGTAAAGGATTTACCGATGTTGACGCTAGCGCAGGCAATAAAACTATGACCCTTCCTACTGGTGCGTCAGGGTCTATTGGTAATATGTATACAATCAAGAAGATGGATAGTAGTACCAATACCGTCACTGTCACTACAGCCACCAATGACAAAATTGATGGCGGTGATAGTCTTATACTTTACCATCAATACGAAAGTATTACGGTAGTTTATGCCGCGACGAATAAATATTACGTCATGTAGTAATTAGGAATTTAGAGCATGGTACATTCTATAACATTGCAGACGTTTGATGGTACTATTACCGATAACGATATATTGGGGCAGATTTCTTTTGCCGCTCCTAATGAAACTGGTACTGATGCGATTTCAATTGCCGCATCTATTTTCGCTAGGTCGGAAGGAACTTTTGCAGCGGATAATAATGCTACCGAGTTAGTGTTTGTAACGGGGACTACTGAATCAGCGGCCCCCGGAGCCACCAATTATGACATGACCCTTAGTTCTGCTGGCCTTCTTACGCTTGCTGGCAATCTGGTTATTCCTAGTGCTGGTAATATAGGTTCTGCTGGTGATGCAGACGCTATTGCTATAGCAAGTGATGGTGTAGTTACTATGAACCAAATACCAGTGTTTAGTGCTGGTATCAATGTTTCAGGTGGGACAATCGCAGGGACAATAGCAACAGCCACACAGAATAGTATTACTACTATGACAGGCTTAGTTACCACAGGGGCTTTAGATAGCGGTTCTATTACTTCTGGGTTTGGGACTATTGATACTGGTTCCAGCACACTCGGTTGTGGGGCGATTACTACCATCGGAACCACAAAGGTGGGGGCTAGTGCGGGTTCTGGTCAAGACTTCTATGCCTATACAGCGGGAGCCGCAGCCCACGTTGGCCTTCATTGGGACGCAGACGGCAACACTGAGGGAACCCTTATTGGTGGAGCAGACGACCATGGTGTTGATTTTAAGTTTTTTGGAGAGACTGCTGGTTCCTATGTTCAGTGGGACCAGTCTGCCGACGATTTAATTGTCAGGGTTGGAGATATCATCGTACAAGACGCCTCTGGTAATACTGAAATAGCTATGGACTCCAGCGGTACTCTTGTACTGGGCACTAACGGGGATAGGCAGATTCGGGTTGATAATAGTGCATCAGGAACAAATGTAGCTGGCTCAAATTTACAACTCAGGGCTGGAAAAGGAACTGGTTCCGGTGTTGGCGGTCCTATCAGATTTTATACGTCCCCTGCTGGCGGGTCGGGTTCGGGGTCAAACAACCACGCTATAGCGGTGGAAATTGGTGGGAACGGGGAGACAACATTTAATAAGTCAGTCAATCAAGCCCCCAATACAGCAACCGATGGAGGTGCAGTGGATATAGACTGTGGCGCTTCCAACTATCATGAAATTCTAATGAATGCTGATGCCACATCAGTAGTATTTACAAACGCAACCGCAGGGCAAAGGGTTGTAGTTAGATTTAAGCAGCACAGTTCTCACATTGATATGCACGCTACGGCGGGGTGGAATACCGTTACTGTTAATGGAAGTAGCGCAACGGTAACATGGCCCGGAGGAACAATTCCCACACTGACGGAAACAAATAATGCAATAGATGTATACGGATTTATTTTCCAAAACACGGTAACTAATGTTCATGCGTTTATAATAGGACAGGCTTTAGCGTAGGATAAATTATGACACAATACGCAAGACCAGACGCTGACGATGATAATCCTGAGCACGGGGTCGGTGGAGTCGATGGATGGCTAAGAGAAGACGGGACCACATACACAAATATATATGTCAGCATAGATGAATCATCTGTCAGCGATAGTGATTACATACAGCAGCAGAATTCTGGTGGGACGGCGTCTTGGTATAAAGCCGCATTGGGAAATACTGTTACCGACCCAGTCTCGGCACTAAGTGACCACAAGTTAAAATATCGTGCCGTGGGCTATGATGGGTCGATGGCGGGTGTTCCTACTTTGACTGTTGCTTTGTATGATACAACAGCCGATACGCCGCTAATAGTTAGCCATGCCAACACCTCGCTTGAAGATGAGTCCATGATGGGGATGGGAACTTGGGCTGATTTCACCATTTCTTTAAATTCTACTCAAGCTGGAAATATTGATTCGTATAACGACTTGCAGATATGGTTTAAAATGACTACGTCAAATGGTATGGGAGATTATGTTAAAGTCTCTCAGGCGTGGTTTGAGTGTGCAGATGCACCAGCAGCAGCAGCAACAAGCCCAGCATTTTTATTATTCTTGGAGTAAACAATGGCGGAAATAACAGCAAATTTTCATGGTAAAGATATTACCATAACCTACCCTGATGCTCTTATCGGAAAAGCTGAAGAAGCTTTTGCGTCTATATTTGTAGATGCTTTTGACCAGATTCTTGAGCAAAAGGCTGAAGAAGGTATAGAATTATCAGATGATGATTTGGAAGATTTGAAATACCAATTCACAATAGACAAGATTGTCGCGTATATAGTAAATATAGTTCAATCATACGAAGTTAATAAAGCTGTAGAGCAAACCAAATCTGATGCTACCATTTCTGTAAATTCAGTTTTAGACCAAATCAGTATAGATATTCAATAATCTAGGAGAATATAATGTCGGATGCTATGTCTAATTATATGGAGTCGGGGGTTCTCAACCTCGTTTTGAGAGCTAATACCAATAGTTTCGCAGCCCCCTCAAACGTGTCAGTTTCCCTGCTAACAAACCACGACAGCAACTGGGGTGTTGATGCCAAAAATGGCGAAACGATGCCGGAAGTTGCGGAAGCCGGTTCTTATGCACGAGTAAGCCTAGGCGCACCAGCAAATGCCGATTGGGACGAGGTTAGCACTGGTGGAGCGACCTCCAATTCCTCCGCAGTTACTTTTCCTGCCGCAACAGCACACTGGGGCATGGTATCTGGCGTTGCTTTAACAACAAGCGCAACATACGGGGCGGGTAGAATTTTGTTCCATGGCGCTTTAACTACTCCAAGAGATGTTACAAGTGGTGATACATTTAAATTCAATGCCGGTGACCTTGATATAACGTTGACATAACATGTTGGGTTTTAGCACTCTATCAGAAACTCCGTTGGGAGCAATCCCTGATGCTGGTGATATAGTTTATGCAGAAGTTTCCTTTGCCGCCATATCAACATTGGTATCAAACGGTGTATTAGTAATAGTAGAGAGCGGTGATATTATACCGATAGAGGCGTACATAAATCAGGAAGAGCCAGTTGTTGGATACATATATAAGATTTCGGGTACTAATCAGTACATTTTGAAGACGCTGGAACAAAATCTTAATATAGACCAGTTGATTGAACAAGACTTAGAATTAGACCAGCAACGAAGTATTACGCTGGAGAGATAATATGGCAGCAAACGAAGTCCGAGTTGGTGATATTGGCACAAAATTTCAGGTCACCATAAAAGATGGGGCGTCCGTAGTAGATATTTCGAGCGCAACCAGTACTAAGCAGATTATCCTGAAGAAGCCCGATGGAACCAAGTTGACAAATTCCGCAACGTTTTCTTCAGACGGTACGAATGGCGTTATGTACTACGACACAGTAGATGGTGATTTAGATGTTCCCGGTGTGTGGAAGTTGCAAGGCAAGGTTGTTATTACCGCAGGAACATTTAGCACTGACATTTATTCATTCAAGGTTCATAGAAACCTATAAGGGGTAAAAATGGTTTGGCAAACTGAAATGGTGCGCATTGTAAGACATTTGATTAGTGATATAGACGCCGTTAGTTACGCCGATGATAGGCTGGAAGAAACGGTGCTTGTATCAGCGCAGCTAATATTGAACTATGTAGATTTTGACAATACTTTTACAGTTGATGTAGACGGATTAAGCTTAGCTCCAGACCCAACCGAATTGGGCACTAAAGACAATTCTTTTATCAACATTGTATGCATGAAAGCAGCTTGTGTTATTCTTAGTAGTGAACTTAGAACCCACGGCCTGAACTCTGTAAGTATCAGCGACGGTCCATCTAGAATAGACATGACGGGGATTGTTAAAAACTTGCAGGTTGTGCAGCAAGATATGTGCGCGAAAAGCGAGGATGCCATAATGCAACACAAGGCTGGAAACAGCATAGCTGGACAGGCGATACTGGGTCCATACTCGCCGGGTGCAGATGGTATAGCAAGAAGCACTCTTACCCACAGAGAAGGATACTTTAGATAAGGGTTTAATATGACCGAAAGAAAAGATAAAGACATAAAAGCCAATCTAATCACCCTGCTGGCTGATAATAATCAGGGCAATATTTCTGCTGTTGATGTCAGAAGCAACCTATTGGACATGGTGGATTCTGTTATCCCAATCATGGGAAGCGGCGCTAGTCAGACACCGTTTTTCAATGGGCCTTCCGGTATTCATTTTAGAGATAACAGCGTAGGAACCAACGATACTGTATTTAACTATATTTACGGAAACTGGAACAGGACCAAGGTATCCGCAATCGGTTTTGGCACAGGCTCCGACACCACCAACAAGGATGACGGGAGCCTGTGTTTTTATACCGCTGCTTCTGGTGTGACATCTAGCACTGGCGGTCACGGCATAGTTAAAAGGCTACAGATACAACCTAACGGCGAAGTAGACGTATACGCTAGCGGAATCGGAAACGTTGGGTTGCATGTCCAATCCATCACCCCAAAAAGAAGTGCTGTAAAAGACCCCCTACTCCTACTGCTGCAAAGCTCAAACAATAGCATTGGTGCAGTTAGTGGTGAGAAGATAAATATGGGCCAGTGGGATGCCGTCAACAAGACGTTGCACCCAACTCTCACAATTCATGAATCTGGTCAGGTGATGATTTCAAGACAGGGTAAGGGCGTGGGTATGAACCCTGTTCCCGCCGTCTCTGGTGTTCATTATGGGTGGGCCGAGTTGCAATTAATCAACACCCACTACATGAATCAGCCCAACAATTATGGCCATTCTATTGGTTCTAGAATGTTGTTTAAGGGACATAAAGACCAATGGAACCAGTCTAATCACCCCAGTGGTCAAGCCCAGAATTTGTTTGCTGTGGGAACCGATGTTTATGCAAATAGCTACAACGAAGAAGATAAAAATAACTTCTTTATTCAGGATGTATACACCTCTGGAAGCCCCGTAAGGCTATTCATTAATCGTTGGGGCAACACCGGGATAGATATCGTAAAACCAAGCGGCAAGATGCACGTTCACGCTCGTGGAACTTCATTATCTACGGTAGGGGTAACTAATCCCGCAAGTGGCGTTGCCATGACACTCTCTGCTGAGAATGCCGATACGCTGTTTGACTTGAGAATAAGAGAAAAGGTCAATTCTACTCAGTCCGTGGCCACCATTACGGCTCCTGATGCCGACATGCAGGACAATGAAGGTCGGGCTAGGGCTGATATGCAATTCTCAGCAACAGCCTTTGATGATTCTAATAATGAAACCATTACACTTATTGATACCGCCGGAACCAGCAAGACATATACTATAAAGAATGACTACGGGGCGTCGGGGGCGACAGAGTTTAACGCTGGAGGAAACCGTGGGGCGGCTGCGGCGAATCTGGCGGGTCTAGTAGCGAGTTCTAATGGGCATAACGGAACAATCATTGTATACGATAGTTCTGGCAATAAGTTTTCTTCCGGGTCATACGATTTCTCGGATGGCTTTGTGCGCTTTGTTCAAGCCACCTTCTCATCTACTGGCGACGACCTAAGCACGATTAGCAATAGTGCTGGCTGGGATGCATTAACAGACACAAATCTTCCAGCCACTTTTGAAGAAGTAAACCGCTTGGTTATTACGGATGCAAACGGCGTATCTTTAAAGCTCTACTGTAATTCTGACGTTGCTTATAACGCCAGTACTGCTACAGCTATAGGAACTAGCTCTGCCAGCAGCACAACCAGAGTAGCAGAAGCCGTTTGGAGGGCACTTGATGCCGCCAGAACTGCTGGAACTATCAACATAACTCTAAGTGCAAACCCCGGACTTAGTCTTGCTTCCTCGTTCACTGTTACACAAGTAGCTTATGGTATAAGCGGAAATACCACAATAACCGGTGGACTAATCAGTGATGGTACGATAACCGTAAGCGGTTTTGCTGGTGGTAGCCTAGGCAACGGAGACGCCCTAGAATTTTCTACTAGGGAACCTAGACATAATCGAATTTTAGGAATTAGCACGGTTGGTCATGTCGGCATTGGAACTCTAGCGCCCATCGACATGCTACACATAGACCACGACTCCACTGCCCCGTCTGGTGTTACAATATCAAACCTGCATGGTAGAAGCTACAAAATATTCTCAGGCCACAGTCAAGGAACCCTAGGAAGTGGTCAATTAGTTATTCAGGACTTCTATGGCAACAATTCTCCTACAAGACTCGCCGTTGGGCCATCTGGGAATATTGCCATTGGCACAAATACCATGCCCGTCCCCGGCACAGCGACAAAGGCTCTGGTCTTTGGAGACAACGCTGCTCATGCCAAGGCGTGGTACGGAACTTATGGAAATAACACCGCTGGTATTTACGCAAAGGATACTGGCGGCTGTGTGAAGCTGTATGCGTTTGACGAGGGTAATAATCAAACTACATTAAGCCCTCATGTATTTAAATATTTCGAATCGCCAGACCCCATGGCTTGGTCGTTCTATTCTAGAAATGAGGACGTTGGGGAAGAAATCAATGTTGATATGTTTGGAGCTATACAGGCTCTTGAAGAAATTACTGGCAAGAAATTCATCCATAAAAGAAAGCTGAATGGAGATTAACAATGGCTATAGTCGCAAAAATTATTAGCGCCAATAGTGTAAAGAATGGCGATGCCGTCATTCACCCTGCCAAGGGTTTGGATAACAGCAGTAAGATTGACAGCAATCATGTGCTCAGTCCTAATGTAAATTCCAATGGCACAAACGCTATTGCAACGCTAAATGATAGATATGATGCGTACTTCGATGCTCCTCGTTATTATACTGGTGATGCAATAACATAGGCGTAAAAATATGGCTATAAGCATTCCTAGTGGCGCATTTGATAAGTACAATGAAGGCGCGGACGCAATGATTAGTTCGTTCGGCGTTACTTGTCAGCTTGTATACCCAGAGAAAAGAACTCGTTGTGAAAACTGTATTACTAACACAATGGGGGGACGTTCTTCTAATGTGTACAGGGCTGGTGGGCCAATCTCGTTTCCTAGGGGTATGCCTTGTCCTTGGTGTAATGGGAAGGGCTTCTCCATTACGGAGAATACCGAAGACATAGTTTTAAGAGTCTATTGGCGAACCAAAGACTGGATTGATGTAGGTTTTCAGGTGGATGTTCCGGCCAATTACGTTCAGACAATAGGCTATATAAAAGACCTCCCCAAGATAGATAAAGCCAAGCAGCTTATCACCAATAAGGATATCAAGGGGTATGAAACGTGGAGATTTCAGCGCGCAGGCGAGGGTTATCCCCATGGCTTTAAGCAAAACAGATATGTCATAAACTTTTGGGAGAGGGTATAATGGCTGGAGACATAATTGTAACACTGAAGCTTCTAGAAAAAGTCCCACAAATAGAGAAGATGATAAAACGGGAGATGGCCAAAAAATTAACCATGGCCCTTAAGCGCAATCTTTCTAAATTAAAACGCGAGATAAATGACGAAGTAAATGAATGGATGAAAGAATCCCCTGAACTTCTAGCCGTGGCATATGGTCCCTTAAAAGGAGATTTTGGAATTCCCAAGGGTCAGTCAGCAACCGAAGCTAATAAAATTTTGGACGCCATATGGAGAAGTGTTCAGGTTGACTTTAAGCCGCTCGATAAGGATTTAAGAGGCGGCATTATTATCAGAATTCAACCATCAGAGATGGGAAATATCCTTTCTGCGGTTTCCCCAGTTAAAACCGAAAAGGGTGAAAACCTTGATTGGATAAGCTGGTTGCTTAAGAGGGGTGATGACATAGTAGTGGCAGATTACCACGTTGTGCCGGGTAACCATGGAAGAAGTGGCGATGCGGTCATGCGTGAAGGTGGTTTTTTCAGAGTCAGACCTGAATATTCAGGAACACTTGCTGACAATTTTATTACAAGAGCTTTAAAGGGCAGGGAAAAACAAATATTAAGGATTATAGCCAGACAATTTAATGTTACATTCTAGCTCTTAAGCAAAGCGTAAACAAAATATGGCTGAATACACAAACTTAAAAGGCTTCGATTATGTTGGAGATGCTGGTCTAAGTGAACAGCTTAAGACCAATCTAATCGAATTCTTTGACTGGGCCTTAATGGAGAAAGGAAACTTTTTTAGCGTTAATATTCCAAGTAGCGGACAATATGGAGGGGCGAGACATAAACTAAGACTAGTAGACGACCCTAATTACAACAGTGGACAAGTATGGGAATCGTATAGGGGTAACTGGGTTTGGCAAAGCGGATTGGCTTTTACGAATCAAGCTGATGTCGTACAAAAAGCTTTAGAAGACCCAACCTACCCTAATCGCAAAAGATTGCCCGGTGTTTCTGGAGTTTTTGTAGGAAGTACGTTTGCTCCCACATCCGGGGTAGGAACATATGCGCACCATGTTGATTATACCAGAGGTAGGGTAATTTTTGATTCTGCTATAGCTACGACCAGCACTGTCAGTGCTGATTATAGCTTTAAGTGGATTAATGTTGTTTCCGCTAATGATTCACCTTGGTTCAGAGAGTTACAACACAGGTCGCTGCGCAGAGATAATTCTGATTTTGATTTGACCGGTTCAGGAGATTGGTCCCAGTTGGGTCAAACTAGAGTACAACTTCCCGCAATTGCTGTAGAAGTTGTCCCAAGAAGAAAAATGGACCCCTATCAACTGGGGGGTGGCCAATATGTCGCAACAGACGTTTTGTTTCATATTATGACTGAAGATGGACACACGAGAGATTCTCTTGTAGACGCGATAACTTTTCAGAAAGAAAAGAGCATCTACATGTTCGATGTCAACAGGATGGCTAGGAAAAATGTATACCCGTTAGATTACAGGGGAACTGCTGTATCTGGTGCTTTAAGATATCCAGATTTGGTGGCTCCCAGCGCTGACGGGGGTTACAGATGGGACGGTATTCAGTCAGGAAAACTTAGATTTCTTGATACAAGCAGTCAAGAAGTCAGCATGCTTAACCCGTCCCTGTATACCGGCGTTGTCAGGACATCTATGGAAGTCATTCTTCCGGGTATATAGCATTTTTGGTGTATAATTATATAACTCAGAGTTCCTTAGTTAGGAGAGAAAATAATGGCCGTTAATATGAGAATTTTCTGGGCCACTCAGGGTTTGGTCATCATAACAGATGGAAAAAGCCCCACTGGTTCGCATGCAGCTTCAATCCCCGCCGCCATAGATAACCACGATTTTACAACAACTGATGGTACTAAAAGTACTGCCGTGATTATGAATGGTGTTCAGAGCGTTGGTATTACTACAACCTTCAATTTAGAGCAGGTTTTCGAACTAGGTCAACTTTCAATCTATGAAAACCTAGAAAACGTACCTGATATCGAAGTAACCGTTGAGAGAGTGCTTGATGGTACTACTCTAACATATGCCGCAGCATCACCCAACTCGTTTACCCGTGCTACTGGTGCAGCAGTTGCCAGTCAGGGTGGCTTGGTTGCTGGAGCAAATGACAGGTGCGATGTGCATCTTGCCATTTATTCAGACACAGCTACGAAGGCCGGTGATGTAGTACCGAAGAGTCAAGTATACATGTCTGGCATGTATGTGTCCTCAGTTTCTTATACTGTGCCGGTTGATGGCAATGCTACCGAATCCGTTACCTTGGTTGGTAACGCCAAGGCTTGGCTGAACCACGATTCTTACGGGTGGCAGGGCGCAGCCGATGGTACTGTTGGCATAGCAAACAAAGCCCTTGGTTTTGGTTCAGATAGCCCTGCTGCTAGTGATGGTGTTCAGCGTCGTCAAGAGTTTAAGCTATCTACAAGTATTCTTCCGGCGGATATTCCCGGTCTAGACGGTACGGGTGCTGGTAACGGCGATGACGCCGCTGGCAAGCCGCTTGTCCATATGCAAAACTGGACGATGAGTGCCGACTTTGGTCGTGAGCAAATCTTTGAGCTAGGACGAAAAGGCCCATATCACAGATATGTTACCTTCC
>Ga0208029_1000392_pt1 | contig 28614 bp, 34 predicted proteins | sample MalvireepMed_s12_FD_184242 | JGI IMG/M metagenome (GOLD analysis project Ga0208029, IMG submission 184242) | Marine viral communities from the Global Malaspina Expedition - Malaspina viral metaG DeepMed_s12 (SPAdes) (version 2) | ecosystem: Environmental > Aquatic > Marine > Oceanic | place... | reverse complement strand
TCAAATCTGTAATCCCTGCCGTTTATTTCAATTACTGTATCTAATGACCCATCATCTATTAAATACACTTCATATGTATGTTTACCATCTTTTATAATCATTTTGTACTCCATTTATTTATTGTTTTCATACCCCGTAAATGCTCTAGAATTAATAAAGTTCCAAACTATTTTAAATTGTTTGGTGGGTGTAGTGGTGGGAGTGTCAAAATAGACTTATAAAATATGTTTTAAATACTATAGTAGTATTATATATAAAATAGTATAGATATAGTAATAGAATAGTATATAATATAAAGTAAATGTACCTGCTTGCATAAGTTATTAAGATATTGTCCACATATGGGGATAACTTGTGGATAAGTACCTACGTGCATACAGTATATATATGTTTTTATTGTACTTACGTGCATATGGTATACCTACGTGCATAGGATGTATACTTACGTACGTGCATACCTTTGATTACCTACGTGCATAGTACCTGCGTGCATAAAATATAGTACCTACCTGCTTACTTGCGTGCATAATAATATATATATTTATTTTTGGGCAAAAAAAAAGGGAGCCTTTCGGCTCCCCCTTTTCTTATCCACCATCACCGTATTCGATAAACCGAGCAATTTCAAAAATATCATGTAAATTATATATTTTTGAACCTTTCTCATGGTCTAATCGATTACCATGTAGCGTTCCAAGTCTACGATTGTTTTTTAATACCGTTCTAACGGTGAACCGTTGCTCTGGCTTGAACATTGCTATTACTTCCCATTTAAGGTAATGAAAATGACCTTGTGTTATCCATGTCTGGTAAGCACTGTATTTTTCATCATCCTTTTTGAATGGTTTCCACATAGTTTTATCCTTTAAGGTTATGGGGGCGAATTGCTCCGCCCCCTTTGTTATCTAACTAGAGTAACCCCTGTTGTCACATCCACCACAAAAACCTACCTTTTGCTCAAAAACGGTGATTAATGGGGCTTTACACATGGTGCAGGCAGTATGAGAAACAGCAGGAAGAAGAGACTTCTTTTTCTTCTTTTTACCCTTCTGTTTTAGATAACTATCTGAACCGTAGGCATAACCGTAAACAGGTTGTTTATGGTATGTATACTTGTACTTATAAGTATTATTACTATACCACACATTGTTATCCCATTGAGCCGTTCCAAGTGTTGAATTGGAAATAAGGAATTGTCCCTTATTATCCAAGAAAACAAGTTTAGAACTTCCAATAGATTCTTCAATCAGGTCAACAATTGCCACGTTTCGAATGAAACCATCCGGCAATTTCTTCAGAATCAATTCATTAAACATGGCTGTATCAGAACGTTTGTTGTCCTGTTTAACCATGTTTATAACTCCATTATGAATGAATCCTAGGTTTTCATTGACCTTGAATGGATGACAATTGTCAACATTGGTTTTACCGTGTGTCTTTATCCGAAAATGGATTGCTGACATAGGATTACCATTTTTAACAACGTTTTTCACGTATGAACTCCAAAAGTCATTAAACTTAAAGAATCCCTTGAAAAAATGAAGTATTCCATCCTTGGCAAACATGAAACCGGCTCCATCATCATTGTTGAAAAAACAGGTTTTTAACCTGTCTTTTTTGATGTTTTCACCATCAGGCTTGAGAATTGCTATACACATCTTCTTTACTCCCTTTGTCCGTATTGAACTTTAACTTGTTAACGTTATCCGGGTCTTCCCGTGTCCATCTTTCAGTTACAACATTGTAGACGCCGTATTGCTTTCGCCCATCTTCCGGATGGCTTAAGAAATAGCAAAGGTTTTCATAATCGTTATAATTCTTTTCTAAAAAAGAAAGATAACTAGTTAACCCATCACCATTTTTAGCCACATCCAAAGAGACATTCTTAACCCATAAACAGAGCGAGCGAACAAATTCCAGATTTTTACAGAAGGACATAAAATTTAATGTTCCCCTGAATATCCTGAATTCAATCGTGTTCCTGTTTTGAAGGTTTATAGCCGTGTCACGTGACGAATTGTATCGTGCTTCTTGGTGATTCCTTGCCATTTTAACAAGGTTGCACCAAGAATCTTCATTCATCCATGGGTTAGCCCATTCTTCAAGTCTAGATAGATGTCTCTGGCTAATATCCAAGATAAATTGAAAATTATCCGGATTATAGACAAAGGACATCATTTTAACAATATCCGAGACTTTAAGGGCTTTACGGCTAACGTGTATGTGCATCCCGGAATTATGGGCGTTATATCCATAAAGGTTATTATCCTTTAGTTTTTGAACTAAAGTTTTGAATAACTCTTTACCGTACAATTTCCAGTAATTCCACGAGAATGGATGAGATACAATCTCAACAGCACAAGTGCAGTCATTCTTCGAATAGAGTAACTGTTCCTTGGATGTTCTACCTTTACCAATGAGATTCACTAAGGACGCAATGAGTCGACCCATGTATGTGGGGGATTCATCCGTTCCTTGGTGCCTATCGGTTTCTATCTCTATTCCATAATGGGCAATATAATTGGGATTCCCTTTGTCATTAACGATATAAGGTCTATCGGTTAACAACGGCGGAGTATTAATCCTATTCATTCTCACCCTATGGAATACTGGTTCAGGTTTGTGTCCATAACCTTGGATACTGGCTGAACTGGTAGCGCATGGTTCACATATACCGTTATCAATATTTAATGAACGGCGTTCGCAATAACTACAGATTTGTAAATCATCATAGCAGTCATAACAAACACCGACACCATTAAAATGCTGGAATATTTCTTGCGGTACTCCACATTTAAAACAGTCTGGTATCGCTACCGGAATGTTGAAGATGTCTGAGAGAGATAACTCTCTAATTTTCTTTAAATAATTATTCATTTAAAGATTCTCCATATTTGTGTTTAAGATTAATTACTTTCAATTCCAGTTGTCCCCCCTTTCAATCATTCAGTCGGTATATGGTTAACCGATACGCATTCTATTGGGTTTGGCAATACTGCCCATGCGAGAGTATCCTTGAATAATCGGATACCTTTACACTCGCCCATTGGATTTTATCTTCTGCCTTTGGTGTCTCGCCCCTAGACCAAATATTTCAGGGACAGAAGAAATAATATATGTATGTATATATCACGCTACCAAGGGGAGAAGGTTCCCATCTATTTAAATTGATTTGACATGGCTGTTTATATGGGTGCTGTGTGTGTGCCTGCCTTGGTGCCTGCCATGGTGTAGGCTAGGGTGATGACTGCCTGCCTGCATGGATAGTTTCAACCTGCCTGCCTGTCTCGAATCGAATAACTCAATACCCTTTCTTCAACCCCAAACCGGATAGGGGGCGTACCCGGTATATTTATAAGCAGAACGCGAATACTAATATAATTTTTTAAAATTTTTGGGGGGAAAGCCACTTCATTACTTCATTATCTTCACTTTTCTCGACCAATAGTGAAATAGTGAAGTACACTTCGCCGCTACTATGAATATATCAGTGTATTTGATTAGTTATTTAGTTAACGACATACAGTGGGCTCTTTATGGGAGCCCCTGTAGTCTTTTGAGTCCGGGTACTATTTTATTGACATTGGCTTCTTTACATACTATTTTATATAACTAAGTTATATATAGCTTAGTTATATATAGCTTATCTAATACTATTCTACTATTTGATATAGCTTAGTTATATAACTATTTTTACCCTGTTAACTACTATTTGATATAGATAAGCTAATACTATTCTACTATTTGATATAACTAAGCTAATACTATAGTATGCGCGGATTTTTATAAAAACAGGTTAAAACCTTTATTTACTGTTATCTTGCTTACTGAATGCTCTAAATTATGATATGGCATATAGCGACACCTTAATTGGCAGGGCAATGAATGGCGAGTACAGTAATGAGAGTTCATTTACCAACAGTAATGAGATAAAAAGGCTGGCGGGTGAGATTAATATGGTTGATATAATCAACCCCACATCTGCTGTATGCGGAAAGTTAATGGAAATAGTAGCGCGCGCAAAATGTCTGAAAGATTTTGAATTACTACCTGATGGTCACCTGTTGTATAACAAACCATTAAGAGAGAGTCCGGAGGGAGATGGAAAGGCGCGTGTGAAAACATAGCGTGGGAACGGCTCTCTATGTATAAACGTACAGTCAAAGGTCAGGAATATGTATTATATGACAATGAAAAGGAATTTCGGAAGGCTAGACCGAAGTCAAAGATACATGACAGTTGGCGTACGGCGAAGACGGGACAGTGGATTAAGACAGATGATGGTAAGGTAACCAAGGTAATCAAGCGGGGCGTTATTGTTAATGACAAGCGGAGCTCTGATTACATCAGAACCCTGATTGGCATGGTGAATTGTGACCGTACCGCATCTTTGGGGGGTGAGCCTGTAACAGATATCTGGCGGTTCGGGAAGATGGTTTGGAAAGAACAGGCATCAAATGGCAGGTTATCCATAAAAAAGCGTATATTTGCCAAGTATGTGGCATCCGGTTTAGAGCCGCTTGACGCATATATGAAGGCATTCCCCGATTGCGAAAGCAAAGACTATGCCAAAAAGCGGATTCGTATTTTATTTAAAAACAAAAAGGTAATGAACTTGATAGATAAAGAGATAGAAATCCTGTTAAGCGACACTGGTATTACAAAAACGTATTTACTGGAAGAGACCAAGGGGATTGTTGATAAGAATGATACCCGCGACTCAGACAAACTGAGAGCATTGGAGACCCTGATGAAGATATCCGGGTTACTTAGTAATGATAAAAAGACTGAATCTCTGGCACTGATTCAGGAATTCACCGGTTTTAGCCAAGAAAAGCTCAACGCTTTCAAGGCGGGGGTATTACCGGAGCATGGACAGGAAGAGTAGCATCCTTATCCCTATCAGGTTCGCCACCAAGCTTGAACTGCATGAGCTGATATGCGGAGCTGTATACTGCCCTGCCTGCGATTCACAGCTTATGGGCAGGGACGCAATGAATAAAATGCCACTGGTTAATAATTCTAATAACTTGGAAGGCTGGATATGCGAATTATGCGACAGTGTATTCGATTTACAGGATAAAATGGTAGATATTGGCGAGTTTGACTTATATGACCAAGAGATTGCTGTAGCCTGATGAAGCGGTTCTATCAAAATGGTGGTGCAGTTGATGAATACCCTGAATGGTTTGACCCGCGCCGCTCTGAATTGTTGCCCTCTGGGGCACCTAACCCATATGCTCATTCCGGTCTTTTAGACCTCCCCATCTTCCCCGGCGGAGCCGGCAGTCTTCTGGCTCAGACCTTGGGTGCCGCTTACATACCGAAAGCTATCGGCGAATTGCCTGAGTCTGCACAGGTTCCAACCCAGATTGGGCTACTCGCGGCACCTTTTCTGCCTAAAGCTATTTCCGGTGTTGCATCTGGTGTAAAATGGGCAACCCAGCCAAAACATATTATGAAGGGTGCTGAGAAATTGTCGGGATACATGATGCGTCATCCTGAAAGCGGTGTCCAGAAAGGCTTGAATGAGCTGTTCGGTCATCTCGGAAAGACAAAAGTTTTTAAAGAGCAGATGGCTGAAACTCCGCTGGCTGGTGAAATGTTCTCCCATTTCTTCACTGGAAAGGGTAAGACTTTGAAATATAGGTTTCCTGAAAATTATCAATCAAAAATGGTTGACCGTTATGTTGATGCCGTTGATGTTTCGGGAACCAGAGCGAACCCCCCACGCACGTGGCGAGGTGAACGTGGCACGAACAAGGTCGGTGATACGTTTACAGTACCAGTTGATGAAGGGTACCTTGGAACTGATGTTACAAGTGCTCTTGGTAATTTTACCGTTGAGGGGAAAATTGTAAAACTTCCAAAAAAGCGGACTAGGATAATTAGAAGGGAAGGTGGGGAAAAATATGAACAGAAAAAGGATTTTATTGAAGAACCTGATTATCAGAGCGCTATAGTAAAGCTTCGTAATTACGATACTTATAATTTCAAACCGGAGTATAAGCCAGCAAAAACATGGGATATTCAGGCAAGGATTCCAGAAAAAATAGCCGATAAATTACCAAATTTTAGACTTAAACCCGGTGCAGAAGAGGCGATGGTTGGTTATGGAGCAGAAAGCATACACAGTCCAATTGTATCCAGTGCTAGGTCATTAATTGATTTTACAAAAGCTTATGGTGGAAAGGGACGTCCTGTAACGGTTAATATAAGGGGTCTCGATGCCATTTTTCCTAGACTTGGTATTGGAACACCGTTCTCATCATATTCGAAACCGTATTATTATAACCTTGGCACCGGTAAAGTTGGACATACATTAAAATCAGTTCAATAGTGGCAGATAATTTTAATATAAACCCTTCCCCAAAAGACATGAAAGAGCGTGATGACGTTCTCTTGAATGCTTTTAATAATTTGATTTACTTTGGCAGGGCATTCCTGCCGCGGGACTTTATGAATAAATCAGAGAGTGCCCCCTTCCACTACGATATGGCTGAAAAGATGATTGATATGAGACCCGGTGCTAGGATATGCAATATTATACCGCGGGGTCACGGCAAGTCAGTCATGGCAAAAGCCGCTATCATGCATAAGCTCTGCTTTGCCGGAGAGGATAACCAGCATTTTGTTGCTTGGGTATCTGAAGAGCAGGGTCAGGCTATTGACCATTTAAAGTATATCCGCTCCCACTTTGAGAATAATAAGATGATTAAGTATTATTTTGGCAATATGGATGGCGGACTGGTTGGAAAACGATGGACAGAAAAGGATTTGGTCACTCCGAAAGGAGACCGTGTGATAGCCAAGGGAACATCCCAGCGTTTAAGGGGTCGTGCGGAGGTGGATGTCCGATATACGGGTATCGTGCTTGATGACTTTGAGTCTGAATTGAACACCAAGACCCCTGAACGCAGGTCTGAAATCAAGAAATGGATTGTATCCACTGTGTTCCCGGCACTTGAGGAGACTCCCGGCAATGAAGGCTGGATATGGCTTTCCGGTACTATTGTACACTATGATTCCTTTTTGCAGATGGTCTATGATGGTTGGAAGAAAGCTAAGGAAGATAAAAGAAAATACCCTTGGGATGTTAACTTTTATCGCGCTTTTGAAGATGGGGAACCCCTATGGTCTTCACAGTTCTCCAAAAAAAAGCTGGATGCTAAGAAACGGGAGTTTATAGAAGCGGGACTGGTCAATAAGTTTGCTCAGGAGTATATGAACGATGCCCGTGATATAACCAATGCGGCATTCAAGATAGACAGAATCCAGTATTATAATGGCAGATTTGAAAAGAGAAACAATATGCCTTTTATTATTGAAGGTGACTCCGCTATTCCTGTTAATGTGTATATTGGTGTTGACTTAGCGGCAACTGCCAGTGAGACATCTGACTTTCAGGTTATCTTGGTCATGGGTGTTGATTCCCACAAGAACCGCTATATTATTGATTACTTTCGGGAACGCATCCCTACTTTCGATGTCCCGGCAAAAATTATAGAGTATGCCAAGAAATATAGTCCTGTTAGGAGGGTAACTATAGAAACAGTAGCGGCGCAGGAGATGGTCAGGGATATGGTAACCCGTATGTCTGCCAATGAAAAGAGACTGATGCCCGGTTTGTTCAAGGGAGTTAAGCCCCCATCGAGGATGAAAAAGGAAGACAGGCTTGAAACAGCACTCGGTCAGATTGTAAACTCAAAGAAATTATACATTTACAGGCATATGACAGAGATTGTTGATGAATTCTTTGAACATCCAAAGCCCAGAAATGATGATTTACTGGACGGTTTGTATTATGCTGACTACTTCGCGAAAGCTCCTAAAACAGATAAAATGAGTGTGGATGATATTGAGCAGAAAGAGGAAAAACTGGACTATTACAAATTTAAAAAAGCCTATAACTGGATGACTGGCGCGAAAATGTAGTATAAGCCTATGTTTTCATTGTATTTTTATTCACATTTTACGTATAATACGACCAATGCCTAGGTTTGGAAAAAGGTCAAGAGAGCGTCTCAAGGGTGTTAATGCCAAGCTGGTTAATGTTCTTAATGAGCTCATTAAGATAATGGATGTTACTATTATTGAAGGAGTTAGGAGCAAAGAACGTCAGGCGGAGCTCCTTGAAAAGGGAGCAACGAAGGTTAAATATTCAAGGCATATGGAAGGTAAAGCTGTAGATTTAGCACCATATCCTATTGATTGGGAAGATAGGGAAAGATTTCATTACATGGGGGGCATGGTCAGAGGTATTGGCAAACAGCTTGGCGTAAATATACGCTGGGGCGGCGATTGGGACTCGGATGGAGAAATTAAGGATAACAACTTTGATGACTTGGTTCACGTGGAGATTAGGGATTAATGGCTGGTGTTTCAACTGATACAGTTGGGTTAAGAGTAAAGCCGGGTAGTTTTGTTGTTAAAAGAGGTTCTTCGATATTAAATGAAAAATTATTGGATAAAATACTTGGTAAGAAGCCTAAAGGATATGCAGGTGGCGGAACGGTTCCTATCAAAGCAACCCCTAAAGAAAGAATTGCACCACCAGAGGTGGTAGATATGTATGGAATTGATTTTTTCAGAGCTATAAATAATTCTTCAGATAATGCCGCTCATAGCAGTATGGATGCACTGATTGCTCAATCAGAGCTTGCAGGCATGAAACCAATGTATGATGGTGGAGAAGTTGCCCCCGGCTATGAGAATGGTGGCAGTATCCCGCCAAATGTCGCTAAGTATATTTCTCAAATGCAAGTAATGCCTGATATGGATATTAGGAGAAGTGAGCCATTATCTGACCTTAATCTTGGGCTAGAAAGATTAATGGAAGAACAAGAAGCAATACCTGATGTTTATGAGCAAATAAAATCTTATCCGGGTAAAAGAATATTTCAGAAAAAAAAAGGATATCCTGATGCCGATGAAACAATATCTGCTTTAAAGGGAGATAAAGCCGGTTTAGAATATTTATTAAAACAAATATCAGGTCAAAATCCAAAAAAGCAATATGCAGACAGACCATGGAGTAGGGGTGGTGGAGAGCGTACTGGTTATCAAATAATGAGTCGCGGACAAGCCCCTGAAATAGATAAAGAAACAGGTAGACAGTTAGAAAATTATATTTATGACCCAGAGACTGGTGAGATTAAAAAGAGTCGAAATATCCCTATTGAAAGAATGATTAGTATTGACCCGGAAGATGTAAAGATGTGGGGATATAATAAAGGTGGAGCAGTTGGCTATCAAGAAGGTGAGGAGGTGGCACCTGCCGATGCCACAGCTAATGCAATTATGTCCCAACTACTTTTAAAGGAAGTGGCTCAACAATCACCAGAATATTATTATTCTGAAGAAAGGGAAGGCTATGACCCGGCTAAAGAAATAGCTGAGGGTGCTTTTATGCCTATAGGCGGTGTTATAAGTGGGGCAAAAGGATTAATGAGACTTCCAACTCATACAACTGGAACACCGCTTGCTAAGGGTATTAAAAAGTCTTTTCAAGAAGCAGATGAATTATTAAAAAGAACTAGAAAAACTGCTAGAAGAGGAGCTGGAGCAAATCGTGGTTTGAAAAAGAAATTAATAAATGAGATAGATGAAGCTGGTCTGCCAGATGCTTATGGTGAGCCTATGTCTTATTTTAAAGATTTACATACAGATGATTTAGCTGATATTTTAAAAGAATATTATGGAAAAGAATTATATCAAGCAAATCGTGGATTACATGGTCTTTTAAAGGCAAGTGGCTATCAAGAAGGTGATGTAGTTGGTTATCAACAAGGTGAGCAGGTTGTAGACCCTAATGACCCATTAGGTATAAATAAAAGGCAGGCAATGGGCGCACAGGCTTATGCCGGTAGTACAATAGCAGGAGCCGGCGGTGGAGTAAGTGTCGGTGATGTTGCTGAAGCAGTAGAGATTGATGAAATGCAGAAAGTTAATCAAGCAATGGAAGCATTAAAACTGCAAGGAATATACAATGAGCCTGAAAGAAGTGGATATTTTGAATTTCAAGGAGATGTCCCCCAATCTGAAGCAGACCAGATGAGAATGGTGTTTTCACTTTTAAGGGACATGGAAAATCAAAAAGCATTAAATCAATTATTGATGCAGTCCGGTAGAATGGGCGGACAATTAAACCCAATTCATCAAGGATTATTTTTTAAACCTTAATAATGGCAAACATGGACAAAGACCCTAGGGCAGAATATAACCAAGAGCTCTTTCGCGATTGGAGTGATGCCCGTACAGATTGGGATGAAGAAGCCCGCAGGGATATTGATTTCTATCTTGGCAACCATTTTACTTCAGATGAGTCAAATGAGTTGCAGTCCCGCAATCAGGCTGATGTTGCTATGGACAGGACTTCCGGTGCTGTTGAAAAATTTAAAGCTGTATTGACAGCAAGACCCCCTGCATTTACAATAACACCTAGAGAGGACTCTGATGTTAAAGTGGCAAGCGTGTGGCGAACTATTGTTGGCTATATCTGGCAGATATCTGATGGCGATGCCCAGATGAAGCAGGCTATCCATGATTATGCAATTACCGGTCTTGGTTATTTATATGCTTATGTTGACAGAGAATCTGATTTCGGGAAAGGTGATGTCAAGTTCACTTATCTAGACCCATTTAGAGTATACGTATCTCCTTCGTCTCGAAACCGTTGGTGTGATGATGCTGACGGTATTATTATATCTACAATCTTGACAGGCGAACAGGTCGTCAACCTTTACCCGGAATTAGATGATATTGTAGACCCTGTTACTGGTGAAGTATCAGATGGTCTGCTCCGCAGTGTGTCTGAGCACTCAGAATACAATGGCGAAGACTATCCATCAGCCCAAAATAAGAATTCAATGACTGTCTTTACTCCTGCTGAAGTTAAGGATAAAGACAATATGAATGTTAAGAAGTACCAGATACTTGAGCGGTTCTATAAAGTAAAGGTTGTTTTTTATCATGTCATTAATATTCAGGATGGCGAAGAAATGATTCTCTCTGAAGAAGAATTTGCTGTATTTTCAGAAGAGAATGGTGAAGTATTAGAATCAGGATTTTTAGAAGTTGCTCAGGTCTATCAGACCAGAGTGAAAGTGTGTGCTTCAATAGGTGAGATAGTTCTTTATGAGGATATCCTTAATTCAGACATTTATCCTGTTGTTCCGCTTCCCAACGTATGGACTGGCACCCCTTATCCAAAGTCAGACGTATCCCGCGCCAGACCGATGCAGAGACTGCTGAACAAACTATGGTCTCTTGCTCTATCTCACGCTCAGGCATCAGCAGGTCTAAAGTTGCTGGTACCGCTTGGCAGTGTTGATGATATATCTCAGTTGGAACAGGATTGGGCTAACCCTAATGCTGTTATTGAAGTAGATTCATCTCAAGGCGAGCCGCATTATCCACAACCGTCACCACTAGCTGGTGAATTCTACAAGTTAATACAGCAATGTGAGTTTTACATTGACTTTATATTTGGCTTGCCTGAGATGATGCACGGATTTGCAGATAAAGCTCCCGAGACAGTAAGGGGCACTGAAAGAATGGTAGCCTTGGGTAGCGAAAGACCCAAGTCAAAGCTGAGAGACATAGAGTTCTCTATCAACAGGCTTGGAAAAGTTGTTTATAATCTGGCTAAAGGTCATTACAGCTATAAGAAGATGTTCCGCCTTGCACAGCCTAATAATGACCAGACAGAAGCTATGGTTAATTTTTACACTGATGTATCCGGTGCTGTGGTTGACATCAAGAAAGAAAAATATAATATTGAACAGCACGATATAAGAATTGAACCCGGTTCTACAATGCCGACCAACAAATGGGCAGAGCTTAATGTTTATCTTGAAGCTTTCCAGTTGGGAATTGTAGACAGGTATGAGGTTCTCAAGAAGAACCCGGAAATTTTTGACAAGGAGGGCATTATGCGCCGCACAGATGAGAGAGAGCAGATGGCACAGCAGATACAAGCCCTTGAAGGTCAGTTAAAGAATTTGCAGGGAGACTTGCAAACAGCCCAAAGAGAATCCGTTCAGGATAGGAAACGAGTGGAAGTTGAGAAATTCAAATCACGACTTTCCGGAGTTAATTCCGATTCTAAAGCGGATAGAAGAGTACAACGTAATAAACTTGAAACAGAGGTGAAGCTCGAGGTAGAGAAATTAGCGAACCGAATCAACCGTGAGGCTGATAAGGCGACTGGTTCTGCTCCAAAAGCCTAGAGACATCTTAAAGGAGTCAAACATGGAATCGTTAGAACAAATTGAGGCTAGTGTCGAAGCTACAGCGCATGGAGATGAAAGTTCATTGGTGGATGATGTCATTGCAGAACAATCTGAAGAACAGGTTGAAAATGTCCCCGAAGAAGCTCAGGTTTTAGTAGATGAGGCAGAGGTTCGTAAGTTTCAGTCAATGTATGACCGCTCACAAGCGGAATTGCAGGACTTGAAAAAGTATGAACCTTTGGTAAATCTTCTGGAATCGAGACCTGATTTGGTACAGACATTGCAAGACGGCATTGCAAGTCCGCAGAGTGCACAGGAATCAGCTCCCGGTATAAGCAAAGACGAGTTCAACCCTTGGGATGCATTTACAGAAGATGGTTCTGCTTCCAGTCAATATGTACAAAACAAAATAGAAAGCATGGCGAATGAAGTAGTATCCAAGAAAATGGCTCAACAGCAGGCTCAGATGCAGACAGAAATGCATTTGAACAACACAGTGGGTGAGCTCAGGAATACCTATAAAATGTCGGATGACGAGATTAAAGGTTTTCTGGAGTTCACTACACAGCCTAAAGAAGCCGTTGGAATGGGTAATCTTGTTAAATTGTATCGAGATGTCAGTGGGGTTGGTCAAACAAATACTGATACCGTAAGTGCGGTTAGAGCCGCACAAGAAGCACCTCGCACAGCAGGTGTCTTGCAGGGACAGCCCGTATCAAACAAATCAGAAAGTGATAAGGTATGGGATTCTATTGCAAGTGCTACCCGCGGGACGAGGTTGCCTTAATTAATTAACAAATAAGTATGGAGGTTTACTATGGCAGTAAATCAAGGACAGTTAAAAGTAACAGACGTTGCTCAAACTGCATCTAATTCTCATGCTTCAACTCATGGAACTACGCCTGACAATCGTAGATTATACAATTTTGGTGAACGGGTAGCAGACCTTGCTCCTGAAGAATCCCCATTTTTCGTATATCTATCGAAAGTTAGTAAAGTTCCTACAGACGACCCTGTTTTTCGATTCTTAGAAGACAGAAGTAAAACCGATTGGACTGACAGAACTTTTCTGTTGGCATCAACTCCCGGCACTATTGTGGCTGGGACATCATACAGCTTTACAGTTGATTGTGATAATGTACAGGCTGGCGGTGATAGTTCTGGTGGTGCATCTGCTGATTTCCTTGTAAAAGGAATGGTGTTTGCTATTAATACGCAAACAACATCAGGCACTGCTGGTGCCGCAGATATGTCTCAGGCAGTTGTTCGTATTGAAACTGCACCTGTTGATGCTGGTACGAGTACCACATTTACAGGCAAGGTTCTTTCACTTGCTAATGGTACATCTGCTGGTGAGAATGTTGCTACTGATAATGACAAATGTATGATTATTGGTACTTCTTTCGATGAGGGTTCAGGTTCGCCTGACGTTTGGAGCGGAGAGCTCGATGACGATTTTGGATACACACAGATATTCAAGACAGCGGCAGAAATGTCGAATACTGCGATTGCTACAAAGTATCGTGGTTATGACAATGAATGGTCTCGTATCTGGAGTTTGAAGCTTAGAGAACACAAGGTTGACATTGAAAGGGCTATGCTCTTCAGTCAGCGTTCTCGGCAAGGTAATTCTCAATTAACCGATGGAATAGTAGGTCAGATTATCAGGACTGTAACACCAACGGACGGTGCAAACAATTTCTCCTATTCAAGGGGAAGTAGCTATTTCAAAACAACTACTGGTGCTCAACTAACATATGATATGTTGCTTGGTGATTTGGAAGTTGTATTTGACCCTGCTCGCGGTGGAAGCTCACAGAAGTTGTGTTTAGCAGGACTTCCAGTGATTTCTTACTTGAATAAAGTAGGAAGTGGCGGTTTCTTGTTCAATAGCACATCTATGCGTGTTGGAGATGATGAAACAGCAGGGGCAGGAAATGTCTCTATGAATTTCAATCTTGAACCACGACAGAGTGCTTTCGGGCATAAAATCATGGAACTGGATACGATTCACGGTTCATTGGCTATTGTTAAAGAGCCGATATTTAGAGGTTACGCAAGTGGATTAATGGCAATTGCCGACATGAACCATGTGTCTTATAGACCATTGGTAGGTAATGGCGTTAATCGCGATACTCATATTATAACTAACGTACAACAAGCTGACGAAGACCTTCGTAAGGATATGATTCTCACGGAAGCTGGACTTGAAGTCACAGTTCCTGAAAGTCATGCTCTGTACAGCTTTGAAGACATTTAAGGAGGTTATGAATAATGAGAAGTGATTCATTGAATAAAAGCAGTGGTTCTTATCGTAGAGAAACACAAGCAGTTGAGCAAATAGATAATGTTGCGGCAGTAACAAGAACATTGTTAGCATCGGAATCTGGGACTTTATTTCAAGTAGATATGTCTACAGTAGATTATGATGTAACATTAACTCTTCCCGCAGTATCAACTTCAGCAGGAGTATACTATGATTTTTGTTTCACAGTCGATTCTGACGATGATGCAGATTTTATTGTAAAAGCTGATGCGGCTGGGACTGATATCTATGGTGGCATTATTACCCTTGGGGCTAATAGTACAGTAGATGCCTTTGCTGGTGTTTCAACAATAACAGTAGATGGCTCTGTTGCTCAATCAGCAGAAGGTATGAAGTTATCTTTTCTATGTGATGGTACTAATTGGCACTTGAGTGGTCATATAATGACTGCAGTCGGTACAGTTCATCTAGTAGGTGCCGCTGGCGTATAATAATCCGAATAAATAAGGATTAGCAGTATTTGGGTACTGTGGGAGCTGTCAAAAAAAGGCGGCTCCCGAAACCCTTGAAGAATTATGAAGAATTGTATGCATTGTGAAACGCCCAACCCTGATGGTTGGTTTTACTGCAAGACTTGCGGTAACAAAGCTTCTGAACCGAAGTTTACAACCAATATGTATATGATTAGTGAAATGGGCAAGAGAACTGATGTAGAGTTCTCAGCAACCACTATGGATAAGACCATAGAAAGGGCTAAGAAAGAAAGAAGTCAACAGGGTAGACAGTTCTGGGAAGGAAAACTAAAAGAATTTAATAAGGGAAGATATGCCTAGAGTAAAAACAAAATCTGGCAAGGTAAAGCATTACCCCTATACAAAAAAGGGTAAAGCCGCCGCTAAGAAAGCCAGAAAACGAGTTAAGAAGAAATCCCGTAGAAGGAAGAAGAAATAATGGCTACTCTTAAAGTAAAGATACAGGAAGATATAATTCTTGATAATCAAGACTATGGTTCTAAAAGAGTTTTGGAAATTTCAAGTGTGAATGAAATAGTTAAAAGAGTAGTAACCGCATCAACAACTGAAGCTGGTCTCGTAGGTTTTTTATCAGCACTAAGTAGTGTTGGAGTTACTGCTAATAAAGTTGGTTATATGGCTGGTATCTTTGATGATGGGGATGTAAGGTATATGAGGATTACTAATTTAGATAGTAGTAATCATATAATGTTGACATTTAGAGATGAAGATAATACAGAATTTAGAGTCAAGGTTGACGCAGGACATTCATTTATATATCCCGGTGACAATAGCGGAGGATTTGTGGATACTATGAAGGCTAGTGGTTCTGCTTTATCTAGTGGTCTTGCCGATTTAGTAGATATTACTGTTGATGCTGATACAGCCGCTTGTGATGTTGAAGTTTTTGTAGCGAGTTCCTAATGGCAACTTTTGAAGCACAAGTAGAAGGATTAACAAGTTTAACTATTAGTAGTAGTGGAACTGCTCCAACTCAAACTGAATTGACTCAGTTTCTTACAGATGGTGCTAAAGAAGTGATTAATAGTTTACCCGGACATCTTTTACCACTGTGTGCAACATCGCAATCTTTTACTTCAGGAACGGTGGATAAATTAAATACTGGTAAAATATTGAATGTATTCAGGAGTGATGGCGATATTAACCAACCATGCAGGAAGATACCCGCTAAACAGAAAGGCAGGGTATCAGACCCTGAAGATATGGCTTACGCCACTATTACTGACCCGATTTATTATATAGATAATAATTCATTAGATGTTTTACCGGCTGGCGGTTCATGCACTTATTCTGAAGTCCAATACCCAGCAGTGGCTTATAGTGATTCTACTATTACAGAAAGCACTGTAACTGGAATAACGGCTACTAAAGCTAACCCAGCGGTTTTCACCGCCTCGTCTCATGGATTTAGTGTAAATGATATTTTAGAATTAAGTAGTTTTACAGAAATGTCAGAACTAAATGATATAACAGCTAAAGTAGCATCTGTGCCAAGCGCAAATACTTTTACGCTTACTGGAATAGACTCATCTAACTATGGAGCCGCTGAAACTACTGGCGCAACTGCTGTAAAGAGCACAGGTTTTCCAGATGAAGCTGAACATCTTGTTGTCTTATATGGTTCTGTAAAATCAATACAGAATGTATTGGGTAGCAGGTCTTCCAATTCTGATATAACAACTGCTTTTGGATTATTAAAAGATGCGGTAGACCAAGCGGCTACAGCGGCAAGTAAATTTGAGGAGGCTGATTCAGACTCTATATTTGGAGATGAGGATGTATTTGATACAGCGGCTTCACAGCTTACAAGGGTTAAAGATGCGCTTAATAATGCAGAGAAAATAATTGATGATGGTGCTAATTCCCCAACCGGTAATGCGGCTGGCGATGCGGCAACATATTTATACACTGATGAGGATACTGAGCTTTTGAACGGTGCTATTAATATAGCAAGGTCTGAGATACAAAGAGCCCAAGTCCACATTCAGGAATGGACAGCTATTGGAGATATGAGGGTTAAAGAAATAAATGCGGCTTTATCTGAAGCTCAGGGCTATGCCAATGAGATACAGGCTAGGTTGCAGGTAGATACTGCCCAATATAGCTGGTATGAAAAACAGCAGGCTAAGTTGCAGGCTGATTACGATAAAGGATTGCAGGCGTTAGGATAATATGGCAGTTCATAAAATATCAGTGAAACAGCTCTTAAGCAGGGTTCGTCAGGTCTTTCCTGATACCCCTGAAGCTTATTTGATTAATCTTTTGAATGATGGTCTGGTTGAGGTCGGGATGTACAGCACTAAGCCGGTACAGGCTAAGATGACAACAGTAGCAGACCAGATGTTTTATGATATTAGTGATTCTGCTGAAGATTCCAGCGGGAATAAGCTGGAAGCTAATAAGGTTTACAGGGTAGATTTAATGGACGATGACGGCGATTATATCCAGATACCGCGGTTATTGGATAAAAATATTTTACTAATGGATGCTGATTCAAGCGAATCTGCACTCACAGTACCGGATAGCAAGTAATGGCAAGCAGTATTAAATATCCAGACAGTTCAGCAGTATGGTATATCGAGGGCGATAAGTTTGCACTGATTACTAATGTTGATGCCAGTGGAAATACCAGAACTACTGCCCGTAAAACGTGGAAAGCTATTGGCGAAGCTGTCACAGATGGCGTACTGCTTCATTATTATGGTGAGCCTAACAGAGTTAGAACCATTAATGATGAGATAGACCTAGATAACAGTCTGCACCTTTCTTTAGTGGATTACATTAAACACAGGCTTTATCTGGATAAGGCTGGTGTGAGCCCCGATGCCGGTATTTCACAGGCTTCAATGCTCGTATCAACTAGCCATGAGAAAAAATTTAGAGATGCCGTTGCAAGATACGGCATGAGAAAACGAAATAAGACAGGGGGCACTAGGGCAATAGTACCCTCAGACTTTAGATAAACTCGGATAGGGAGCATTCTCGCCCCGCAAGCTGAGTAAACATAACAGGAGAATAAGATGGCAAATCTACAAAAATACAGAGCACACGAATCGCTTAATGCTGACTCAGCCGCAGGCTGGGATGTACAAGAAGAGGTTACTGTTGGCTCTGCCGCCACATCAGCCAATGTGAGTGGGTATAATACTATTCATATTCAAACCAGTGAACCGATATATTTTATGTTCACTACTGTTGCACATGGCACTACAGATTCGGTAGACCCAGACCAAGATTTATACTTAGCTGGTGGGGATACAATATATTCATTACGCATTCCAAGTGCTTTGGGTAATACTGTATATATCCAGTGGGAGCGTAAAAGCTCTGATTCCACTGTCAGATACGTACTGGCTTAGGGGGTTATTATGAGAAGTACAATTATATCAACAACGTCTGACCATATAGCTTCAGGCGGTACAATAACTGGCGACCTGACCATTTCAGGTGATTTAACTGTAGAAGGTAGCGGTGGAGCAGTATATGATGAAATAATTGAAGGTAGCTTACATATTAAAACTGCAAGTGCTGGAACTATTTCAGACTTATCGTATGCCGATGACTTAGTTATTGAAAATAGTGTTGCAGTTGGTTTATCTCTAAGATGTCCAGATGCATATGCTGGTGCTATTGCTTGGCAATCAGACAGCAATGATACAGTAGCACGAATATATGGGTTTTATAATAGTAATGCTGAAATATTGGCTTTTGAAACAGACGACACAGAACGTATGCGTATCACTTCAACAGGCATAATATTTCCAACTGCTTTTCATATAGGGAACGCAACGTCAGATACTGCTGATAGTGCTTATCTAACTATTGGTGCTGCTAGTGCTGGTGCAAATACTCGTAGTTCATATATTAATTTTTATGGTAATGAATATGATAGTGATGCCCAAAAAGGTAGGCTGACATTAATTGCTGGTCTTGGAGATAATTCAGGTAATAAAGGTGATATTATTTTTGAAGTTGACGGTGGTGAAAAGATGCGTTTAGACTCGACAGGCAATGTGGGAATTGGAACTACGACTCCCGATGAACAGCTTGAGATTTCTTCTGAAGGCACAGGCAATAGTGGTGTAGTAATGATTAAAGGAGGAGAAGGTTCAGGAGCATTGATACATATGTGGGCTGATGAAGGTGATGACAATGCTGATAAGTGGTATTTAAATGCAAATGAAGGTGGGTATTTTTCTATTACAACTTATGCTACTGGCTCATGGGTTAATCATTTAGAACTCGACACCAACTCCCGAATCTCGCTCTCGAATAATGATAGTGGTAGCACTGGTGGAGCAGATTCTACTACTGGGAATACATTATTTGGTTATTTAGCTGGTGAGGATATTGCATCTGGTGGTCACAACAACACTTTAATTGGTCATGGTTCTGGAAAAAATATTACTAAAGGTAATCATAATGTTTCTATTGGCACAGGTGCGATGGATGCTATGGTAGGTCATGCAGATAATAGTGGAGGTCTTAGAAATATAGCTATTGGTGTGGATGCTCTGGGAGCTCTTGACGTAGGTACTCATGCCAGTGCGTCATGTCAACATAATATAGGCATTGGATATGATGCTTTGAAAGGAGCACAATTTTCAGGAGCTACGGTTATGAAAGGATGTATTGCTCTTGGGAATTATGCTTTAGATGCTACAGGTGCTAATGCACAAACAGGCACAATCGCCATCGGGCACCAATCTCTTACACAACTTTCATCATCAACTGGCTGTACGGCTGTCGGGTATCAATCAGGATATTCAAACACAGGTTCAGGAATGAATAACAATACTCTTTTTGGATATGAAACTGGTTGGTACACTACAGGAGCAAATAACACCTATGTTGGTTATAATGCGGGTAAAGGAGCGGCTGGAGCAGAATCAAACAATGTCGGAGTGGGTTCAAATGCTTTGTTGGCGATTACTACTGGAGGGACTAACATAGCAATTGGTAGAAAGGCTTTGACGGCGGCTACGGCTTGTAATGAAAATACTGTAATAGGATTCCAATCCGCACAAGCATTTAGCAATGTAGAAACTGGAAACATCTCAATTGGTGCTAACGCAATGAACGCCTTTAATGAAGGCGGTGATGGTGGTGATATAAATTACAATGTCGCACTTGGATTGGAAGCATTTCTTGGTGCCAGTTTGGCTGGCGGTACAAATGAAGTAATAGGAAACATCGCTATAGGAGCTTATGCACTTGATGCTACTTCAAGTAACGCTCAAACAGGAACAATCGCAATCGGGTATAATGCTCTCACTACTCTCACATCGGGTGCTGGGAACATAGCAGTGGGGTATCAGGCTCTGCAACAACAAACAGATGGAGCAAATAATGTTGCAATAGGTTATACTGCCCTTAATACGGCTAATACTGGAGAATCTAACAATATATCCATTGGGTATCAGTCTATGCTTTCAGTAGACCATGCTGATGCAGACAACAATGTTGTGATAGGTCATCAGGCTGGTATAGGTGGAGGAGCGGCTATGTCAGGTTGTGTTGCGATAGGTGCTAACGCAATGGATTCTACTGCCGCTAATGCCCAAACGGGGACTATTGCCATCGGACAATCTGCCCTCACAGCACTCACATCTGGTGCTGGGAATACGGCAGTGGGTCATAATAGTTTATTAACAACTGCAACAGGTACTAAAAATACAGCTATTGGTTATGAATCGTTAAAAATTGCAGTAGATGGTGGAGAACAATGCACGGCAGTAGGATATATGGCTTTAGATGCCACAAATCATGCCAATGCTGATAAAAATACTGCTGTAGGAAGTGATGCTCTTGGTGCAAATACTTCAGGTCAACAGAATACAGGATTGGGAGCCAATACAGGAGCCACTTTAACAACTGGAGATGCAAATGTTTTACTTGGTGAAAATTCAAATGTTTCTACTGCTGATGCTCAACAACAAATTGCAATAGGTCAAGGTATTGCCTGTACTGGAAATGCAACAGTAACAATAGGAGCGGGTTCTAATACTGCATCTTTAGGATTAGATGGTAGTGATACTTCTTGGGCGGCGGCATCATCTGATGAAAGATTAAAAGAAAATATTCAAACATCTACTGCTGGATTATCTTTTGTAAATGACCTCAGACCAGTTACTTATAATTGGAAAAAACAAAAAGATATTGATAAAAATCTCGAATTGTACAAAAAAAATAATGACCGAGGAGTAAGTGATAATGCTCCTTGCCTTGGTCATGAATACGGGACGACTCTTCATGGATTTATAGCCCAAGAAGTTAAAACAGCAATAGATAACCATTCTGAAATAAAGGAAGGTTTTAAAATGTGGAAAGAATATGATTCTGGTATTCAAACTGTTGCGGATGGTGCTATTATCCCAATGCTTGTAAAAGCAGTACAAGAATTAACAGCAAAAGTGGAAGCATTAGAAAATAAATAATTAACTAAACAAGGAGTCAATACAATGGCTAAAGACAAAAAAGAAAAGCCAGTCTTGAACCTCGATGATAAAGAGTATGTAATCGAAGACATGACTGATGAACAGAAGGCAATGGTAAATCACATTAATGATTTGCAGAACAAACAGAATACTAATCAGTTTATGGCTGACCAGTTAGCTGTTGGTAAAGAAGCGTTCATTAATATGCTTCGTACATCTCTCACTGAAGAAGTAGAAGAGGCTGAAGCAGAAGCATGATTGTAAGAAGGTGTAGTCAGGGTCATCGAGTACGGATTCATAGAAATACAACTCCGGGTGCAACACGCACAAAAACTTATGCAGATGGTTCTACAGAGACTCTGACTTACCCTTCGTCTTATACATACTTTGTTGATGTAGATGGTGAGATAGAAAAGAGAAGTAATAGCTTTAAAACTATTGAAGAGTTCTATGTTGATGAGTGTGCTAAGAAGCATGGTGATGGGCATGGCAGGTTGATAGTAGGAGGACATCATATAATCAATGGTGTCGCTACTTTACAAGCAGATTATCCTACTGATGCAAATACTAAAGCAGAGATAAAAGATTTCTATGATAAGCGTGGAGTTGCTTATGGTGGAAGCGAAACCAAAACAGAACTTCTTTCAAGAATAGTTCCTCAGTATAGTGGTGCAAAAGAAGTATCTAAACATTTAAAGGTGTGAACATGATTAAAAAACTAATGGCAGTAATTATAGCCCTATCATTTGCTGGAGCAGAACCTGCAAATCCAGTGCAGTATGAACAGCTTGCTTCCAGTGAAGAAGTAAAGAAGAAGAAAAAGAAAGGTAAAAAGAAAATGTCTGAAAAAGGTAAAAAGAAGAAGAAAGGCTTTTTCTCAAAAGTATTTGGTTCTAAGTAATGAACAATCCTATTGCAAAAGTAGTTAACTGGCAACTGTCCACTGGTCAATTAGACCATTGGACTACATATCACTTAGCCGCTGGTTTGTTTATTGCTAAGGTGGCTCAATGGTGTGGTGCATCTGATTTATGGGCAGTCCTATGGGTTGCTATTATTGGAGTATTATGGGAAGTCTTTGAAGTCTATGTAGAAGGCACCGATGAAACGTATGGTACAAAAAAGCGTTGGGCTTATAATACATTTGCTGACTTAGTAGTTGAGATTGGTGCCGCTTGGTGGATGGTATTATGAAGAATAAAATTAAAAAACTACCTAACGGCGATTTTAAGGTTGAACATAGAATTGATGACCATGATGGACTATCAAAACAATATCCTAAAGTAATGAAAAACCCAGCTAGGTTTGGGTTTAAATGGGAACATTCCTGTTCTAATGTCAAGTATGTCAAAGCAAGAGATTAAAGTTCTTGGGGGATATATTCTATTTTTACTTTTTATCCTGTTTTTAACCAGCGTTTTTACTGGTTGTGACTCTGGATGGTCTGTTGTTGGATGGGAGATTTAGACAAATGGGATGTTGCCCTGATAGCAGTCTGTTCAGCCATTATACTTCAGATGCTGAAAACTATTTACCCGCCACTATTCTGGATACTATTTTCCATGTTGATATGGGTAGCAATATACAGGAAGGTTAAGTGAGTGAAAAACCTGACACTGCAAGAAGTTATAGGGGTGCTGTTGTCGATGATAATGCTGTTATTAGCATTAATCTCAAATGGTTGGGGCAGTTATGTGTTCTCGTTGGTATGCTTGTGTATGGCTATTGGCGTGTGGAGAGTAGACTTGGAGAGCTTGAAAATAAGATGCTTGATGCAAATGAGCAGATTGGGGATTTGCTTGGCAAACATATCGTGGAGGAACGGATTGAACGAGAAGAGCTGGCAGAGAAAGTAAGCTTTTATGAGAAAGAATTTAATATTAACCCACTCAGTTGGGGAAAACGGAAGAAAAAGTAAAATGTGCGAAATATACTACATTTATGAAAAATGGCAATTCAATAACCAAATATCAAGGTAATATGAATAATGGAAGAGTTTTTAGCACTCTATGCAGAAGCTGGAATGATTGGTGTTGTTGGAGCAATGTTTGTCTTTATGGTATACCAGAATGCAAAGAGAAGTGATGCTCAAGCTGAGTCTATCACTGAGTTACAGGTTGAAAATAAAGGACAGTCTGAAACATTGGAAAATATGGAAGGTATGTTGATTAAATTAATTGAAAGATGGAACCGTTCTGATGAGACTAGGGATAGAAGACATGAAGATTCTGTTAGAGAAATTAATGATATGTCTGATGTATTAATGGAAATTAAGGGACAGGTGTCTAGAATAAACGGTAAATGATTATGGATAGTTTAAAAGTTACAGCAGTATCATTTGCTAACTATGGGGTTTACTTGGCAGAAATAAATTTGTTATTACAGTGTGTTGTCGCGGTGATGAGCATTGTATATCTTAGTCACAAAATAGTAAAAATAAGGAGAGATAAATAATGGACTTCAAATCAATGTTAATGAAGATGGCAGAAGCTCAGGCAGATAAAATGAAAGAAGAGGCTATGGGTCATATTAAATCAGATGAGTTTTCTAAGATGCTTGCCACTAAGTTGAATGAGAAAATTAACATCCCATTTGTATCAGAAGATAAAGAACAAATCCTGTTCGAGAAAGTGATGGATGTTGTTACTGATATGATGGAAGGATTCTTTAAAGGCAAATAATGCCCAAGCAGTATCATACTATACGTGATTGGTCTGGCGGTTCTAATAACAGGAGAGACCCAAGAGATATAGCTGAAAATGAGAATGCTCTTATTCAGAATATGTCTGTTGATGCTCTGGGTAAGATTAAAACTGCCGGCGGTTTATATGCTCATGTAGAAGGCTCTGATGGTACTACTAATTTATCTGAATATATAGTAGAAAGAACTGCTACTCTTGCCGGTGCTGGTGGATATGGATTATTTTACTTTGAATCTGATATTAGTAGAGATAGCACCTATACTGTTACAGATACAAAGCATCCGGGTACAAGTAATGATTTAGCTCTTGGCTCTGCTGTTGGTAATATAAAATTTGTAGCTAGGCAGGTTGGCGGTGATACTACTACAACAGCCCCTGAATATGGTAGTGAATAAATAATGCCGCAACCTACAAAACAGCACTTACAATTAGTTGGAGGGGCAAATGCAGTTAATAGTACAATTTACACTTCTAGTCTCATTAGCATTGGAGATGCATTAAAGATAACTGGCACTGGTAGTAATGATGGGATATTTACCGTGACTGATGTTGTTGATACTTTAAGCAGTAATGATGCGGCTGGTACAACATTCACACAAGCAAGTTGTACTGTAAGCAGTGGTGATGCTACAATTACACATAGCTCAAATACTCAAATAATAGCTGGTTTGTCTGTATCTGGTACAGGCATTCAAACAGATACATATATTGCTTCAATAACTGATTCAACTCATTTTGAAATGAGTAAAACTGCTAGTTCTAGCGGAACTAGAACCCTGACATTTGGCGATATGGATATTTATTATGTTTTAAAGGGTAGAACCATTTCCGATGATAGTTCTGGCGGAGACCCTACAATACAAATTAATAGTCAAGGTGATAAAATGGTTGCCCTTGGTGACGTTGATAGTAAAGGCGGTGTAGATGTTTGGTCAACTAATGCAACTACTAGTTATGGTGCAAAAGATAATGGCTGGACAACATCAGCTATTAGTCCAACTCTTTCTGGGAACGATGCTAAGTATATATATCATATTGCAGATGGAACTGTTCGTGTTTGCGATATAAACGAAACAAATTCTACGATAATAAAATGGTATGGATATGTACAGGGAAATCAGTTCCATGCTACTACTGGTCTTGTTTTTGCTGAATGGCAGGAACATCCAAATTCTTTAGCTCCTCCTAAGATAGCTACTTCTTTTACATATGCCTATGGCACGTCTAGCCACGCTGGTGGAACTGCTACTAATTATTATAATTATCTTACTGATGATACTTGCGATACAGACCATACTGCTGGAAGTGGCTCAACATTCGGAAGTAATCCTAAGATTGTGCGAATGGATGCTACTGGCTCACTTGCTGTGGGAATGTGTGTCACCGGTACAGGAATTGCGGCTGGTTCTGTTGTATCCCAAATAGATTCAGGTACTCTTTTTAGGGTTGATAAAGATACAACCGCTACAAATACTAACGAAGAATTAACCTTTTTTCACAACAGGGGAGTTGCTATTATAAAAAAAACTGGGTCTGACCAATTACAAATGGGCGTTGACCTTTCCACATCAGCAACTGGTGTTAAGTTTGAAAATGGCTCCGGTGCTGATAAAAGCGGTAGAGCTGTTGTTGGAGAAGTTATATCTATTAAGGAAGCTAGTGGCGGAGTTGGAGATTTGGGAGAATATCCAAAAGAATTTTTATTCTGTAAGCAGGGTTATAGTTCAGCTACTGGAACTTCTACATACTCAAGAGCATATGGCGGTGCTTTAGGAGGCACTGCTCCATTTGATTTTGCTGATAATGAAACTCCTATCATTGTCAGGGGAACCGGTTGGAACATAGCTGTATCAGCAGGCACAGGAAATGGCGATTGGGAAGAGGGTACCTATGAATTTTATGAGACATTTATATACGATAATAATCAAGAGTCTTTACCAGTTCAAATAGGCGATGGTGCTTCAACCATTGCGGCTTTTACTGTAGCTGTTACAGTATCTCAAACATTGAGGGTTTCTGTGTATGCTGACTTAGCTTACAGTGGAAGAATAACTGGTGGGAGAATATATACAAGACTCAATGGTACAGATGATGATTTAGTATTATTAGCAGATATAGATATTGTCAAGGGAATGAGAACAAATCTAGATGGAGACCATAGGGCTTGGACATATGAAGCTGGAAAAGGTTATCATGTTGTTAGTGGTACTTACGGGAACGCTATTAAACCAAACCTAGATACATATACAACTATAAACGCCTTTAGCCCGGATTTAAAGTTCTTAGGTATAGGCGGCACTAATGAAATATATAAAGCATCAGTGGTGGCTAATAGAAGGACATTTGTTGCTAATGTTAAATTGAAGGCAGGCTCTGGAGAGCTGGAAAAGTTTGGCGACAGGATTATGTATAGCGAGATAGGTAAATTCGATACATTTCTTGAATATAATTTTATAGATGTTTCAACTGGAGATTATGGTGAGTATACTGCCTTAGAATCGTTTGCTGACAGGTTGTTAGCCTTCAAACATAATCTGGTTCATATTATTAATGTATCCAGCCCAAGTGTTTCTAGCTGGTATCTTGAAGAAACTATTAAGTATTTTGGCGTAAATTTCCCATTTAGTGTTGCTAAGACAAAATATGGGATAGCTTGGGTCTCTGATGATGGATGTTATTTATATGATGGTAGAAATGTTAGAAATTTAATAGATAAAAAAATAGCAGTGAGCAAGGCTTCTTTTACTGATACTGAGGTAGATTGGAATAGTTGGTATCGTGGTTCTGCTATAACTAAAGACGTAATGCTTGGCTATGACCCTATCAGCAATTCTCTCATAATGATGAGGAGTCCCAATGATGCATCAGATGATTCAAACCAATCTTTTGTATATGATTTCGATAGTAACGGGTGGACATATCACACTACAATATTTACCAATCACTTATATTATACAAACTTTATTACAGACTGGAACAACAATTTAAGCCTTGGTGTGTTTGATGGGAGCACTGATGTAGAGTTTAAAAAGTTTTTACCTATTAGTGTTGCTCAGTCAGGTCAAGAGTTTAATACAAAGGATATAGATTTTGGGCACCCCGGCTTAATTAAAAAGATATATAAGGTAACCATGACTTATAAATCCAGTGCAGAACAACAGACCCCATTATATTATGCTATAAATGGCAGTCAAAGCTTCAGTTCATTTGCGAGCGACATTACCCCACAGGGGAACACTGGAGGTGCCGGCTATTTAGAAAGTTCTTTAGTTTGGGATGTTGCAACATTCACACCCAGTTCTCCTGTCTCATGCCAAAGCATACAATTTCAATTAGATTTACCCACTTCTGGTACGTTTGAAGTGAATGATATGACAATAGAATACAGAACTATTAGCAATAAAAATGTATCATAATGCCGCTAACTGACAGAGACCTTAGAAAATTAATTAATACCAAGCAAAGCTCTATTGAGTTTCAGGGAAAGCCGTCAATTAATGGTATGGTAGACGGTCAGGTCGCTCTTGAAAAGAAATCAAACAGCCAACTGGCATTATACAGGAAGAAGTATGGCAAACTGTGGAAGACGTATATGTCTTCAGACGGTAATCAATATGTGGATAGAACATTAACTGCTAATACATTAAAGTATACTAACAAGTTTATAGACTATCGTACTTTTTCTCATAATTTTACTGATGATGTAGATGCTAGTAAAATTTACTTGCCTTGGTTTAATAATACTGAACTTGCTTCTTTTAGAAGTGGTCAGGGTTATTTAGCTCCATTTAAAATGACTTGCTATAAGTTAATATTCAAACCACCTGACCTTGATGACAATACTGACGATATTGTATTTGCTATAGAAAAGAAAGATGATGGCGATGATACAACTGATGCCTTATGTAACTATACATATTCAACATCTTTTGTAGACCATACAGCGATAACTGTAAGTGAATCAGATTGGAGTGCTTCTCCGGTTATTGATGAGGGAGATGTTGTGGCTCTTGCAATAACTGCATCTGATGCTGGTATAGTTACAAGCGAAAAAGCATTTTGGGTTACATCCGTTTGGAGAGTAGAAGTAGTTATCTAATGGTCTCTAAAACAAGAATAATCAACCAATTACAGTATTTGAAAAGATGTGTAAGTTCACTATCTTTAAAACGTATAATTATATCCGTATCAAACGGTATTTATAAGGAGTCTCTATGAGAACTTTACTCGGTATGCAATATGGCGGTAATGTACCGCAACAGTATCCTAGACAGCAAATACCCCCACAACAATTTCAAGAAGGTGGTGTCCCTGACACTGTCTCTGCTGGTTTAGCCGGTTTAAGAAGATTAGGTAAAAAACGAGAAGCTAGGGATGTTTTTGGAGAAGAACAAACTGAACAGATTGGAAAGCAGAAAAGCGGAAGTTTTTTGGGCTCTGTCC
>Ga0208029_1000386_pt1 | contig 28938 bp, 36 predicted proteins | sample MalvireepMed_s12_FD_184242 | JGI IMG/M metagenome (GOLD analysis project Ga0208029, IMG submission 184242) | Marine viral communities from the Global Malaspina Expedition - Malaspina viral metaG DeepMed_s12 (SPAdes) (version 2) | ecosystem: Environmental > Aquatic > Marine > Oceanic | place... | reverse complement strand
GGTCCAACACAGTCCTCCTCTAATGTCTGTTCGTTGTTTAGCTTGAGCGGAATTAATACAATAGGTGTAAAGATGTTGATAAAGTTGATCTTTAATATCGGTTCCAGTAGCAGGATAGACCCGTGTCACAGTTTTCATGACTAGATTTAAAAAGGCTCGATATTGTTTAGGAGATAGAGGATCAGGATAAAAACCTGCTTGTAACCAAACTAGATCTAGAAGTTTCTTTTGAGTTGTAAAGATCTCAGGATTAGAGGCTTCGCATTGCACCGGTTTGCCGTCTGGTTTTTCTACTGTAAAACGAAGTTTAGGAGTCGTGCTCATGATCACCTGAAGCCCAGAGAAAAGAGGGAAAGCGGAAGTGGTATCTGATTTAATTCCAAAAGCTCTTTTAACACAAATATGTTTCATACATACTTTGGAAATGACTTCATCATTACAAGTATGATTGGCTGTTTCTTTAGTCCAGTATTTTATTTTGTCATTAATTTTTTTAAGAGGCCAAGGAACTGCAAAATATTTATTAGCTTCGTTAACTTTATCTGGCCAGTTTTCTTTATATTTTTTCTTCGCAAAAACCATGTAATTAAACATGAACCGATCTCTGCCATCTCCAATTTTAGTTTTAGAAAGTCTTTGTAGGCAAGGGGGACCATCTTCAAATTCGGGGTCTCCTCCCATTAATATTTCTGTATCGACGCGCGTGATGAGTTGATCTAGTTCGTTTGGAGATATGCGGGAAGCTACAGCTATTTTAATAAATTGTTCTAGAGATAAAGCACTGTTATTTTTATCTAGTGCATAACGTTTAGTGTTGGTATGATTAAAATAAGGAAGATTGATAAAATTTCCTGACATATTTCCATGTTCATCGGGTTCTAACTCAATTTGTTTAGGATAAATTTCGGTAGTTCTTTTTAATTCGAGAGGTAGAAGGATAGATGCTAAGGCGTCTCGCATGGTTTGTGCACTGATTTTTTCTGTTAAAAATATATAAATATGTAATCCTCCACTTTTTGATCGGCATGGGACGAGGGGAAGTTTATATTTCTCTATATAGGAGAGAAGAAGAACTATATTAAAATCTTTATAATTTTCAGGATCTACATCAATACAGCCAAACGATGCTTTGCCCTCTTTAGTACAAGGTTGTATGCCTATTGAGATTTTTCCGTCGATATGTTGTTGATAGTGTTGAGGAAGGACAGCCTGTTTAGACCAAATATACTCTGGTTTAATCTTATTTCTTTCTTTATCAAATTCTACTTTGGCTTGTAACTTAATTTGACCAAAATTTTCTTTGAGTCCAGAAAATAATTTTATAAATTCATCTATCATACATCCCTTTAAGAGGGGCGGCTTAAGTCTCCCGCTACCGCCCCCAGATTCACCCTAGGTGAAACTTAGAAATTTACGTCGTCTTTCTCTGCTGCTTTGCCTTGTCCACTTTTTATTGAAGTGTGAAAAGCTTTAGCGTGCTGATAAAGATCTACATTATCTACTTTTCTTAAAAGTTTTACAGCGTAGCCATACCAAGTAAAATTTCCTGATATTTCTACAGACCGTAGCTGATAGATGTGACTAAATGATGGCGGATTGAAAGTACCATTTTTACCTTTTTCACTGATACTTTTCATCATCGAGTTCCAGCCTCGACTCACTTTAAGTTGAGTAGACTTCATCGCTATTAAGGCTTTATCAGATCCACTATCCGTTTGAATAATGACAAAATGATTTGCTGTTTTAATAATGATGTTACCATTTTGAAGGACATCTTTACCTGATGCATCCTTCTTTGTTTGAGAAAGAATTTCAGGACCTCTATCCGGTGATGCCGGACGTCCTTCTCTTCTTTCAAATGGTGCCCACTCAGGAAATGTGAGTTTATAAAAGCATGGAATGACTTCGATGCCTTTTGCTCCATCGTACAGTTTTTTAGTAACTGTATTATAGAACATTCCTGGTTCAGCTCCGTCGACATACGCAGAATGTTTTTTCTTCGTTTCGTCAGAACTGTTTTGAAGTAGTTTTAGAAAGGGTAGAGCCAAATCATCTTGGTCCATATTCTCTAAACCTAACTTCGCATCCGCTTCAAATAATGAAGTGGATGGTACTTGTGCTTGTTTCTTGATTGTTATGTCTCTTTGTTCTTGAGGCATGTTTATTTACTCCTTATTTTTGTTTGGTTTCCTACAAACGTGTTAAACAAATCAGAGGGCATCTCTTGTCCTGCTTCAGTTCGCTCTCTGAATAATGCTTTTAAAGTCATCGGTTCTACTTTTAGTTTTTGTGCAGGTTCATAACCTTGACTTTGTGCAAGGCTTGCATATTCTGCCGCCTTGTTATCTTCGTTACGACCAAAAGAAACGGTGACTTCATTTTTAATGATGTCGCCTAGGTCGTTGTTTCGAAGCCAGTTAAATGCTGCTTCTCGTTTTGCTACTGGTATAGAAGCACCATAAATTTTTTTAACTTCCACAGAAGAACCATCTGCGAGTTTTAAAGAAGATAAAGACATTTCATTCATAATAGTTGGAATGACTTCACCTGAAACTTTTTCAGCTGTTTCTTTCAAACTTTTTAGATCTTGTTCTTTTGCTTTAATATTTTTTTCTAACTGCTGAAGTTTAAGTACTTCATCAGAAAGATTTTTAATATTATCTATTTCATTGATGGCTAAAGATTGATCTTCTTCCATCAGTTCGTTCAATTTATTCATCTACTTTTCCTTTCTCGTATAAGTTAATTGAAATGGGATAATACATTCTTTCTTGTCGGTCCCATTTTAATAAATTGTATTTGCCATGAGTTATATCAGAAACTACAGAACACGCAACTCCAATGATTGCTGGATCGCCTGTTAGTAGAAGATAGTCTGTAGGACGATAGTCCTTTAACAATCTTCTTAATTCAAAAATAATTGGACCAGGACTAAAAATCATTTGAGAGTCTTCTCTTAATAAGACTTTTATTTGCCCAAATTTTTGAGCTCCCATAATATTAATTTTAGGGCGCCCTTCTTTAGTGCCAGGAATTTCCTGAATAACGTAGACTATTTTTCCTGAGTCTTGTTTCAGTTCTTTATAATCTAAATTCGCCATAGCTTTCTATTGACATACCATATAAGATAATATACTTCTATTGTCAAGAAAGAAGACTATGCATTATAAATTTAAGACAGAGCCCTATGGGCATCAGGTCACTGCTTTGGAAAAATCATGGCAGAAAAAAGTTTATGCTCTATTTATGGAAATGGGTACGGGTAAAACCAAAGTAGCTATTGATAATTTAGCCATGCTTTATGATCAAGGAAAAGTAAATGGAGCCTTAATTGTAGCTCCGAAAGGCGTATATAAAACTTGGTATTCTCAAGAATTCCCTGCTCATCTGCCTCATCATATTCACTACAAGATGGTTTTATGGCAAGCGGCTATTAATCAAAAACAAAAGAAAAGACTGGACACTTTGTTTGAAACCGGTGTAAATCTTCATATTCTTATTATGAATGTCGAGGCTTTTAGCACGACTAAAGGTGTGGAATTTGCTCGAAAGTTTCTCAGTTGTCATGAAACGTTTATGGTGGTGGATGAAAGTACTACGATTAAAAATCCTGAAGCTAAACGAACCAAAAATATTATTAACTTGGCGACTCATGCCAAATATCGTCGAATTTTAACTGGATCCCCTGTGACAAAATCCCCTTTAGATCTTTATAAACAATGTGAGTTCCTTGATCCTTATCTCTTGCATCATTCTTCTTATTATACGTTTCGATCTCGATACGCCACGCTGCGTACTGCTCATTTTAACGGAAGATCTGTGCAGCTCGTTGTAGGTTATAAAAACCTTGCAGAACTGTCGGAAAAACTTAAGCCCTTCTCCTATCGCGTTCTCAAAGACGAGTGCCTAGATCTTCCAGCTAAAACATACATGAAAAGAATCATCACGTTAACCCCTGAACAACAGAAAATTTATAGACAAATGAAACAACTGGCATTAGCAGAAATGAATGGAAAAGTTATAACTACAGCATCCGCATTAACACAATTAATGCGTTTGCATCAAATAACGTGCGGACATTTTAAAGCAGATGATGATTCAATTCAACCTATAAAAAATAATAGATTATCTCAGTTGTTGGAAGTGTTAGATGAACTTGAAGGAAAAGCAGTGATCTGGGCTCATTATCAATTTGATGTTCAAACGATTGTAAAAGCGATTAAAGAAAAATATGGGGAAAAGTCTGTGGTCACTTATTATGGTTTAACTCCAAATGAAATACGTCAGACTAATTTAGAACGATTCCAAACTAAAGATGAAACAAGATTTTTAGTGGGAACACCACAAACGGGAGGATACGGAATTACACTCACCGCAGCTTCAACCATGATTTATTATTCTAACGGATATGATCTAGAAAAGAGAACTCAGTCTGAAGCAAGAATTGATCGTATTGGTCAAAAATTTCCAATGACCTATATAGATATTCTCGCGGAAGACACGGTTGACGAAAGAATCGTCAAAGCCCTCCGCAAGAAAATTAATATTGCTACCCAAGTGATGGGTGAAGAATTAAAAGATTGGATTTAATCCCTCAAAATATAGGATATATGCGCGAGGCGCAGTAGAATTTTACAATCCTTTATTTTATTGCAATAGTTTTTGGCTTTTTGCCTTCAGGAATAATCTTTTCTAAAGATATTTTTAATAATCCGTTTTTTAACTCAGCACCTTTGATTTCTACGTCATCAGAAACAGTGAACGCTTTTGTAAAAGATCTCTTAGCAATTCCTTGATGAATCACTCCGTCTTTTTCTTTATCGGATTTAGTTTCCTTAACAGATTTTATAGTTAGTATACTATCTGCATATTCTACAGCAATGTCCTTCTTGTCATAGCCTGCAAGAGCTACTTCAATATCGAACTTATTATTTTCCTTCTTTACAATATTATAAAAAGGAAAGTTAGCTGTCAGCGAAGACCGAACATTGTCGTACTCATCGAAAAAGTTTTCGAAGTGATCGAAAAGATTATCGAACCCGATTGAGACAGGTCTAAGTTGTTTAAAGATTGATGGTAATTTATCGAATGTCATTTTAACCTCCTTGTTAGACAGTTAATAAAATGGGCCTTTAAAGCACCCATCTTTAATATAGACTATTTTAAATAAATTACAAGTAACATTAAGAATAAAACCAGTCCCATATACCTGTTTGGTATCGTGACTAGCATCCATTCTTTATATGCTTTAAATTTTTCCCATATAAATTTCATTATGCATCTCCTATGACTGGTTTGTATCGTGTTCTGTTATCTTCGTCTTTATAGGCTCTTAAATTTTCTTTTATATTTTCTGATGACTCTGGATTATAACTGACGTGCAACCAGCCCGAGTTCGGTTCGTCTTCGTTCCAGAACTCAAGGATCATTTGATCATATAAAAGGTTGCCCTTGATCCAGTTAAAAATTTCATTGTTAGGTGTGCCATAGATTTCGAAGTCGGCTGCCATGCCTTTTGCATGTTGCGAATCCATGGAAGATCCGATGGCCTGACAGAGCGCCGGAGAGCGATATCCGCTGGATACACTTACTACGTGATTAAAATGGTCTCTAACAGGCTGTAGGACGCGCTCACAGAGCAATCTTAGGTTCTCCTGGTGGTCAGGACTAGGGTCGTTTGGAATGCCCTTCCTTTCCGCTGTCTGTGACTTAGTTAGCTCAACTAAGCTAAAGTTTTTAGAGAGTTGCATTAGTTGTATGATTTTTTCTTTTTGTAAGCAGGCTCATATCGTCCTAATATCTTGTTGATATGCCAAGTACCGTCTTCTAATATTTCAACTTCAGCTCTGACCTTATCACACATAAACATAAATCTTGTACCGCCCATTAACTCTCGGTGTTTAGGGTCTTTATATTTATTAACTGCTTCTCTACGTTTCTTAATACATTCACCCATGTTTTCTGCATGACGGTGATCCACTAAATACTTGGTTCCATCTTCACCCACCGCAAAAATACAGACAGCAAAGACTACGCCTTCTTTAGGTTTAGAATCGGTTAGGTCCACAACATCTCCCTGGCCTATTTTATCTTCACCAAATACGACTACTGATCCGAAGAACAATATTAATAAAATTAATAAAATTATTTTAGTTGTTTTACTTACTCTTTTAATCATCTAATACCTTCACAATTCTAAAACCATACTTGGAATCTGGTTCCTTTTCAATCTTTGCTTTGATAATTTTACAGCTAAAAATTACGCGTTCTGGATTTAATTCACGAGAAGCTATGCGCTTCGATTTTAAACAGGCGCCTAGATCAGGCTTATAAACATGCTCGATCATGTTGCCGTTTAAAAATAATAATAATGCCGTGACTGTTTCGATCATCCGTAGACCCCACAACAACTAAATTTATCCATAAAAAAATAGTGGTAAATACTGAACCCAATAGCCACTCCTATACAGGTTCCAATTAATAATACGATCATATATTTAAGGTGTGTTAGTCCCATTAGCAAAAGACCTTTGTTTATCTTTAAGTTTTTCAATATCACTCAATACTTTTTCCATGTCCTTTTGTAAACGATCAATATTAACTTCATTGTGCATCATGTTTCCCATAGCATCTTCTATCTTAGTTATTTGTCCGGCCATGTGTTCCACTAACATGAAAAGCTCGGATTCTCCTGATGACTGGCCCAGCTCACCCCTGGGGTATTTTATCCTAAATTCTGAATTTTGATCTAAGTCTTTGGTATGCATTTGAAGAAGGGTGTCGTGTTGGTTGAGCTTCTCTTGAATTTGAAAGTAGCCGAAGGTTCCTAATGCCACCATGACGATTAATGAGATGACCGTCTTCATCGGCATCTGAACGTTTTGTTCCGGACCGAGCTTCATTAGTAATTATAACTTCCTGAAGTTGACTCATTATTTTCTAACATATTAAATAATTTTTTATGTTGGTCGATAATCTCTTTATCTTTTTGCATCATATTTTCTAGGTGCACTTGAAGTTTATCAACATGACGTTCTAATCTATCAACTTTATCTTCTTGAACCGCTTGAATGGTAGAGAGCTCAAACGTTCTGGAAAGACTCCACCCGCCTAGGGCGATGAGCAGTCCCACCAGTAATGTCATAATTTTATCAACCATTAATCTCCTAAGACTTCACGTTGTAGATCCTTGATATCCCACTGTTGGTCTCGAACCGAATCTGTGGTTTTTCTAAGGATTTCTTCCAAAGCTCTGAAGTATGCGTTTACTTCCGTTACCCTAGCATTAACATTAAACATCTCTCTTGTAAACTCTTCCTTATCCTGGGCATATTTATCAAAGATTATTTGAATGTCTTTGTTTAAAAGTATCACTTGTTGGTTATTTGCCTCAATAGTATCTGTTAAATTAATAATATATTTAACAGATCCGAAAGTTGCAGCCAGGATAGATACCACGATGGGTACGATTACAATGAGCTTACTCTTACTCAGATCCATTTTTCTTTAGCTCCATTTGTTTTTTGTGTTCTTGCTTCATGATCTCATTAAAAAGATCATCGTCGGTTCGTTTTCTTTTCTCTTCTTTTTTTAGGAATTTCATATCTCTACATCTTTTAGCTACTAACTCTAGTTGAGGACCCATCTCTACATTTCTATATTTTCTACAAATTTTAAGGAGTTCTATTTGTTGCTCTAGATCATAACGATCTGATTGTTGTTTGCGGAATTTTTTATTACAGGTATGACCAAATTTAAAACGAAGTCTAACTCCTAGATCCCACCCTTCTCGTCTGTATTCATTAGAGGTATTGTCTAGATAATCATAATCATCTGTACTGTATTGTGCGTAAGGTTCGATGTGGCCGGCTTCGCAATTACGCCAGTTGCCACCTAGATATTCGTTTTTAGCTAAAACTTGACTGCAGGTTGCTAACCACAACAGCGTGATTATAAGAGAGGATACTAAATATTTCATCCATCTAGTCTCCTTGTTCCTTTTTTCTCTTGCGCTTCTTCTTGCCCTTAAGATTTTTAAAGTTCTGTATCTCATCTTCTATTATCTCCACTTTAGTTTTAATTAAAACCATATCTTGTGAAAGAGAGAATGTACGTTGTAATGTCCATCCTCCGAGCGCTAATAAAATAGCGAGAAGTGCCGTGATTAGTTTTTCGTTCATATCACTAGTTGCACCAATTGTAAGACCACAGCCCCCACCGTAGCCAAAAGAACCCAGTAGATCTTATCTACCTTGCCACCCAATTTCTCAATACTTGCATGCATATGTGCTAAATCATTTGTCTTTAGGTTATACATATCTCTTTTGAGACCAGTGATGTGGCCTTTTAAACTAATAATAGATTCTCTTGTCGTCTTGGGTGTCATTAAGCTAATCCCTTTGATTTTAATCTCATGGCCTTCTCTTCATTAGAGAGCCACGCTGTTTCCGTAGCTGTTAGTCCTGTAGAACCTACAGTATTTTGGGCTGGCTGGGAAGCAATTACTTCGGACGAAACATTAGGGGTTCCGATAGGCTTGTTAGATTGATCTAATTTTTCTAAATCTTCCATAAGTTTTTTCATATCCCAGTCCATTTGTTCTTGGAGTTCATCACTTTCTCTTTTAATATCTTTTGGAAGTTGTTTAAGTTCAAGTGTTCCCTTCTCTGTTTCTTTTTTTAGTTCATTCATCTCTCTCAAGATATCACTAGACTTAAAGTTATAGTTTCTCATAACTTCATTTAAGTTCAATGGGATACGATCCCATTTTTCCTCAATCTGTTTCATGAACGTAACATCAAAGACTTCTTCAGGCGTATAGTGGGTTCCTAGTTCCTTGTTTAAATCTTTAATTAAACTTGCAAAGATTTTATCCTTGGACATGTCGATCTCTTTCATGTCAGTTGGTATGTAAAGGCCGAGCATCAAGGACTCAATTTCTTTTTTAGAAAAAGCTCCTCGTCCCTTGAGACTATCTTCAATTTGTTGTTCGGTGTAATCCATCTTCCTTAAATTTTCAATATCCTTAAAGGTTAAAGACCAATAACGATATCGATTTTGTTGAAGATGATTATAACGTTCTGGCATAAACACAGGTTCATGACCTTCTTTGATTAAAGCAATATCTCCTCTTAATTTTTCTCTATTTCTTAAAGCATCACTGTAATAAAGTTTTCGCGTGCTGTTTAAAGTTCTTAAATATTGATTTTGTTTCCAGTCAAAATCATGGAGCGGTTTGATATTAACCACCCGTACTCCTGCCACTGTTGCTGCGACTTCTTCTTCGGGATTCATTCGCGCTCCATAACTAGTGACTTGACCCTGCATCGCCCGAACAATCTTCTCTGCACTCTTAAGGGTAGTGGGTAAAACTTTTTTATAAACATGAGCCATGACTTTTTCAAATGATTGATCATCAATCGTCCAGTTCGCTAAAGTGCCTCCCGTTTTATTATGGGAAACCCATTGAGCAAATTCTCCTTGACCTACTTTTTTAGGAAGGATTTCAGTCAATGTTTCCCACCAAATCGCTTTACCAGTAAATGGTTTCAGGGCATGCATAATGGCTTTTCCGAAAGATTCGGCATACAGTCCAATACTATTTTGATCAGTGTGTTTACCTTTAGCTAAATTATCCATGACTATAGCAAACGGCATTTGGACATCCGAGTAAGGATGTTGGGCATCAAAATCAATGCCTTTATAATTCCCTTTTTCATCTTTTCCTGTGATTGGAATAATATTGTGAGCTCTCATAAACTCTGGAGCAAAAGATAATTTCCATGCGTCGAGTTCTGATCTTTTTATACCTGTTAAATCAAGCGCCAGGTTAAGTGCCACTGGACCTAGGGTTCCAACAGTTGCTGTGTATCCTATCAATCTTCTTGCGCCCATTTGTCTGATGTAGGGATTAGACGACTGAACTTCGGCGAGTCCTCGTCGTACCATATGCCAAGAGTTTCTCCACATTTCGGAAGTAAATCCTACGAAGTTTCCAACGAAAGGAAATCCTCTGATGTTTTGAACAACACGGGGTACCATCGAGTAGTTAGGATAAACATCTCTGACGATAAGTCCTGCTACTTCTTTATGTGCATCCTCTAATGTTTTTAAATTTCTTCCTCCCGTACCTGCGGTTGAAGAGCCAGCTTTATAAGGATTCCATTCATAGCCTTCAACTTCCCTGAAATATTTTTTAACATCGTCTAAGTTTTTAAATGCGGGTCTCAGTTGAGACTTGGTAAATTGATAACCAAAAAGTTTCCAGACGTTATCCCCTAATTGATAAGCCTCCATCGACTTTTGAACGACTCGACCAATGAGTCCTTTATTAGTGAAAAGATATTCAAAGATCTGATCACTGGTTCTTCCCTCTGAACTTAAATATTTTTCCAACTTATTAGACGTTGGCATATCTATTCGTTTGCCTAATCCTTCTGAAATTTCTCCCACGCCTTTTTTCAAAGCTCCTTGAACTGACGCTCCTCCCATCATTTCCGGGATCATTTTTTCTAGTTCAGTTACAATTGTAGAAGAGTCTAATGCTCCAGCTTCTAAAGCTTCATCGAGTAGATCTCTTAAGGCTTTAGGATTCTTAGTCTTTCCAATTAATTCTTTGAATAACATATCAAAGTTATCCGCGACCGATGCGCCAACTCCTACATGACCATTCGCTAAAGCAAAAAGAGAAGCGGTCGTAATGTTTCTCATTTGAGTCATTAACGATAAAACGGTTTTGTTCATTTGAACACCCGCTTTCATCATAAGCGCCGTCTTCATGAAAGGAAGTTTAAGAAGTGCATCCATTAAAATATTATTATCACTGATAGCTTTAGCCATTTCAGGAAGGGCTACCATCGATGAACCATCTGCATTCTTAAAAATACTTTCTAAATCTATATTGTAAGGCTTACGAATAATAACTTCATGAACTGAACGGGGATTCATAATATTATTCTTAGCTGCCCACTTGGCATATTCGTCTGTATTTTTCCATAACCATTTACCCATACCCATTCTAGCAAGATCTCTATAAGCATTAAACGAATGCAAAGTATGGGCTTGTTCAGCCAAGGTTTCGAGGATAATATTTTTAGGATTTTCTACCCGACCTAAAAGACGAGCAATTTCATCAGGCACAATAGTTTTGGCTTTGAAGATATTTGCCGGCACATTAATGTCGACCATAGCATCAGCAATCGTTTTTATTCTGGTTGCCGGTGTGCTACCTTCATTTCTGCCAATCGCTAGAATTTCATCTACTTTTAAACGGGCTTTAACTAAAAGTTCTTTATATTCAATAGACTTTTTATTTAATTTTTTCCACCCCGGTCTTATGAGATTCATAAAATATTCTGTGCCCTCATTCATTACTTGTTTGGATGGAGTGAATTTAGAATTTCTAAAAATTTGATAGCTGGTATGGAGATAGCTTCTCATGTTCTTCACTAATGTCTCTTTAAGTTTTTTATCTTTTAAGATCGGTTGGAGAGCTTCGGTTTGGTCATCAACCATTTTTCTTAGTATCCGTGCATTCGTTCTTAAAACTTTAGGAAGAGCTTCAACTTTAATTTCTCCTCTCATAAATTTTATAACATCATCCCAATAGCGGAGCGCTCGTTGTGAAGTAACAGTTTGCATAGCAATGTCCTTGAAACCTACTTCTGCAAGCTTGTACATTTGTCTATCCATATCTTTCATGAAACCATCTGCTAGTTTTTTAACTCTTCTGACTTGAGTTTCAATATTTCTTAAAGCGGTTCCTGATTGTCTTCCGAATTTAAAATTAGATTGCATACGTGAGTAGGCTGCTTCAATTCCTCTTCCAATTCCTCTCCAAGTATTTAGATTAAACTGAGAAAACTTCCAGTGAGCATAATCAGGAATTCCTATTTTAGTTTTTATTTTCTGGGCTAAGGCTCCTGTTTTTCTGAACACTTGGGGAATACCAATGTTGTAATTCATTTTTTGTAGAGGATGCTTTTTAGGTAGCATGACATAATCTTTAGCTAGCCATCTTTTAAAAGCATACTTGGATTCTGCATTTCCATAAGTCTTCCAAGGATTGTAAATAGAAATAGGATTCTTAGTTTCCCAAGTTAAAAGTTTGATCGGTGCAGTGATGGCAGGATCTACCACTCCTCTTAATCCATGCCCTATTGTCTTAGCGGATAGCTTAAGAGAGGGTCCGACCAGAGTCATGCCTCCAAAAATAGAAGCCCCTTCTGCAGCAAATTTTAATTTGTTTCTTAGGATCGCAGCCGATCGTTCCTTGCCGGTCAGTCCTTCCAGACTTTCTCGTTTAGAATTAGCCAGGGCTCTTCGAATTGGACTATGCCATTTACCTTGAGCTTCTTTGTCTCCAAAGATATCCCCCAAAGTAATGTTCGCCTGACTTGAAACCGTTGCATCTCCGAGAGCTGCGGGAAGAACCCAGTAGCCTCCGAAGCTGGCAAGGTCCAAAGGAGTTTTACCGAGTAAAGAAACCGAGGATGCTTTCTTAGCGGCTTCCGTTCCTAGTTTGGTCTTCGCTACTTTCTTAATTAATTTTTTAGCAACTTGTCGAGCGACTCCAAAGCCTAATCCATATTGAACCAGGACTGAAGTCATCTTGGCAATGGATCCTCTGGAATCTCCATAGACATCCATTAAATCAATAGCGGGTAAAGCTTTTTCTACTTTCCCAATCATGTCATCGCTAAGTCCACTAACATCAGAGAGAGCAGCGGCCAGTTCCGCGGTTCCCGCTAACGCATTATAGGTTCCAACAGAAACACCCGTTGCCAGTTGAACGATAGGAATACTTCGAAATTTTCTAAAAGCTTTTTTGCCTTCTTTAGTTTCAGGACGATAGATCATATCCCAACGTTGTTTGCCGTAGAAGGTCAGATCTTGCCATCTCTCCCAATCTTTTTTATCAGCGTGAAGGCTTATGTTCTTTCGACTTTTTAAAAATTCATTGGCTTCGATAAGCTCTTCTTGACTAGAAGCAGTGCTGAGTTTATCAACATACATCTCAACAATTTTAGGACTGTTTTTAAAAAGATGACGATAACGTTCAACATCTTTTTGAGCCTCATCACTAAGGCTAAAAATTTTACTTTCAGTATCCGGACTTAATTCAATCGGAAGATCGTGTAAAAGCCTTGCCTCTGTCTCCCAGGCTTTTTCGTCTCTACTAAATTTAAGAGGCTTAAGGCCTGCCTCTATTCTACCTTTATTTTCCCAGTCTTGATATTTGTCTCTATAATTTTTAAGAGTATCTAGAAGTCCCATAGGCCCTCCTAGGCTTGTTCAGTAGGAAGAATGAGTTCTACTCCGTACTTTTGATTGAATAACATGACATCTTCTTGACTTTCAATGCCTGCAAAATCTTTAAAGGCTTCTGGATTATAAGCAATCAGTCTTACGACATCATCGGTAATTTCCTGAGGGAGTCTGGCTCTTAATAATTTGTAAGGATCTTGACCGGGTATAGAAGAAGTATCACTTTTAGGAAGCACTTCTTCCACTTGTTCTGTTGCTTGAACCGTTTCGCCTGGCGTTTGTACTGTGTCGGTCACTTGTTCTTCCATAACATTGGGTCCGACGCCGAGTTGATAACCTATTCGGCCTCCATGCGCTTTGGCTTGAACACTCATTAAATAATCCACCGTTCTTTTTAAAGCTTCAGCTACTTGTTTTTTTAATTTTTCCTTCATCTCGCCTTCAGGTAACATAATGGAACCTCTATAAATTTTAGCAAACTTCTCATCTGTTAACATGAGTTCGAGTGCTGTCGCTCGTGCTTCTCCGAGAGTGGTTGTTTTTCCCTGAGTAGCAATGATGATTTGATTTTCATAGTCACTATACTCTGGAGACGTTCGATAATCTCCTTGTGGATTTTTCGATTCCCATTGTTTTCTTTTAAGGATGGCTTGATTTAAAATATTAGCTCGAGTTCGAGTAGCACTTTCTGGAATGCCTGCTTTAGCCACATCCATAGCCATCGTTCTTTCGTGTGGCATTTTGCTAAGTTCAAATTTACGTTCGGCAACCGCAGATTCTAGTGGCTCGATCCCCGCTTTTCTTGCCATGTTCGTGTAGTAAAGGGCTTCTCCCATGGTTCTAGCTTTAGGATGCAAGAAGCCACTGGTAATAGCATCTAATGCATTACTTCTTCGTTGTTCAGGAGTCACTCGAATCGTTTCACTTAATTTTTCTACTTCTTCTCCGAATTCATATCGTTGTCTAGGTGTATCTAAGCCGGACGTAATCCCCGTACCCTGAGCGTCCATGACATCTCCACCGCGTTTGAACATCGGTCTATTTAAAACTCTATTATACATTACGTTCTTGCCCCCAATAAATCTTGTAGCGTTTGACCCGCCCCGGTGAAAGCTCCAATCCCTGCCAGTCTTGGATCCGTTGGGAAAGAAGGTGTCGGTGCGCCTGGAACTTTTCCAGCCACCGTTCCAAAAATGTTAGCGGCTTGTCCAATTCGTGCCATCGGTAGGTTCAACGCTTGTTGTCCTGCCAATGCTTGAGCATTAAGCAAAGCTTGAGCATATTGATTTTCCTGTGCCCCCATCGCTCCAAACTGTTGACCGAGTCCGGATTGAAGTTGAGGAACCATACTTGCCATACCAGAAATATTTTCTAGTGCTTGTTGTTGACCGGCTATTCCTTGACCAAAGCCTTGGTTTCGCATCTGATAATCTAAGAGCGCTCGATTAATATCCGATCCCGATTGATATTCAGCCTGGGCTATGCCATGCCGAGCTCCTCCAAAAGCTCCTGCATCTGAGGCTGTTTTTCCCAAGCCCAATTTTCCAACGGCGGCTTGTTTATCGAATTCTGCCAGGGTCTTGTCAATGACATCTTGTTGATACGGTGACATATAGGCTTGGTAGCCTGTAGGCTCAAGTAAACCTTTATCTTTAATACTTTGTAAATACGGTTGGAAGGAAGCAATCCCGGTTCCCCCCGTAAATCCTGAAATTTGTCCTGTGGCATCTCGTTGAATGGATCCGAGTCCACCCATGTCAGCCGTGACTTGTTGTTGAGCTTGACTAAAGGCGCCAGGTCCTGCGACACCCGGAGTAATTGCTCCGATATCAATCGGCTTTCCTAATTGCTGAGTTGCTAAACTTGCAAGTCCCTGACCATAGGGATTCAACCAGCCTTGATCAGCTGCTGGAGGATTTGCATAAAAATTTAAAGCATCGCTTGTTGCCATTATCTTTTTCCTTGTGATTGTTGCGAGATCTGTCCGCCCGCTTCTAAATTTTTCATGACGTTGTACATTCGTTGTGCACCTTGATCGATGTCCCCGCCACCAGCAGCTCTAACTGCATCTGCGGTAAAGACGAATTCATTTTTACTGAGTCTTGCCGGAACGTCGTCAGCTTTTTCTTTTCGACCGATAGGAACAAAGCCCCCATCTTGTCTGTAATCTTTTTCCATGCCACCCATATCAAGTAAAGGCATAATGCCTCCCTTTTCGGCTCCTATTCTTCCGCCTTGAGCGACTTCTTGAGTCGTGGCTAAATCTTTTCTTCTCTCGTATTCTTCTTTCCTTCTAAGATATTCTTCTAACTTTTTATGTAAATTTTTTCTTTTTAAATCTTCTAAGAAGCCTTCCGGAATTTCTGGAGTTCCATTTGCATACCCAATCCTTCCGCCTTGAGCTTGTGCATTAAGGGTTCTTATATAACGTATAACTGTATCTTCATCGACTCCACTTATGGTACTAATAAGAGAGGTGTCCATTCCTTTGTTATTCATATCGGAAATGACGGCCATCTGTTCCTCGTTCACATTAATAGCTCCTAGAGCGTCTGAAGGAAATTGTTGTGGTACTCCTTCTGAAAAAGTTTTCTCTACTACTTCTCCCGCATCTTGATAACCCATTCGTGGATTCAGTGCGCCGATCCCTTGGAAAGGTGTGTCGATCCCTCCCATATTGTATCCAATCCTTCCTCCTTTTTTAAATTTATCTAAAAAAGGCACTGCGCCCATACCACTCATCAAAGCATAAACCATCCATTCTGGCATCCTTTCCTCTATATCCGATAAAGTAGTCTTCCAGTTTTTTTTCTTTGATCCTTTATTAAATCCAATCCTTCCGCCTTCAGCGACTGCTGTGGTTGTCATACTTGGAAGCGTGACATCGGTAAACGAGGCGATGTCTGTTTCGGTTGGCATGTTTGTTATTTCAAGGGGAGCTGCTCCAATGTTCGAAGCAAATTCAGCTTCACCCGCTGCAATGTCTGCAAGCGCTCTGTCATATTTGTCTTTTTCAAATTTATTTAAATCTTTTCTTCCTTTATAGGCTTCTACGGTTAACCATGCTTGGCCTAAATCTCCGACAATATTTTTCGGATCTGAGTAACGTTCTTTAATTCCTGTCCATGCTCCTGTCGCTAAGTCTTTTAGAAAATTTCCACTTCCTCCACTTCCTCCACTTCCTCCACTGCTAGCTCCCGTCTGACCTCTCATTATTGCATCAGGATAAACTGATGAGGGAAAATAAGGCGGGGTCTGGTTAATACCAATATCTCCTTCTGTTAAAAGACCTGTTAGATTAGGATTCCTCTGCCCTGGTGAACCATAGTTTGGAAAATAAGGGGGAGTAGCTGCTTCAGCCGGACTTCCAAAAAAGTCTAAAACTTTAGGAGCATATTCTAAAGCTTTCTTGCCATAGTCTACGATGGTATCCCAAAGTCCATAAGAAGGAACACCGGCAAGCGTCATGATGCCAGATCCTCCACGAGCTTTTAACACTCTAGCTTCTTCTGGATTGATATAGGCTAACGATTCGCCGTCGGGTGCGTGTTTATTAAGCAGTTTAGCTGCTTGTTTGAGTGATTTAATCCCGTTTGATTTTGTCATAATTTCCTATTTTGCAATGTATATTAAACGAGCAGGGATTGCACCTGAGAATATATTTATTAATACTTTGTTTTCGCCAACAAATCAAGCTTTGGTATCTTGACTAAAACATCTCTTTGGATGTCTTCGACCGGTATCTGCAGGGTTTTCCATTCCTCTTCCGTCTTATAAATAGCCCCTGTTTTCTTATTTTTAATGGTCGTGATAGCCTTAGCCGTGATTACCGGAACGTCTTTACCATTAACAGCCATTACGTTCGATCCTGTTCTAGGATACTAGCAACACCAGTCACTTGAGTCCCGACACTGGCGGTCAGTTTTAAAACATCACTCTCTTCCAACACCAAAAGATTGTCGGTAAGTAAACTAAATTGTTGAACCGTACTACTCGTGGCATAACCAATATCATAAGTGGTTGAAGCACTGGCATCGGTAAAAGACATGGTGATGGTAACGGCACTCGCCGTATCATTAAAACCTTGTATGGCTTTAACAATCGCTACCGTTTCTGCAGGGACGGTATAGATTGTGGTTGCGTCCGTTGTGCTTAAATCAAATGCTTTATTAATATATTTATTAGCCATGATTAATTCATAAATAAACTAAAGATTTCGTACTCATCTGTTAGTTGTTGTTGATAAGTGGTGTTAAGTTTTTGTACAATCGAGCCGACGTTATCTGCAACGCCTTGAACGTTGATCGCATCAAACTCGGGTCCAATAACCGTTGCTATTACTTCTGAAATTTTTGCCATTATCTTCTGCCTCCTGGATGAATGTCTAATCTAAACGTTCCCATTCTCCAACTTTGACCCGTACTGATATTACCTACTTTAATCGCAATCTGTCGTGCACGGGCTCGAGTAAAAAGTTGAGTGCTCGTGGTTGTTGCGGTATGATTGGTTGCCACCGCCGTACTACTTGGAAAAGCTTTTGTACTTAAAGTAATTCTAGAGTCTCCTGTTTGAGCACCATAGTCGGGAATAATTCTAGATATTCTCATCATAAATTCTCCTTCACCCTGTTCTCCTTCCGGTCCTCCAATATCATAATCTCCTGATTCCACATAGCCTGCAATGGCATTCGTTGTTCCTGTGGTAAAGACTTCATCGGTTCCTTTTTCTTGTTCCCAATAATAACTCCCTCCCGCAGAAATACCGACTACGGTTGGATTATCCGGAGCTAAACTGTTTTTATATTCGGTTGCAAACGGTTTATTATAAACCCCTTCAATCGTCCAAGTGGAACGAGCTAAGGATGATGTATACCAGATAGGACTATCCGGAGTGGATTCCATATAGTTATAAGTCACCGATCGGTCTACATAGTCTGAACCACTACTTGGATAGAACCAAGTAATTTCTCCAAAGAGAGCATTAACGGCAACATGGATTTGTTGATTCGCATTGGCATTAATATCTTCAAAGACATAATCTTCTACCAGACAGGGCATCGTTTGAACTCGACCTCCATTAAAGTTAAAGAAACCTGTCGGTCCCATCCAATAAGCAATCCCATCTACTTCAGCGGCTGCATGTTGACTCGACATCCCACAGTTGGTTCCCACTTGAGTAAAACCAAAAGTAAAAGGCTGACCAATAAATTTCATGGTGTACATAGCCGTATCCGACCACAGATAAACAGCGGTCTTTCCTACAATAGCTCCAATCAGTTTGGAGCCATCGGTTAATCGTTGACTACCTGCCGTATTGGTTGCAGTGGGTGTCCATACCGTTTGAGATTCTTGATTCGACCAACGGACAAACATATCATCTTGAGTATTTGCAGTCTGAAGCGTGGTTTCGGTTCCAATACAAATTAAATGTCGATCGGGTACCGAGACAACCATGTCTCTTGATGCGGTTGGAACTTCAGTTCCGGTTATAACTACCGCGCGTACGGTTAAATTAGGAACCGAAGGTTCCCATTTAAATATTTTTTTATTATGAACTAAGGCTAATAGATCTTCACCATAGTTTAAAAGTCTCCATTGACCGGGTTCAATAACAATGTTTGAATTGGTACTGGCACTTCCCCATCCTACAAAGTCTGTGGCATCATAAGTTAAAGTTGAATTGGCATGCTCAACATCACTCGTCCCATGGGCTCCTCGACTAAATCCAGAAAGCGTATTGGTTCCGGTGTTGTTGGTTGTGTAAGTAATTAATTCACTTTCGATTAAAATCGTTCCACCGCCGGCAGCAGTGGTAGGAAAAGCAGAGGTACTGGTAAATATACAAGAGGTTGCCCCAGCCGCTAAGACCCCGGCATTATTGATAGTCGTTGTCGTAAGGGGTGTCGTATATCCTCCAAAAGTATTAGTACCAAAACCATAACCATATCCTTGACTGATCGGTCCAATCACATAATAAAAATCGATGGTAGTAGATCCTCCACTTCCTGCTCCTGTGGCTGCACTTGCCATTTCAATTTCCATCTTGGTAGCACTCGGAACATCTTTGACTTCAAATAAAGTATCTTCAAAATCAGCATCCGTAAATCCTGTTCCTAAAGCCGTAACCCCGGAAACACTGTCTAATAAAATAATATCTCCTGTCTCTGCTCCATGCGCTGTTGATGTAGTGAGAGTAACCGTTGCATCGGTATTGACCATGGTAAAAGTGGCACCCGTTTGCTGACGGGTAGTATCTAAAGGAGTGATATCATAGACCGCTCCTTCATAATAAATGTATAAACATTTATTGGTTCCAATAGCCGCGTATTTATTACCTGCTAAATCGACCCAGGTATGTTGATCACGTCCAGCTCCGATTAAATTATCTGCAACGAGTTGAGACCATCCTCCTATTTTTTCAGGAAAGCCATAACGAAAACGAGCATAATCTGCATTAACCCATTTCCCTTCAGCTCCTGTATCGGAAGATTGTTTATCCAGTCCAGGTTTAAGTCTGATTTTATGTAACATAGAAAATTCCGTTTCTATTACAAATATACTACATCTTAATAGGAATCAACTCCTTACACCTAGCATGGGGCGTTTATCAAAGAGATTCGTCTTGGCAAATGGACCGTTGGCATGGTTATAATGTAGAAAGACTTGAGAACACACGGTTCCTTCAAAAGGTTCACGCCAGTGCTCGAGTTCACAACCTGAATAAATCAGCATATCTCCTACTTTTAAATCCACGCGGATTCCTTTCGGAGCTCCAGGTTTAATGGTTTGTTTATCTTCATCAATAACAAAGTTACCCCCTGTTGGGTCTAGAAAGATAGGCCATTCATCCCCTCCTAGATGGAGGGTTGTAGAAATTTCACAGCTCGGTCGATCCTTGTGCCGTCTGAGAATATTTCCTTTTTCATAGAGTCGGGTGTACGAATACGTTGGAACCAAATCCATTCCTGTTTTAGTTTTCATAATAGGAATCATGTACATGAGTAAAGTTTCCATAATCCAATCGCCATATTTAGAATAGACCCCGGGTACTTGTCTATCTGCACGAGTCCCAGCAAAGGGATTGTAAGCATTAACTTTATTATTTTTCACCATCCAATCCACAGCATCTCGCTGCAGCATCATATAATTAAAGATAAAATTTGCTAGCTCTTTGGAAAGCGCTCCACGTATGACTTGATATTTTTTTGTTTTAAACATAGTGTTGTTTTACCGTTGGAAAATAAGCCGGTGTGACTTGATCAATATCCCCATTCTCATCTCGTCTGACATGAAGTTTTTTAGGTAAATAAAATAAGGCCTTTACCTCTTCATCTGTAGTTAGAATCTTTCCTTCTAGAGGAAACTGATCCGCTTTAAAATTTGTAATAACAGCTGGAACAATTGGGATATTTAATTCTTTGGCTACTACCATACGATTGTTGCCCACAATAACTTTTATTTTATCTTTCCAATTCTTACTATGATACCAACAATAAACAGGATCTCTAAATCCATGTTTGGACATCGAGGCTGTTAAAGCATCCCGAAAAGATTGCTCTTGGCCATTCATAAATTCAGCACGTTCTAAATAAGTAATCTTTTCTCGGGGTAATTTTGCATAAATAGTTTGGATCATTTATCCACCTGAATAAAATTAAAAGAAACCGACACGCGCCAGCTTTTTTCTCCTTTTTCTTTGGATTCATTTATTTCTACACCATGAGGGAGCCATGCGGGAAACATAATCATTTGTCCTGCGATTGCTGGATAGATCACCACGCGCCATAAGGCCCTGGGTATTCCTTTAACTCTTCGAGGAAGTATAATATTAGGTCCAGGTCTTGGATCTTCTACAAATAAATTTCCTGAATTTTTAGGGACTTTTACATAATAAACACCCGACCATTGAGAATTAGGATGAATGTGTTGTTTGTTATAAGCACCTGGATAATTAATGTTCGCCCACATATTACCGAGTCCTGGTTTAGGTTCCATACCATAATCTTTAAAAATTTCATCTTGCATACTAAAGAGTTCATCAGTCAAGGGTTTATACTCGTCTTTAAAATTCATATCGGTGGGACTGTGCCAACCTCCTCCCGCATTTGTTTTGGTTTCACCCTTATCTTTTTTACTCCAGGCTTTAATCAGGGGGAATAAATATTTATTTAATTTTTGAGGATCCTTCACCATCTTCATATAGACAGGAGTCGGAAATAAAATTTCTCGGTTCATTTAAACGGAGGGCCTCCGAACCACATTACTAAAGAGCGTCGGACACCTTTCTTAACTTTAGCCACCCGGTGACGAATCATACTACAAAAGAAAATGGCTTGTCCCTGTAAGAGCTGAGGAGGTTTATTACCGTGAGTCATAAATTCTAGATCCCCTCCTTCAAATTCATTCGCAGGAGAAAGTAAAATTGTCATTGATATTTTTCTAACGGGAGGTTCATACTGACCGCTGACATCAGCATCCATATGCCAATCATAAAACCCTCCTTTAGGATATTCGGTAAATTGAGCTGGCTCGGTAAGTTGCATGCCCTCATAACCAAAATGATTTCCGTTGGCTTGAAGCATACTGCGTTCAATCATTTTATACATATCGGGTAGTGCTGTAAAAGGAATCCAACTGATGGTCGTGATTCGTTTTTTGGTATCATAAGCACCTTCTTTTTTAGAAGTTCCTACTTTAGCGTTTTCTGCTTTTTGCTGATGACCCATATCAATAATGTCCTGACACTGTTGAGGAGTGAACAAAGGACCAATAGTATTGGCCAGTAAAGATTTCCATTTAGGTTCTGTTATCATTGAGCCGTCCTTGATTTAACAGGGTGATATGCGACATCAACATTACAAACCAGTGTTCTTCTTTTTGCTTTTTTATTCGTCATGGGATAAACGACATGTCTCATATCATAGGGAAAGATATAAAAATCTCCAATCTTCATTTTAGGTGAATAATCAGAAGTCACAAACTGACCACTAACATTTCCTAATATTTGCAGTTGCCCGTTCATCGGTTGATCAGGACGAGCGAGTTCAGGTCCCATATCCTTGGGAAGTTTAAGAATCATTACGGAAGAAAGTCCAGTGAAGAGTTTTCCTTGATGAATGTGAACTGGATTATAGTCTCCTGCTTTCATTTCATTGACCCAGATGGAGTTAATGTCCATTTTATATTCTTGAATCTTATTCCATTCTAAATAATGATCAAAAATAGAATAGAACCATTTCAAAATATCTTCTGATATATAACTATGCGACCGCATTTTATTGTTAGGAGGCCCAGAATAAAAAAGAGAAGCTTCATCGGGAATCTTTCCAGCGAGTTGTTTATTGGCGTTGGGTAGATGTTTTTTATTATGTTCGTAAATTTCGTTGAGTCCAACAAAAATTTCAAGAGGAACCTGATATTTTATAACCGATTGTCCTAAAAATACAGACTCAAATTGCATCTCGAATTGCATTTTATTTCTTTATTTGTTTTTTGTTCTTGCCTTTAGGTAGAAGTTCTCCTGATTTTCTAACTCTTTTTAAAGTTTCCAATTGACCTAGGACATTAAACACTTCAGGCTGTGAAGTACCCTGCGTTAAAGTTAATTTCTTCTGTTCGAGTTGATGCATGTACGATTCCGCTTGATGCGTGTTCACATCTCGATCATCAAACTTGCCATCGTGAAATTCTTTTTTGAGTTTAGACCAGGTTGAAATCTCTTTCATTCTTGCTTTAGCTACAAGTTCCATATTTGCTCGGGCATAAAGTTTTTCTTCTAATTTAATTTGTTCCAGTTCTTTTTCTAAAGGGTCTTTTTCTTTTTTAATGTCCCTTTGAATCTTTTCAATCTCAACATCGTTCTTTCGATATTCAAATGAAAGACCCATCAAGTTTTCAAAATGGGTATTTTGTTCACGAACTGATTGCCAATACTTAGCAGCATTGGTTCCATATTTATTATCCGATAAAACTGAGAAACGCATTTCAGTTTCTGTTCTAAACATTTGTTTCTTGACCCAAGTATCCTGAAGCTCTGGAACCATCTTTTTAAATTCGGATGCCTGAGACTTATCCAATAAAACCATAAGGTGTTTGACTTCCTTATCAGCGTGCGGTTGAATATTACGTTTTCCTTTATTCATTCTTTCTCTATTATATATTAATTTTATGAAGCTGTAAAGGTTACGTTTGATGTACCGTTATATCCCTTTAAAGTTCCGCTTGTACTATTGAACCAAACCTGTCCTTCTGCAGGATTTGCTGGATCCCCTGCAATTACTTGTATTGTAATTCCTTTTACTGCTATATAAGTTGCCATTAGCTCACCGTTACCGTTTTAGTTGCAAAGACTGGTTTAGCCCATTCTTCTGTTTTATTTGCATCTGTATAATAAGAAGGAGGGTTGTTAAGAGGATTATATCCTCCAAAAGATAGTCCTAACGTTGTAGTTCCTGTTCCATTTCCTGCCGCCCCTCCATAAGTCTTAGATGTCGTTGCAGTCCAAGTTGAACCGTCCCACTCGTCGACTGATTTCAGGTTGGGAGCTGTATCAGTACCTGGAGGCAATCCACTACATCTAAGTGCAGAAGATGTTGTTCCAAACATATTTACGTTATACATATCAACTGAAAAAGCTCCCGGGGAAACTTGAGTCCAGGATGTTCCATTCCAGGTACAAGTTTGAGTCGGAGTCGCTGGAGAATATCCAGCATAAAGTCCTGCTGTGGTTGTTCCACAAGCTGCACCTAGTTGTGCGGCTTGATTCATAATACCTGTAATAGTCCAACCTACTCCATTATATTCTTCATTAGAAGTTGGCGCGGGTGTTGGTACTGCATCTCCTTGACCTCCAGAATACATCGCCGCCGTTTGAGTTCCAAAACCTGCTCCAGCAGCCCGTTCCGTGTTTAGAGATCCACCTGCAGTCCAGGTTGATCCATCATATTCAAAACATAGATTCGTGTTTGGACTAGGTACTGGAGTAGGAGCATACCCTCCAAAACTTAAACCTGCTGCTATTGTTCCTGCTCCACCAGCAGCAGAAAGTGCTGTAGGCATTGCTCCTCCGGAGCCCCAAGTACTTCCATCATATTCTTCAGTGGCAGTACCACCCGTATGGTTTCCGCCGCCACCGGCAAAAGATGCAGATTGAGTTCCACCTGCTGCGGTTGTTATACGAGTAGTTGCCATATTTCCTCCGGTAGTCCAAGCGCCTGTTCCAGGGCCAGTATATTTTAAAGCACTGCTAGTTGTATTATACCAAATTTGTCCTTCTATATCAGTAGTAGGATCAGAAGCTAGGCTCTGAACTTTAAAACCTTTAATGCCTGTGTAAGTAGCCATAGTTAATTCCTAAGGTAATGGATCTGGACTAGGTGGTGGATTAAATTCTTTCCGCCCTGCCGGTAGTGCATTCCATGCTGCTTCATCTGTTGCAATCTGCGCATCAACAATAGCTTGTGCTTCTACTTTTGTTTTAGAAGTACCATTGACTCGGCTAATCCAAGCAGACCCTTTACTATTATCCCCTACAACCCAGACATCGCCAGCATGACCAGACAGATAAAAGTCATTACGATCTTGATGCGTAAAGAACCCTTTCCCTGTGTTAGTCGCTGTACAATATAAGTTTGCCATAGTTTCCTCCTTTTATTTTTTATAATTCATTTTTAACTTGTTGTCACCGTTTTGATTGAATAAAATGGGTCATTGTATTCTTCTACTACAGTATTAACAGGGTTCGGAGCTCCCGCCACATTAATAGCTGCAGTTGAAGTTCCTCCACCTACATTATAATTATTAGCGCTTGCTAAATCAGCTACCTCTGTCCACGAAGTTCCATTCCATGATTCAGTTAGAGCTTGGGCAGCTGCAGGAGGTTGTAGTGATCCTGCAATAAGAATCATAGAGGTAACTGTCCCGTTAGCAGAACATCCAACGTGAGAACGGTCCGTAAGAAGATCGGCTTTTTCTGACCAAGACGTTCCATTATATTCCTCAACAAAACCCAAATGAGCAGGAACTTGAGTACCTCCCATAACTAAACATGAATCTTGAGTACCTCCTGTTGCCATATTTGTTCTGCCACTAGTGAAGCCAGTGACTTCTGTCCAAGATGTTCCATTCCATTTTTCTGAATTTCCGCTGAGGTTTGGGCTTTTGGGAGGAGTATCTCCTCCAGTTTTTATTCCAGCCGTACTTGTTCCACATCCCGCTGTATGAGAACATAAATTATTTAAAGCATTAACTGCCGTCCAGCTAGATCCATCAAATTCTTCAGTCGCTCCTGTTGTTGGAGCCGCACCTCCTGCACATATTGCTGCAGTCGATGTTCCAAATCCAGCCATTAAATAACGTGCGGTTATAGTGACTGGCGAAACAGACCAGGAAGTACCATTATAGGTTTGCGTAATTCCTGAAGTGCTATAACTCGGGGCAGCATTACCTCCAAAAGTAACCATGGCACTTTGAGTACCGCAACCAGCTCCTGAATTTGTGCCAGTTACTCTGGCCGGCGCCGAAGCCCACGCTGCTGTACCTTGAGTGGCTAATTTCCAAACATTACTAGCAGAATTATACCAAAGTTGTCCCACTGATTGTTCAGCGGGAGGATCAGATGCTAAACTTTGAACTGAATAACCCTGTATACCTTTATAAGTAGCCATGTATTATTTATCCTTTAATAGCCAACCTTGTGCCGCTCCTGAATAAGCTAGGGTAAAAGCTGAACGTTCAACACTAGATGTTAATGTAGCATCGGCTGAACCGCCTTGAATTTTTTCTCCACTATCTGGAGTGACTGTTAAAGCATTTGAATCAAATGTTCCTGCATAATCTACTAGAGTAACTTCATCGCCCAGCGTTCCTGCGGGTAAGGTTACATTACAAGCATTTGAAGTTGTATCAATAAAATATCCTTCTCCAGCAACAGCAGTCATAGTTGCTCCTGTTTCTACTGCTTGCCATGATGTTCCACCTGAGTTATCCACCCATGATAAAACACCACCTGTTGTTGATGTTAAAATTTGATCATTAGCAGTAGCAACGGCCGCCGGCAACGTTATTGTATAAGATGTCGTTGTACCTGATGCTTTCATTCCAAAGTACTGTCCTCCTGAAGTGTCTTGTAATCTTAATTCTTTCTGTGATCCGATATTTAAACCATCTGCAGCAACCCAAGTTAGATTCGCATCCCCCCCGAAAGCTCCTGCATTATTATATTGAACTTCTGTTGTAGATCCTGCTACTGATCCAAAATCAGCACTCGCATCTAAAACATTTGTTCCATCGGTATAAAGTAATTTTGTTCCTGTAACACCTGCAGCCCAAGTAATTCCTGTGCCTGAAACTGTTTTAAAGGTAACGGTATAGGTACTTCCGCCTTCCGCATTATTAACAAGCCACCAGTTTTCAATACTGTCTGGTACCGTTACAATAGCATTTCCAACAGATAACGTTCCTGTTAATTTAATAACACGAGTCGCTAATACAGCCCCTGTAGTTCCATCATTTTTTGTTAAAGTGACAGTTCCATTATCAGTTAAAGCTTGTGTTACATAGCCTCCTGCAATCTGTTCAATAATATCCCAGTTGGTATTAGTTAATGTACCCCATGTACCGGCTTTTTCACCGGTAGCCATTTTTTGAATTCCTAAATCTGTGTATGTTGAAGGCATGTTTTTCTCCTAAGCTGCTTCCGTATCTACGTCTGTATACGTTGTATTTGATCCAGTTGCAACATTAGAATACGATGTATTTGACCCTGTGTCAACATCTTGAAAATGTTGAATCCCTAAAGTTCCTAGACCAATAGTTGCGGACTGGCCAGTTAATTCTACATTCGTATAGGTCGAAATCGTAAGACTTCCTACGCTTGACGTAGCTGCAACTCCTGTTAATGGAACTCCAATAATGGTAACCACTGAACCTATCGAAGTTGTTGCTGAAACTCCAACCGGTTGAACGGTAGGATTAGAAGTAACATGAAGAGCTCCTAGATCCGTTTCTGCTGAAACTCCAGTTAAGGTTGTTGTGTTATAAGATCTTATAGTGGGAGTGCCATCGGCAGTAGTTGCTGAAACTCCAGTTAAAGGAACTCCAATTTCTATATTTAATGAACCATCGGCAGTAGTTGCTGAAACACCTGTTAATGCAAAAGTAACATCTCCAACAATAGTAGGTGCTCCTACATCAGTTGTCGCCGAGACTCCTGTTAAAGGAACTCCAAGCTCTATATTTAATGATCCTACAGTTGTAGTTGCAGAAACTCCACTAGGTCTAACGATTGCTTCGTCAACCGATCCCCAACCATTGTAACCCCATTCAAGAGTACCCCAACCAGGTTGAACATACGCGTCAACAGTTCCTAATGTTGTAGTTGCTGATAAACCGGTTAATGTAAGAGTGACGTCAGCTTGTTCTCCCCAAGCATTCTGACCCCAGGTTGTTAAGGCTTGATTCCAAGTATTAGCCATAAGGAAGAACTCCTTACGCTATCTGGATGATCGCTGTTGATGCTGCCGCTGCTGGAAACTCTACTGTGAAAGTTCCACTTGTAACGGTCTTGTCTCCACCAAAATCAATGGAACAAACTGCAGCGTCGCTTGAATGTGAATCATTAAAAATTAAACAACCCCGTGCAGTAAAGGAAGCTGAAGTCCAGCTCGTATTTGCAAAATCGCAAATCGCTGTATCACTATCCAACACAGGAGTTACACTCGTTAAAGCGTTTCCTTTTGCCGTATAGCCTCCTGAATCTGCTAATTCTTCTGAAGTTGTATAAACGGTTGTAGATTTATTTAAAGTTGCATCACTGTCGTATAGTGCCAGATTAAAAGTATTTCCAGTAGGAGGTGCAGTAAAATTATGTTCCGCCTCTAAAATTTCTTGTTTGAAACTGTTACAAATTGCTGATGTTATTGCCATAGTTTGTATTCCTTTTAAGGTGAAGGTGAATCAATTTTTATACGAATGGTTCCATCGTCATAATCATCTCTTCGTCTTCTACCTACTTGTTCAATCGCGAACTTCTCTACCTCTTTATTATATCGTTGCTCGTAATATGTCAACATATCTTGGGGGCCTTTTAAATACCCAAAAGCTTCTACTAAAGAGGCATAAAGCAAGCCATTCGCAAAATTCCTGCTTAAATACGTTCCACTAATATTATTAACTAAACTACCGGGTATAGCCACATAATTAACTTGAAAAGTATACGTTTTATCAGGACACGGAGCAAACATAATTGTGCCAGAGGTCGTATCTGAAAACCCTGTTGCTCCTCCAAACATTGCATAATATTTAGGTATATCTCTGCCAGTAGCTACAGTCGTTCCGGCTGAACCATAATTATTATATTCATTTAAAAAGGTGACATCTCTTTTTTCTAAATATTTTAAAGTATTGGGAGAAGTATCATCTTCTGTAACTTGAACCGATCTTACTGCGAGACATCCAGCAGGAGCATTAATATATTCTTGACCTACGACTAAAGATCCTGTTTGAGATTTTCTATCCGCATCTATATTAACATCTCTTAAAATCCTAGTTTCCGCATCTGTAATAAAACCATCCGTGATCGTAGATGTAAAAACGTCAGTCGTAACTTCAGTGTAATCCTGAATTGCTGTCGTCAATGTTGCATATGTAAAATTAGTTGCCATTAGCTTTGCGG